>Ga0265592_1000355_pt1 | contig 24576 bp, 25 predicted proteins | sample saktaG_7_FD_190141 | JGI IMG/M metagenome (GOLD analysis project Ga0265592, IMG submission 190141) | Saline water microbial communities from Sakinaw Lake, British Columbia, Canada - sak_2010_1_5_120m | ecosystem: Environmental > Aquatic > Non-marine Saline and Alkaline > Saline ... | reverse complement strand
CGAATCGTTAAAATAAGCTGGCACGGTAATAATCGCTTCGGTAATTTTTTCTCCCAATTTAGCTTCGGCATCGGCTTTTAACTTAGATAAAATCATAGCCGAAATTTCCTGCGGCGTATATTCTTTATCGCCCATTTTTACTTTTACGCCTTCTCCGGCCTGAATAATTTTATAAGAAACGGTTTTTAAATCTCTCTGCACTTCTTCATCATTAAAATGCCGGCCGATTAAGCGCTTGACCGCGTAAACCGTATTTTCCGGATTAGTTACGGCCTGGCGTTTGGCGGTCTGACCAACCAATCTTTCTCCGTTTTTAGAAATGGCTACAGTGGACGGAGTCGTCCGGTTGCCTTCCGCATTTTCTAAAATTTTCGGCTTTCCGCCTTCAATAATGGCCATGGCCGAATTAGTTGTTCCGAGATCTATACCTAAAATTTTACTCATATGTTTTATTTAAATTTAATAATAATTGGTCGCTTGTCTTGCCGAAGCTTTAGCGAAGGCAGATGCCTAAATCAATACCTAATATTTTTCCCATAAATTTTATTCTTATTGTCATTGTGAGGAGCCCCCTAAGGAGCTGAGCTCCGAAGCTTCGGAGCTCAGCTCCTCTACTTATAGGTCCTTCTCGCAATGACGAATTAATTATTTTTAAAAATTTAGTTATAATTTATAATCTTTTTTAAGTTTTTTCATTAAATTAAGGTTCCTCTTTTCCATTTTTTCATTTCTTATGCCGAAAAATTCATTATATAAAGAATTTACCCCCGTCTTTGCCATTTTAGTAGTAAAGTCATTAATTTGCTTTAAGATAGAACTACCAACTAATTCCGCTTTTTTAAATGTTGAATATTTTATACCATCAGCATGCATGGGTAAATTCCTTAAATCATTATAAGTTTCAGACATATATTCAATATTTTTTAATACTCTAGCAATTTCATCGGTATTTAATATGGAATGTTTTTTTAAATATTCTCTAAAACTTTTCAATTTATTTCTGTCAGACATTTTTTGGCCTAACCTTTTTAAATTTTCTCCCACAGAAAAAAAACCTACATATAACAACACAGAATAAATATGTTTTTCAAACGCTTTACAAACAGGCAAAAGAATAAAGGAATAATCGGAAAAAGTAGCGTTTTGAGTTTCTATTATACTCTTTAAAATAACATAATCCACTATATAATCCTTTACATCATCATTAAAGGTTTGAATTACTGGATACTCAAAATATTGTAATAGTATTGTATTCCTATCTATCTTTATTAAATCATTATCTTTTTCTACCATATTTTTAATTTTTAACTTCCATTATCTTAATTATTCTCTAAATTCAACACAAAAACCCTTGATATTGGTTTAACTCTCCAAAAAAAATTGAATTCGCCGGGATTTATTTACTATATTTTTATTTTTATTTTTTCAATTATCTATGATCAATAATTATTATAAATATAATAAATATAACAACCATATATTTACCTCTTTCTAGACCTCACTTTAATTTATAATGAAGCTGTTCGAGAGGTTACCAGCGACAACAAAGCACTTTAATTTAAAAGGGTTTTTGTTTTAATTTAAAGAACAACTACATTCTCTTTGTCATTCCGGCCTCCGAGCCGGAATCCAGGGGCGAGCAGTAGAAACGTGCCTACCGCTAACCCCTGGATTCCCGCTTTCGCGGGAATGACAGAACAGGATTCTGTCTTGTTACGTAGCATGCTACGTAACACCTTAATTTCCGGAGCTCAGCTCCGAAGCTTCGGAGCTGAGCTCCTTATCTCAAGAATCCTAAAAATCCTAAAAATCTTATTTTTTAGTTTTTATTTTTATCGTCTTCGGCTTAGACCCGATTGCTTTCGGAATAGAAATCTTTAAAACTCCGTCAATCGCTTCCGCGCTCGCCTTTTCGCCATTAACATGGGCGGGCAAAGCCACGCTTCTGTAAAAACTGCCGCGTCTGATTTCTTTGCGGTAATAATTCTTGTCTTCAACTTCAGACTTTTTTTCGCCTTCGCCCTTTATAATTAAAACGTCGTTTTCAATAGAAATATTAACATTTTCCAAATCCACGCCCGCCAACTGGGTTTCCACGATGACATTATTTTTATCTTCGTAAATATCAACCGCCGGGGTAAAGCCGTTCCTGCCGGCCCAAAAGGAAGGAGAAAGTTCAGAAAACATTTTGTCCATGTCCTCAAATCCCGAAGCCTCGGGAAATAATGGTGTCCATTTTATTAATGCCATATGTTTTTGCTGTCATTCTAATGACAAATTAATTGTTAATTCGTAATTCGTAATTGATAATTAATTCACGATAACTTTCGCCGCAATTATTACTTTTCCATTTAACTTATAACCGGGCCTTAGTTCTTTTACTACCTTTTCACCCTTCCCCTCAATCGCTTCCATGGTGTTATGGTCAAATTTCTCTCCGACGGTTTTTATTTCTTCCACTCCGGCCGATTCTAAAATGTCCTTGAACTGCCTGATAACATGCTTTATGCCTTCCAGCCAGCCGTTTTTCTCCACGGTTTTATCAGTATGCGCCAAAGACATTTTTAGATTATCATAAACCGGAATTATGGCCTGAATTAAATCCTCGTTAGCGTATTTTACAAATTCCACTTTTTCCTGCGCCGTCCGCTTTAATAAGTTCTGATAATCCGCTAAAGCCAGCAAATATTTATGTTTAAAATCCTCCTCGGTCTTTAAATTTTTTTCAATTGTCGTTCGGGTAAAGCCGGCTAAATCTTTTCTTTTGAGCCATTCTTCAACTTTTAACCACTTATATTCTGTTGCTTCTTCACTCAACTTTACTTCCGGTTTCCAGTCAATTTCCGCTTTGTAATCAAATAAAATCAGGTGCCTGTCTTCTTTTGAATATTCGTTCCCCATTTTGTTAGCTTCCTGAAAACCTAAAAATTTCAAATTTTTTATTTTAAGATTCGTTTCTTCTTTCACTTCCCGCTTAACCGCCTCTTCTATACTTTCACCGAATTCCACTCTGCCGCCCGGCGGGGTAAAGGTATTTTGCCAGGCAGGAGCTTTCATTAAAAATAACTCGCCCTTATCATTAAAGATAAACGCCCCTGTGCAAACTTTTGGATATTTTTTGTCCTCCGTAGCTTTAGCGGAGGGGGATTTTTTTTCTTCACTCATACATCTTATTTGTAAATTTGTCCCACCACTTATATAAAATTATTTGAGGGCGGGATCCCGCTAAGGCGGTGATGATAAATTATCTCTGTATTAAACCACTGACATATTTAACCACGGCCAAATTCTTTTCATAATCCATCCGCATCGGGCCCAAAATCCCGAACAAGCCCGTTTTGCCGCTTCTTTTATATTTAGAAAAAATCGTGGAGCAGGAATCGCCGAAAGGATTGGCGGAACCGAGTAAAACTTCCGTTTCTTTCACCTGGCTAAAAATATCGTCAATAATTTCATCCATCCTATCAATAATCGCCGAGATATCATAAATTAAATTGGGCTCGGAAAATTCTGGCTGGGAAAATAAATTGGAAATGCCGGTGTAGTAGAGGTTATTCTTGTGGAAAGCCCAAAAAATCGCATTGCCCGAAATTTTTGCCATCTCTTTAGCCGCCTGCTTAAAACTCGCCTCGTCATTTCCTTTTAAAATTCTCTTTAAAACTTCAGCTTCTTTTTCCGCTAATTGCTTTTCCTTAAGACTGGTAAGATATAAAGTATAAGCTTTTTCCGTGGGCACGCGGCCGGCCGAAGTATGGGGCTGGATTATAAAATCCTCTTCTTCCAGCTCCGCCATTTCGTGGCGCACCGTGGCCGGAGAAATATCCAGCCGGTATTTATCAACCAAAACGCCTGACCCTACCGGAGCGCCAGTTTTAATATGCTCTTTTATGATTGTATTTAAGATTATTAATTTTCTCTCGTCCATAATTTTATACTATCACCATTAGCACTCACGTGTCAAGAGTGCTAAAACTGCGGGGCTTGCCTCGCCGTAACTCTGAGCGAAAGCGAAGAGTGAAGGCGGGTCAAGAGAGTGCTGATTTAGCAATAAAAAGGGACTACGCCAAGCGCAATCCCTTTGATAATTTGATGTTTTATCCTAGCTGAGAGCCAATTTGGCTTTGCCCAGCCAAGGTAAAAACAGTGAAAGCCATCGGCCACTTAGCAAACTCATGCGCCTCAAGGATGTTTCTCGCTCCAATATGAGCTAGCCCTCCCTTGATTAATTCAATATCATCCCCTGCCCAGTTTTTAAAAGGTCCACGGTACGGAACGTAGCCTTCTTTACCTTCGGAGGCCCTTTTTTCTTGACCATATCGGTCAGAGGAAACACGCGCATTTATCGCGGACTTTGCAGCCATGCCCCGATAATATACTGTGCCTTCCCGAGTTACTCCTCTCTCAACATAAGATAGTGACTCTTGGGCGCCGACCAGCCATTCTCCAGTCATGCAGGCATCACCGCCAGCCGTCAAAGCAACTTCTATAGCTCCTGGACCATTGATTCCGCCGTCAGGAATTATAGCCGGAGCATTCAGGCCTTTCTCTAATAATTCCCGGCGCATGAAATTTAACTCTCGCAAAAGAGTAAAGGTCGGCACGCCAACGCCAGTACCTTCAGAGGTTGTGCAAGGCGCTCCGGAACCGATATTGCATTTGACACCATGAACACCGGCTTGAGCCAAATGACAATAACCGCCTATATCAGCCACATTGCCGGCAATAACTGCTGCTTGGTTATTAACGATTTTTACAATCTCCTCTGCCTGTTTAATTACGGCCGGGCAATCACCATGGCTGCTATCAATGCAGAAAACACTCACGCCGAGTTCTAAGCCAAGGCGGACTCTTTCCAAATCTCCTTTAGAAACGCCGATGCCTATCCCGACTAACGGTTTCTCCTTATGGTAAGAGGGTTCAGCAACGAAAAAATCCTTCATGAAGTAAATCCCCTCAAACCTGTTCTTTCTGCCTAAAACCGGTAAAACCGAACAGTCCGACTCATTGAGCAGCCTGTCTCTTATCTCCTCGAAAGAGGCATCAACGCTAACGAACTTAAGCTTTGCCAGCGGCGTCATCCACCTTGCTACCGGCTCCGAAAGGCGTTTTTTAAAAGCGACGCCACCGGTAAATAGTATCCCCCGCAAAATTCCGCTTTTGGAAACGATCGGAATAGTGCTGAAATGATCGTTCTCTAAAATATCATTAGCATCTGCCAGAGTTTCATCCGGCCGTAAGCACTTGGGATTAGCCACTAAGCATGGTTTATGATTTAGAACTTCTTTTGCCCAACCAAGCTGAATTTCCGCTTTCTTGTGCCGGGTCAGGATACAGCAACCCCCTACCTCAAAAAGAGCCTTACCCATATCAGGCCCGGAGACCGTATCCATGATGGCGCTGAAAACAGGAACATTCAATCTTACTGGTCCGATCTGAGTTGATAAATCAACTTCATGCGGAGCGATTTCCGAATATATCGGACGAGTTCGAACCTCTCCATATGTGTACCCCACCAAGGGTGTAACCAATCCTTTTTGGTTGAACATCTGGGGATACATTTTTTCATAAACCTCTTGAACGAAAGGATCGTCGTATTTTCCGTCTTTGATTATCATAACTTCCCTCCAGTTTTTTATCCTTCAGTTTGAGTTTGTTGTCGAAAGAACGTTTTTAAAATTATATTTCAATCTAACACATTTTTTAAAAAAAATCAAGCAGCGACTATGCCACTTGTTAATTGTCAATTGTTAACTGTTAATTGTTGTTAAAATACCACTGCATTACTTCCCGGGCAATCGGCACCGCCACCTCGCTGCCTTCTCCGCCTTTCTCCACCAAAACCGTAATCACGATTTCCGGATTATTATAAGGGGCAAAGCCGGTAAACCAAGCATGGGTTTTTTCTTTCGTTGACCATTGGGCACTGCCGGTTTTGCCGGCCGCCGCCACGGGCAAAGATTGAAGGCTGGCCGCACTGCCGGAAGTCACGGTCGCTCGCATACCCTGGCGCACAACTTCAATATTGTAGGGGTCAATAAAATTACTTCTCACAGGCGCAGTTTCAACTTCCCTGGCTAACTTATCGTCGCTAGTAAGTACTTCTTTTACCAAGTGCGGGCGGTAAAGGCTGCCGCCGTTAGCGACAACCGAAGTGTAATTGGCCATCTGTAAAGGCGTAACTAAAATATCGCCCTGCCCGATAGACAGATGATAGGTATCGCCGATATACCATTGTTCGCCTTTGGTTTTTTCTTTCCATTCTTCCGTAGGTAAAAATCCGGCCGCCTCGCCGGCTAAATCAACCCCGGTCTGGGCTCCCAAGCCGAACAGTTTGGCGTAATTAACTATTCTTTCCACACCCAGCCCGAAAAAATCTTCATAACCCCCGCCGATATAATAGAAAAAAGTATTGACTGACTGGGCAATGGCTTTGCGCACATCGGTTAAGCCGTGCCCGCCGGCTTTCCAGTCCGGAAAAAACCACTGGCCGATCCTTATTCCGCCGACGCTTAAAAAACTGGTATGCTCGCTTATAATTTTTTCCTCCAAAGCCGCCACGGCAATTACCGGCTTAATAGTTGAGCCAGAAGGATACTCGCCGCTGATAACGCGATTAAACAAAGGATTATCAGGCGAATCAAGAAGAGCCGCATAATCCTCGGAAGAAATTCCTTTAGCAAATTTATTACTATCATAAGCGGGAAAACTGGACAGGGCCAATATCTCCCCGCTATTAGGATTCATAATTACGGCGGCCGCTTTGTTAAGGTTTAATTTTTTTAAATAAGCAGCCATAACTTCCTCTAATTTTTTCTGCAGTCCCAGATCTAAAGATAAAACCAGGTTATGTCCGTCATTCGTTTTTGACTGGCTGATAATTTTTTTCTCCTTGCCCAAAGCGTCAACCTCAATATATTTTTTCCCGCTTTCTCCCTTTAATTCATTTTCCCAGAAATATTCAACTCCGGTTTTGCCAATATAATCAATCGGTAAATATTCATCCCCTGATTTCTCTAATTCTTTTTCATTAATCTTTCCGGTATAGCCTAAAACATGCGCTAAGGAAGGGGCAGACAAATCATATTCCCGCCTGGTTTTATTAGCTAAAAACACGCCGGGCATATTAGCGGATTCTAAATAGAGAAGCATGGCTTTTTCATAATCAATATTGTCAGTCAAAAACAGCGGCTGATAAGAATCAAGCGTGCCGATTTTAACTTTAGCCAGCTTATTTTTTATTTCCTCGGCCGGCAGGTCTGATAAAATCCCGCTGATTTCTTCTATAATCTTATTTCTGGCTTCTTCATCTTTAGGCAAATCAATAGGTATAAGATAAAGCAAAGAGTTAGCTACATTCCTCACTAAAGGATTTAGATTCCTATCATAAATTATACCCCGTTTTGGCTCAAGCCTTTCAATGCGGATGCGGTTTCCCTCCGCTAAGGAGTAATAGTAATCGCCTTTAACAATCTGCAGCCAGGCTGACCGGCCAACTAAAACCGCCAAAGCCAGGATAACAAAAACGCCTATCGGCCTTAATTTGGAAAAGTCAAAAGTCCGGCCGACCATTTCTTTTTCTCCTCCGCCCGGAGTAAAAGAATCCTCTGTCCAGCCCAAACGGTAAGAAAAGCCCTTCACCTGCCCGAATCTACCGGATTTTATCACAAATGGGTCATTGGTTTTTTCTTTTTTTATACCTAATTTCACCCCGTTAGAAATTGTTTTACTTTCTTTCTCCATAATAATATTTTATCTATTCTTAGGATATCTTTTCCCCCGCTAAAAATTTCGTTATTCTTTCTAGTCAACCAAATTTCTAACGGGGTTCACCCCGCTTAGAAATCTATTTATAACGGGGTTCATATTTTAAAATTACCATTTTTACAAGCAAAAAGCAACCGAAAATAAGTATGCCTTTGTTTTTCTAAATTCAAGCCAAAAATAAAATCTTCTTCCCCTCTTGACATTATTTTTCCTTGTGGTAAGATAAGTAAGAAATATCTTAATTATAAAAATATATTCACCCCGTTAGAAATCTAACTGGGAAAAATAACAAAATGAAGAAAAAAATTGAAAAAATTTCTAACGGGGTGAAAAAAGGGATTTGTAGGAAAAAAACTAAATATTTCGGGATGGTAACGGTTACGGACAAAGGCCAGATCGCCATTCCCACCGAATTAAGGAAAGAATACGCTATAGACAAAGGCGATAAACTTATTATTGTCAGAAGAAATGACGGCCAAGGTTTTAATCTCTTAAAAAGCGAAGTTATTAAGGATTTTATAGAAAAAATTTCTAAAGATTAATAATTAAAATGAGATGGTCGCAAAATTATTTCGCAGCCATCTCAATATAAAAACTATGTCTGATGACGTTCAATATCGGGCCAGCTGGCCTGAGGAGAAGACGCAATGTAAAAACTGCGAAAGCTACCAGGAAAAAAATAACCAACACGCCTGCGTACCAAAAGACAAAACTTTTGAGGAAGCGATTGCTGAATACGGCGAAGTAAGCCCTACGGGCCACTGCAATTATTTTGAAGCCAGATAGTCACAAAAATAAAAGAGCCGAGAAGGCTCTTTTATTAAACAAATGGCAAAGGATATTTGACATTTTTTTATAAATATAGTATTAATATAAATAAGATATAAAACTTTTGGTCCGCTTTCCAGGGAAGCGGTTTTAATTTTTCACTTAAAATATGGAAATAAGGAATATCGCCATTATCGCTCACGTTGACCACGGCAAAACTACTTTGACCGACGCTCTGATGCGTCAAACCGGCATGTCTGGCGAGGAAGTAAGTATGGATAGCAACGACTTAGAAAAAGAACGAGGCATAACAATTTATTCAAAAAACACTTCTGTTTATTTTAAAAACACTAAAATAAATATAGTGGATACGCCCGGACACGCCGACTTCGGCTCTGAAGTTGAGCGAATTTTGCGTTGCATTGATTCCGTGGTCCTGGTGGTTGACGCCCAGGAAGGGCCGATGCCGCAGACAAAATTCGTTTTGAAAAAATCTTTGGAATTGGGCCTGGAACCGATTGTGGTTATAAATAAAATAGATAAGCCGGCCGCGCGGCCCGAGGCGGTGCACGAGATGGTTTATGAATTATTTCTTGACCTCGGCGCAAGCGACCGGCAGCTCAATTTTTCCACTATTTACGCTATTGCCCGTGAAGGCATTGCCAAAAGAAAACTAAAAGATACCTCCAAAGATTTAACTCCTCTTTTAAAAACTATTTTAGAAAGAGTACCTCTTGCCTCAAGCGAAGCCGCGAGTAAAAAATCTCTGCACTCCCAGCCTTTTAATCTCGCTTACGACAATTTTCTCGGCCGCTTAGCCATTGCCAGGATTTACGAAGGAAAAATTTCTTCTGGGCAGAATGTGGTCGTAAAAAATACCAAGGGCGAAACAAGAAAGGGAAAAATAACAAAATTATTTACCTTCGAAGGTTTAAATAAAAAAGAAGTTAATCAAGCTGAAGCCGGAGATATTGTTATGTTTGCCGGCCTGCCTGATATCTTTATCGGGGAAACGGTCTGCGCAGACGAAAGCCAGGAAGCCCTGCCGGCCATAAATATAGATGAGCCGACAATTTCTCTTAATTTTTTGGTCAATAACTCCCCTTTTGCCGGGCGGGAAGGAAAATTTGTCACCAACCGCCAAATTAAAGAAAGACTGGAAAAAGAGCTGGAAGTTAATGTCGGCTTGAAAATTGATTTTTCTCCTTCCGATTATTATAAAGTTTATGGCCGGGGAGAAATGCATGTCGCTATTTTTTTAGAAAATATGCGCCGGGAAGGCTATGAATTGCAGATTTCCCAGCCGCACGTTATTATAAAAGAAGCCAACGGCGTGAAAATGGAGCCTTTTGAAGAAGCGACCGTTATCGTTCCGGAAACCATGTCGGGAACGGTTATAGAAAAAATGTCAAAACGCCGGGGCATTATGGTTGAGATGAAGCCGGAACATGGGAATATAAAAATAATTTTTGAGATCCCGACCCGCGGCCTGCTGGGCTATCGCAGCGATTTCGTGGTTGATACGCGCGGCGAAGGCATACTGTATGCCCGCGTTATCGGTTTCCGACCTTACGCTGGTGAAATTGAAAAAAATGAAGTCGGTTCTATGGTTTCCATGGCCACGGGCAAAGCTTTAGGTTTTTCCCTTTATAATCTCCAAAATCGGGGAACCCTTTATATCAAAGCCAACACCGAAGTTTATGAAGGCATGGTAGTCGGCAATGTTGCCAAGGGCAATGACTTAAACGTCAATCCGATAAAAGGAAAACATCTGACCAATATGCGGGCATCCGGAGCCGATGAGGCCATCCGCCTGACTCCGCCTCTTGAATTAGATTTAGAAAGAGGTATGAGCGTAATGAATAATGACGAATACCTGGAAATTACTCCTAAGAGCATCCGGCTGCGAAAAAAACATCTGAAGGAAATAGAAAGAACCAGGGCAACGAGAAAAGAAACAAAAGGAAAATGAGGAATAATTTTCAACGGAAAATGAGCGAATCAGAGCGTTTAGAGAAAAAAATAGTTTCATAGTATAAAAGCGAGATTTTGAAGAATCCCGCTTTTATTATAATCTTTCCTTCGGTTTTAATTCTTAATCAATAAATCCGATTAAAACGCTTCCGCAGACTTCTCGATTTGTTTAGCGACGGGCAAAAAACTTTTAACCAGAAATAAGGCGTAACTTTCCGGCACATACTTTATGGTTACGTGATAGAGATCAACCCAAATATGACTGTAAATCGCGTAAAGGATTGATTTTCTGAGATAATTGCGTTCGTTTATATTAAACTTTCGTTTACTCTCATAACCTTTGATAAATTTTCTTAATAGATTTTGATTTAACCTACCGCCCTGGCAGCAGTTAAACATTATCGTTTTGCCGACATCAACCATTAATTCACCTATATAAAAATTACCAAAATCAATAACAGCAGACAGTCTATTACCTATGAAGATTTCATTATTGGGGCCGATGTCAACATGAATGGGGCCTCTCGGTAATTTACGGGGCGGCCGATTATTTTCGACTCCTTGTTTGACAGAACCAACTACTGATTCCAATATAGAATTAGTTTGCTTATTTGCGAATGGCTCCATGGTTTTCATTACTTCCGGATTTAAATCATAAAATCGCCTTCTTGAAATGAGATTCTTTTTAAATTTTCGGCTACGCCTATGAAATTCTCCTAAAAATACCCCTAAAGCGTAAACCATTTGAGGATTAATTTCTTTAGGCGCTTCGCCGGGAAAAAATTTATAGACCGTCACCCATCCATCTTTAAACTTTTCGATACAACTCCCTTTTAGCGAAGGCCGGTAGCGTGGCACAGGCATTTCCTTAACCGTCTTCAACATATCTATTTCATTCTGCAAAGATTCTACTGATTTAGCGGAAATTGATTTTTTATTAGATAATATATTTTTTGAAATTACAAATTTTCCCAGAGGCGTTTGAACGGCAACTTTCAGGGATTTTCCATAACCTCGGTAAAGGCAAGAAAGTTTTTCTATCCTTCCAAGGCCGTACAGATCTGCGACCAATTGATATTCTTCCTTAGTGTAAAATTTATAGTTCTTTTGCGCCATATTTTTTCTATAACGACTTAACATAGTTTTTATTTGAAGCAATTCATCTCTTTAAATATTCCCACTTTTAACCACGATTGTCAAAATCAGCCGTCTTTACTTTCTTTTAAAAAAATACTAATATAAAAATAACCGCTAAATGTGGTTTTTTTGTTTAGCGGTATATTCGGGGATCGTCTAATGGTAGGACAGCTGGTTTTGGTCCAGTCAATCGGGGTTCGACTCCCTGTCCCCGAGCACAGAAATAAATCAGAGGCGAAAGTCTCTGATTTATTTTTGGGTTTGTGGGGTGTGGAGAGAATTCCTCCCCGCTAACCCATCGGGCGTACTTTCGACTCCCTGTCCCCGAGCAATAATAAAATGGAGCGCTATTTGCGCTCTGTTTTATTATAGTTTAGAGATTAAGGGGGAGTCGAACTGGTTTCAAGTGAGATATGAGGAGCGAGGGAACGAGCGACGAATAATCGAACGACAATTAATGCGACCCCGGGAGCATTAATTGGAAACCCTGGACAAGCGAGCGAGGCGCAATTCCGGCGCCGAGCAAGCGCGAAAAATCCCCTGTCCCCGAGCAAAATTTCTTAAATAATTCTCGGATTTTTAATTTGACAAAATAACAATTTAGTATTAATATAGGTATTATTTAAAATTGTGTAAGTTGTTTGTCCCTTAACAAGAAGGAGGGCGGTATGATAAAGAATAGAGTGGTTATATGTCTGGTTGTTGTAATTACCATGATTCAGACTGGGGTTGCAACGGCGCGAAGGTACGAAGATCCGATGGAAATTTTTGGCACCCAGATTGATATCTCGCTTGAGAGTGGAGTAAATATAACCTCTCATAATATTCCTCTAAGGCAAAATTGGCAAGAGATGTTTTCCCCGGCGTCGGAAGGGATGAAGCCGAGTAAAGCTAACTTTCCTTGGGCTTCTGGGCTTAGGTTGGGATTGAATCGGGTTTTGATCGGCAATAATCAAACGCGACAAATTCGGCTGCTAGTTTCGTATCAAATTCTCAGTTTAAATTTCTATAGAAATCCCACCATCGCCCAATTATATTTTGCCAAGGAAGGAGTGGCTGTCACAACTCTAAACTGGTGGGACACAGTCGTAGTTAACGACTTGGTTATAGAGTATTACACTCCCAGAGTCGGAATTGAGTTCGTAGAAGAAGGAAAGTATACGATAGCTATTTCGGCCCAGCATTATCGTTTGGTGGCGCGAGATTATCTTGGAGAAGATCACTTGGGTGCCGTAAATACTTCTGAGGTGATAAGTTCTAGGCAAATAGAAAGTGGTGTCAGCCTCCGAGTAGACTTTCTTTCTGGGGGTGTTTGTGGATGGTTTATTGAGACCATGAGAGGGCTTAAAACTGTCAAACTCGGACTAACCGTACGTTGGAAAATCCAAGATTAATATTAAAAGATGAATTTTACCGGCTGGAAACTGTAGTTTCCAGCCGATTTTTTATACTAAATTTTCTTCGTGCAAAGCCGTTAGGGCCGAATTGGCACCGAGGAGTCTTCGAATCCCTACCAAGATAAATTTAAATTTGACCTTATAATTTTATAGTGTTATCATATCATTATAAATTGATATTAACTTTATGAAACCGCTCTGCTGTTCAAATAAAAAATTAACGAAAGAATTCGCCGATCTGGCGAAATTTTTGCGTATAATGGGAGAAGATAACCGTTTAAAAATTATCTGCTTATTGAAAGACGGTGAACATTGTGTCTGTGAAATTGTGGAATATCTAGATTTACCGCAGAATTTAATTTCCGCCCATTTAAAAGCATTAAAAGACTTGGAACTTGTGGAAAACCGGCAAGAGTGGAAAAAAGTATATTACTCCATAAACAAAAAAACCTTTAAAAAATATAATTCATTATTAACCGATTTTTTAAAAAACTATGAGTAAAAAAATTGAGAGTATCCAGGTTTTGGGATCGGGTTGCCCGACCTGCAAAAAATTTTTTGAATTAACGAAACAGGCGATTGCTGACCTTAATTTAAATATAGAAGTTGAATATCTGACAGATATTCAAAAAATTATTGAAATGGGTATCATGTCCTCTCCTGTTTTAGCTATTAACGGAAAAGCGGTTTTAGCCGGCCAAGTACCGGGTTTAGAAAAAATTAAAGAATTAATAATCTCAAATAACCAACCGCCAATAGATAAAACTAAAAGTAGCTGTTCTTGTGGAGGTAATTGTTAACCCCATGGATATTTTTTACCCAATACAATTATTAGCAAATTTAGTCAGCTATAACTTAATAGGATTAGCTAAAGAATCTTATTTGGGCAGTTCTATTAATTTCTTTGTTTACGATACAATAAAGATCGGCCTGCTTTTGGTCGTTATAAATTATATAATGGCCATAACCCGCTATTATTTCCCAACGGAAAGGGCCAGAGATATTCTAACTAAAAAACGTTGGTTTGGTTTAAATTATCTGATGGCCGCTCTTTTAGGCATAGTTACGCCATTTTGTTCCTGTTCCTCTATCCCTTTGTTTATTGGTTTTATGGGGGCGGGAATACCGCTGGGAATAACTTTCGCTTTTCTAATTAGTTCACCGCTTATTAATGAATCATCGTTATATCTTTTCCCGGCGATGTTCGGAATGAAAGTTACTATTTTATATAACCTATTTGGGTTAGCCGTTGCAGTATTGGGCGGTATATTAATTCAAAAACTAAAACTGGAAAAATACGTAATACCGGAATTTTTAAAGTTTAAATCAAGAACTCAGATAGAAGCAGCCAACGGTGGTTCTAAACTTCCATTTAAAAAACTTATTAACTATTTTTGGAAAGACGGAATGACTATTACCAAGCAGATTTTTCCTTATGTGGTTTTAGGCGTTGGTATTGGCGCTATTATCCATGGTTTTATACCAAACAGTTTGATTGAACACTATTTATCCGCCAAATCTTTATGGACGGTTCCGATGGCTGTTATTTTAGGGGTTCCGCTCTATGCCAATTCTGTAAGCGTACTTCCGATAATGGAAGCCTTGGTCGGAAAAGGCGCTCCCCTGGGTACCGTTTTAGCTTTTATGACAGCGATTGTGACTTTATCTCTTCCTGAGGCGATAATTCTTAAAAAAGTCATGCGTTGGCAACTGCTGGCAATATTTTTGGGCATCACCACCACGGGAATTATAATTATGGGTTATTTATTTAACGCTATTTTATAAAATTATGCACCCCGTTAGAAATTCTGTATTAACAGGATTTGTAATTGGGGTATCATATAAGCAGAATTTATGAAAATTTCTAACGGGGTGAATAAAAAGCTATTATTTTTTTCTTTGTTAATTGTTGCCCCCTTTGTCTTGTCGGGTTGTAACGCAAAAAATGCTGTAATAGAATCAACTAAATCAGAAAGCAAGGTTGAAGTTAATAAAACTAAACCAAAACCAGATAAAGTAGAGATTTTTTTATTCCACGCTACCCGGCGTTGCGCAACTTGTATTGCTATCGGAAAATTGTCCGGGGAAACTGTTTATGAATATTTTCAGCCGGAACTGCGAGACGGAAAAATAGAATTTAGAGAGATAAATATTGATTTACCGGAAAATAAAGCATTAGCTCAAAAATTTCAAGCCAGTGGCTCAGCTTTATTTATTAATGCCATTTATAATGGCCAAGATAACATTAACGAAGACACTCGGGTTTGGCGCTTAACCCAAGATGAAGTTCAATTTAAAAGTTATCTAAAAGATAAAATCAATAATCTTTTGGGCAAATAATATGGATTTAATTAATAACCTAGTCGATAATTATAATTTGCCCGCTCTTTCTGCTTTTCTCTTGGGTATTTTAACCTCAATTAGTCCTTGTCCTTTGGCAACCAACATTACGGCCATTGCTTATATTTCTAAAGACATCAAGAAGCCAAAACACACGATTCTATCCGGACTTTTTTATATATTAGGCAGGGGCATAAGCTACACCCTGCTCGCCACATTGATATATTTAGGACTTTCATCTTTTCAAATTTCAAGGATTTTCCAGGGCTGGGGCGACAAAGTTTTGGGACCGGTTTTGATAATCATCGGCTTAGTAATGTTTGGGGTAATTAAAATAAATCTCGGCGGGCATAGTGAAACAATTGAGAAAATAAAATTGTGGCTATCGGGTAAAGGATATTTGGGATCGATGGCCATGGGCATGTTGTTCGCTTTCGCTTTCTGCCCATACAGCGGAGTTTTATTTTTTGGTGTACTTATTCCATTAGTACTTAAATCCACCGGAGGTCTGCTATTACCACCTATTTTTGCTTTAGGAACCGGACTACCAGTAATTATTTTTTCATTCCTTATTGCCTTCAGTATACGGGTCGTAAGTAGGGCCTTCCAAACGGTGCAAAAGATAGAAAAATGGCTTAGATATGTTGTATCATTAATTTTTATTTTGGCCGGATTTTATTATTTACAATTTTTAGCAAAATATTTAATAAATTTAATAAAAACGTAATTTATTTATAACATCACCCCTGTACCCATCCAAATAAAAACAGTCCCGATTACTCGGGACTGTTTTTCGCTATGTAAAAAAGTATTAAGCTTTTTTAACATGGACTGCAGCATTGCCTTTCGGGGTTTTTTCGACCTCGAATGTGACGGCATCGCCTTCTCTCAATTGATCGAAGCTGATACCTTCCAGGCTGTTGGCGTGAAAAAATAAATCATCAGCGCCATCTTGAGTGATAAAACCAAAGTTTTTGTCAGTCAATTTTTTGATAGTTCCTTGCATGTGAATGTAAAGATAAAGCTAATTAAGTAAATATTAAGAAGTAGAAATTCGACTCTATCTCTACACTTTTAATATTCGTCACCCTGAAGAAGGGCGGATAGTAATTAAACTAACTATTTAATACTAGCACAGAAAACTTTTCTTGTCAATATTACACATTTTATCTCAAACTCTTAAACATTCTTCTCAACCTCCTCTTGGGGGAAGACAAAAAATAACTAGCAGCCCTTTCCAACTCGCTTTTTATATAATCTATATTGCCATAATCGGAATTATAACCGACTAATTCCATAAAACCCACTCCTCGGACTTCCCTACCGTCAATTATCCCCTCGACAGCAAGCGGACCCTCCCAATAATTTATGGAGCCAAAAATTATTTCCTGATTCTTGACCAACGCGGAAACTTTGAGGCTTATTTTCTTTTCCGAAATTTTAATCTCCCAAATTAAAGGATATTTCGTTTTAGTCTTTTTGCTTTCCCAAATATTTTTGCCGGGAATTAATTCCAGGCCATTAAGACTTTCTTGCTTGCCATCCGGATAAACAATATCGGATAAATAACTCTTATTTTTGCCACCGTCGTATTCGCAGCACATAAGTTCAGTGCCATTATCAAGCTGAACAGAAAACCAGCTCCATTTGTCTTTGGAGTAGCTTACGTCCGCCCATTGGTGGTCCATCCATGATTTCCCCGTTACTTTTATGGTTTTATCTCCGATTTTTATCTCGCCCTCGGTTTTCAAGTTGGTCAGGGAATAATAATAACTGCCCCGGCCGCAGACTTCTATATAACCTCGTCCGCTTTCCAGCAATGGTTTTTTAACTGAAACCATTTTTAAATCCAAATTATCGTCTTTCAAGCGATAGGAAAATTTATGGGTTTCTTCCAAGCAGCGGTTCAAGTATCCTTTTACCAGTATCGGGCTGGTATGGTTAATAAAAAGCAGAGGCTTTTTGAAACTATCCCTGGAAACAACGGAAACATAATCAACCACCGGATAGAACTTTTTCTTTTTTATATCAGACAAAATGGAGTGGAAAAAATAAATATTTTTAAAAGGCACCCGGCTTAAAAAAGGAATTTTTACTTTTTTGACATCGGCCTTAAAAAGGCAATTCATAAAAGCGTATCTGTTACCCTCTCCGTCTCGGAAATTCCCGTTAAAATACCACCATTCAATTATATTGTTATGCGCCAGCTCGTCCTCGGGAAATCTGACTGGCTTTATTTTTTTCGCCATAAAAATTTTTTAAAAAATTAAACCGCCAGGAGACGGTTCGAAATAAGGCCGTTGGCAAGTTTCCGAGTGCGCGATAATTACCTTAAACTTTAGAATATTTTCTTACCGCCATTAAGCTGGCCAAAGCGTTTATCAGGGCGACGGCCAAAAACTGCAGGCCAAAAATTTTTATAAAATTGCTGTTGAAATAAGAAATGATATTAATATCGTAGCCGACAAAAAAAGTTTCTAAATAGGGTTGTAATAAACTTAAGAAAGGATAAAAAATAAGGATAACCACTATCATGCCAATTAAGGTATAAATTAAGCTGGAAAGCAGAAACGGCATATGGACGAAAGAGTTTGAAGCCCCGACTAAGCGCATAATGCCGATCTCTTCACGGTGAGTGTAAATTTCCACCCGGACAGCATTATAAACCACCAGTAAAGTTATTAAGATAAAAATTAAGCTGATGATCATCCCAATTTTGTTTACCTTATCAGTAATGCTATTAATTTTATTAAGCAGTAGTTTGTGGTCAGTAAAGTTGCGTGATTCAATTAAATCGCTTTCAATTTTATTTAACTCTTCAATCAACTCGGTTGCCACTTCCGCGCTTTTCGGAATTATAACCAGGCTGGGAGTCAAGGGATTTTTGCCTAGTTCCCGCAAAGCCTGCAGGATTTCCGGATTATCCTTGTTTTTCTCCTGGAAAAATTCCAGGGCCTGCGCTTTGGAAATATAATTTACCTCCTTTACCTGGGTTAAATTGCTTACTTGACCCTTTAAGGCCATAATCTCCTCTTCGGTTGAACCAGGCTTAAGGTACAGGCTCACATCAATCTTATCCTTAACCGCGCCAATAGCGGTTTCGCTTATGACTCTGACAGCTAGGAGTAAATTTATGGAAAACAAAGCCAAAATTAAGATGGTTATGGTGACAATCGATAACCAAATATTGCGGTAAATGTCTTGGAAGCTGAATTTTATGATTCGTAAAAAAGAAAGAAAAACCATAATTGAAAATTGATAATTTTATAAAATGTATTTTCCCACCTCTTGGTCGCTTACCACCATACCATTATCCAGAGCAACAACTCGGCGTTTCAGCTTATTAACGACCTCGCGGTTATGGGTAACTAAAACCACGGTAGTGCCAAACCGGTTTATCCGCAAAAGCAATTCAATAATTTCATTGGCGTTAATGGAGTCAAGGTTGCCGGTTGGCTCATCAGCCAGAAGTATTTTTGGCCTATGCACTAAAGCCCGGGCAATGGCGGCCCGCTGCTGCTCTCCGCCGGAAACTTCATGCGGATAGCGGCTTTGCTTGTCGTCCAAACCGACTATTTTCATTACCTGCGGCACAATGCTACTTATCTTTGTCGGCGTATTGCCGCAGACTTCTAAAGCGAAAGAAACATTTTCCCGTAAATTTTTTTTAGGCAGCAATTTAAAGTCCTGAAAAATAACTCCGATCTGCCGACGCAACCAAGGCACTTCCCTTTGACCAATATTGGTAATATCCCAACCGCCGACCAAAACTCTTCCGCTACTGACTCTTTCTTCTCCGGTTAAAACTTTCACCATCGTGGTCTTGCCTGTGCCTGACTGGCCGACAATAGAAATAAACTCGCCCGGTTTTATATGCAAATTAACGTCTTTTAAAGCCTGAACGTCGGGATGGTAAATTTTTGAAATATTTAAAAGCTTTATCATATTCTAATTACAAATATACAAATTTTTTCACAAATTCACAAATACCATTTTAAACATTTTTACTGCATTCGTAAATTTGTGAATTTGTGCACAGATTTGTGATTTTGTAATTATTTAACCTTCCTTATCCCATATTTAATAAGGTCTCCGGTTTCAATAAAACTAACTTCCCGGTCGTCAACACCGAAGCTCACGGCAATTAATTTTTTATTACCAACCTTGGCTCTTATCATTAAACAATAGCCAGCTTCATCTAGATAACCGGTTTTAGAGCCGGTAATATTAAAGCTATTATTGGTTTCCAGTAATTTATTGGTATTTTTTATCCGGTGAGCCTTTTTTGTGTTAAGGGTGGAAAATTTATATTCCCGGGTGATGCTGGCTTTCTCTATAATCGGATTGGTAAATATCTTTTTTGTTATTATAGCATAATCCATGGCAGAACTCACGTTTTCCGGAGACAATCCGGTTGGTTCAGTAAAATAAGTTGAAACCGCTCCCCAGCTAACCACAGTCTCGTTCATCTTCTTTATAAAATCGTCTCTGGGTAGTCCGCTCACCCTAACTAAAGTTTCAATGGCATTATTAGCCGAACCGACCAAAGCGGAATAAACTAAATCTTCAACCGTTAAAGTATCTCCGTCCCTTAAGGTTACCTTGGCTGATTCCCATTTATTGCAGTATTGATAATTATATTCCTCATCCCGGACTTTATAAGTTACTACTTCGTCTAAACTCGGCCGGGTGTCTAAAAAAACCTTTATGGCCACTAATTTTGTCAGGCTAGCTAGGGGTAAAGTGGTAGTAGCATTTTTTCCCAAAAGTATTTTTTCGCTGTCTTCGTCTATAACAACGGCTGATTTAGAGGTAATAGCCAGTCCCGGCCCTGCCCCGGTTTGGGCTATGCCTAAAATTCTGCCGTAAGCATCAGGGACAATATAGAGCGGCTCAACCCTTACATTAACCACCCCCTCTCCCAAGGAAGCGATTTTAGCAAAAGCTTTTTTGTCCAAATCAACTACTCGGTCAGGGTGTAAATTTCTGTCCGGACCATAATCATTAATCTCCACATCAACAAATTTATTATTTTCCGTGTTATAAACCCTGAGCCTGGAACCTTTAGGAAAATCCGGGGAAGCGGCAAAATTTCCGTTTTTATAAGCATACCAGCTGGCCCGACCGGCTACAGGAATTTCCGGATTGGAAAAAACCGCGATTCTGGCAAAAGGCAGATGGATTAGAGACCGGACGAATTTCCCCTCCGGATAATCCTTAGTCGGCAATGGCCGCCAGGAGCCAAAATTCTTATCATAAAAAAATACCTGCTTATAACCGTCTGAATCTTGGCTATAAGAAAACTGGATATAAAACGGCTTATGGTTATCATAAGCGGCCTTATTTCTGAATTCAAACTGATAGATTCTACTTATTCTGTCCATCTGCCAGGGCATAGGCATTTCTTCATTAATCTGGATAATGTCCACACCACTAGCTTCAGCCAGTATGCCTGGCGTCAAGGACAACTTTAAATCATTATCGAAAGCGCTGACTGTATAACCTTTGATAATCGTCGGCTGGTCAAGATTTATAAAATAGTACATGTTTGGGGTTATTTCTTTTTCTTCTTCAACAGCAAAAACAAAACTACCAACCGATAACGTTAGTAGTATTGCTATTATTCCTATTTTTCTTAAATAAATTTTCATTATTAAATAAAGGTCTTATTTGACTAGATTAAATTATAACAATATAATTATAACATAAAAAATCAACAGGCAAAAATCTTATATTTCCCACCTACGCGAACCACCGCGGGCATTGCCCGCCGTAGTCCCGAAGGCTCGGGATGAAGGCGGGTATAGTATAATGGTAGTACGCGACCTTCCCAAGGTTGAGGCACGGGTCCGATTCCCGTTACCCGCTCAAGTATTAACCTTTAACTATTAACATTTAACAATTAACTGGAGTGCTAATATTATCAGGGTTCAATTCCCGCCTGTCTCGCCGAAGTCCCGAAGCCTCGGGACGAAGGCGGATTACTCGCTCAGGTAATAACAATTAACAGTTAACCATTAATATTTAACAATTAACTAGATGCTAAAAGAATCAAATTATGTAAAAATCGTTGTGGCTGTTCCGCGCAAGTCAGCTGATAAAATCAGGTTGGCTTTAGGCAAAGCTGGTGCCGGCCAGCAGGGCAGATACAAATATTGCAGTGGCTCTTACCCGGCCACGGGTCGTTTTGTTCCTCAAGAAGGTTCACGTCCGGCGATTGGCCAAACCGGAAAATTAGAAGAAGTGGAAGAAGAAATTATTACCACTATCTGCCATAAAAATTTAGTTAAAAAAATAGTTGCCGCGGTTAAAAAAGCCCACCCTTATGAAGAGCCGCCAATTGACATAATCCCCCGATTAGAAATAGAATAATAATTAGGCCGAGATAGCTCCCTCCTCCGCTCAAATTGCATTTGAGCTTCGGAAGGGCGAGAATCAATTTTAAAACACTTGCTCGCCCTTCGAAGCTCCGATGATAATCGGAGCGAAGTAGGGCCGAGATAGCTCAGTGGTAGAGCAACGCACTCGTAACGCGTAGGTCATGGGTTCAAGTCCCATTCTCGGCTCAATAAAATAAGCGTCTCAAAATATGAGGCGCTTATTGTTAATCGGGTTTATTCTCCAAACTTAGTATCCTTGATAAGTTCAGGAAAAATTGTGTTGTGTTCAACCCAAATACCGGAAATTTCGCCGTTATACGAATTAATCTGAATCCGCCAGGTGGCACGAAGACTGTAAATTCTTTCCCGAAATTCATTCACTATATCGAGAATCAATTTTGGGTTATTTTCGGGTAAACCAGTCATACCAATAGGTATAAAAGAGCTCTCCCCTACGGTTATGACTTTTGTAAAATCAAAACCAGTTACGACACAATTTTGAAAATGGGTGACATCGCCAGATCCCAGAACTACGCCGCGTTGCCAGGTAACGGGTTGCTCCACGGTAGGCTGCTGCTGAGCCTGGACTACGTTAGTCTCTCCGCTATGGTTGAAAAAAACAAGAGCAACCATAATAACTATCAAGACAACAGCACATAATCCGTTTCTTTTACTGAACGCAGGGAATTTCATGGTTTCTGCTCCTTTTGTTAAATGTTTTGTTAAATGTACGGATGATAAATAAACATCAATTAACAGATTGGTTTAATCATAATAACATTGGTAATACTATTCGTCAAGAGCGAGTGAATGCAAAAAATAAAAAAAGACGGAACAAATTCGTCTTCTTTTTTTATACTATTTTATTATTTTGTTATTTTATCTTCATTTAGTTAAAACCCAAACTTTCAGTCCGGAAATCATTTCTTCAAAATATTGGCTAAAGGTTAATGATTTTACAAAAATGTATTTTAATCTCCCATCTTCCTTATTTACAATATAATAGCCTCTGTCAGTAATTATAATATCGCTTATCTGCCCGGATTCCAGTTGCCTGACCTCTTCGGCTAGCTGCAAAAACTCATTATCTCCATTAACATATCCCTGCTCATCACCATACTTTTCTCCTATTTTTTCAAAACTTTCGCCAGCCTCACCGCCGGTCTGAGGCTGGCTTATAAGTTCTTTTATCTTATTTATCCGGCTGTAAGAAACCTTGTTTGCCTCTTTATTAATAGCAAACCTCATGTTTATTTCTTTCTCTACCTCCTCCTGTTCTCTGCCGGAAAGACTGATGTTATATTTCCTTGCTAGTTTTGCTAAAGAAATTTTTTCTATAAATACTGCTCTGGCGGCTTGCTCCATCTCTTGACGATTATTTAGTTCTTTTTCCAGTTCGCCCATTATATTTTGGTAACTATAATATTCAATAAAACCAATTTTCGTAATAACGGCCGGCACCGGCGCATAACTGGCTATTTGGCGGCTTATTTTATTGTCTAAATTAAATTTCAATAAAAGAAGGGCAAAAACAAGATAAAATAAAACTGCTGAAACAATCAGGAATAAAGCGGAAAAAGCCATAATTTTTCCGGCCAATCGGAAACTTTTCCCGAAACCACCGAGAAACCCTGATAATCTTCTTTTCGTTTCAAGAAACCATATCTTCCTGGCCTGCCTTTTTTGTCTTTTTCTCTCCTGCCTGATTTTTTCTTCCTGCTCTTTAATCCTAATTTTTTCCTTCTCTTTTTCCACCCTTATTTTTGCCTCTGCTTCTTTTGCCCTGGCTTTTTCCTCTTTCTTCTTCTGTATTTCCGCCTCTTTTCTCCTCCTTTCTTCTTCTATCCTTATTTTCTTGGCTCCTTTGCTTTTCCTGTCTCGCCTTGGCGGCGATTGTTTTTTAAATTTTGCTTCTCCTCTGGCCGCTTTCCCTATCTGGGCAATTCCGCTAGATAGCGACCTCTTAAAAGCAACCGACCGGGACGAGGGAAGAATAACCGGCGCTTCTTTTTCTTTCTTTTGATATTCTGCACCCAAATCCTTACCCGGACTTTCTTTTTCCTTTAACGCCTCGTTTTTGGCAATAATGATTTTTCTGCTAGCTAACCGGACTGGACTGGAAGAAATCCCGTCAAGCATTTTCCGGCCGGGCGAGGAAAAATTTTTCTCTTCTTTCTTTTTTTCCCGCTTATCTGTTTCGCCAATAGAATCAAGAACAATTTTTCTCGCTTTTGCCAGCTCTTCTCCGCTTAATTTTTTTATGCCATCCAGGCTTTTGTTAGGCATATCTTAAAAAATTATAAAACCGTTGACCTACGGCAAATTTTTGTCAAGAATTAGGTACGCTCCCGTGCCCCGCCTGCCATGCCTGGCACCCGTCTGCAACGCAAGCTGGCGGGCAGGCAAGCATGGAAGCTTATTTCAAAACTTTAGATTTTATGTCGCTTCGTCTCGCACGCGCTCCGTCGCCAAAGCTATGGCGGCGTACGACCAAAGCGGTACTAATTTCCTTCATCAATACTTTCTGCCTCCAACCGCTATCCTTCCCGCATACTAAGCCCGGGGGTTATCGCGACGGCGTGTCGAAAAAATAATTCCACCATCGGCGCAGATTAAAAAAAGTTCCCGGGCTGCCCTGGTTTCCTTCCCCAAAACTGGCGGCGGTGGTCATAGAAATATCATCTTTTATTACTGCTACCTTCTCCCCTTCCTTTTTTAACCCTAAATTTAAACGGGCTTTTTCCTCAACAAATTGCTCTGATTCCAAATAAGTAACAAGCTGTTTTAAATCTTTATTTTTCGATTCAAATTCCGCA
>Ga0265592_1000340_pt1 | contig 25726 bp, 28 predicted proteins | sample saktaG_7_FD_190141 | JGI IMG/M metagenome (GOLD analysis project Ga0265592, IMG submission 190141) | Saline water microbial communities from Sakinaw Lake, British Columbia, Canada - sak_2010_1_5_120m | ecosystem: Environmental > Aquatic > Non-marine Saline and Alkaline > Saline ... | reverse complement strand
TGGAAAGCATCCAAGGAGGGGGAGCCTTCGTGGGATACTGAATTGGGAAAAGGCCGGCCCGGATGGCATATTGAAGACACTGCCATCACCGAGGCCGAATTCGGGCCGCAATATGACATTCATGGCGGTGCGATTGATCTGATCTTCCCGCACCACGAAGCCGAAATCACGCAGATGGAATCAATTTCGGGCAAGGCGCCGTTTGTGCGTTATTGGGTGCACACCGGATTTTTGAACATCAACGCGCAAAAAATGTCTAAGTCGCTGGGAAATTTCAAAACCATCCGTGATGTTTTGAAAAATTACGATTATCGGGTTTTGCGCTATTTTTTCATTTCCAACCATTACCGCGTGGCAATGGATTTTAACGAAAACGCGTTGGAACAGGCCAAAAACGGGCTTGCCCGTATTGACGAATTTATTTTCAACAAAGTTGATGCCGCCTATGATGATAAAGACGACGAAGCCGAAATCAGCAAAGTGAAGGCCAAGTTTTGCCAAGCGCTGGATAATGATTTAAACACTCCGCAAGCGTTTGCCGCGCTGTTTGATTTTGTCCGCGCGCGAAACGCCAAAGAAAAATCCGGCAAGCGGACGTTTGAATTTCTAAACCAGATAAATTCGTTTCTGGACTTTATGAAATTTGATCAGACCAAAAGCGATGAGTTTATTGAGTCTCTTGTTGCCGAGCGCGATGCCGCTCGCGCGGGCAAGGATTTTGCCAAATCCGATGAGATCCGCGACCGCCTGCTTTCCATGGGCGTGAAGATTTACGACACCAAAGAGGGGACGAAATACCGATTATAGATTGTGGAGGTTTGACCTCGGGAATTTGTATTTGAGGTCAATCCTCAACGAATTCGCGGTGATCAATAATGCGAATGTTGAGGCTAAATATCAAAATACTTTCGAGAATTGACTTCCACATTCGCTAAATTCCCATCCAGTAGCGGAGGGTTGCTTGTTTTGTTGTTGACATTATTCAGCAGAGGGATTAATATCAAAATATAACAAAATTGTTATGTTTATAATGCGCATCGGTTCTTGGCGATGATGTAACAAAATGGAAATTGAATTTTGGGAGGAACCGAATGGGTTCAAACCTGTTTGGGAATTTATAAAAACTTCACAACGTAAAAACCCATTGCTCAAAAAACTTGAATTTTACGAAAGCCAAAATTTGAATAATTTGTTAAGAACCGGAAGTGTGACGGAGTTAAAAGGAATCAAATCAAAGTATGGATTTTCAATTTATGAATTCAAGCCAAAGCCGGATAGAATTTTGTTTGTAGTTTTGAATTTGACAGAGAAGGCTTTTTTAATTCATGCTTTTCTCAAAAAAAGTGATAAAACGCGCGAAAAAGAAATAAATAAAGCGCTACGAATAGCGGCGCAATTCAACAAAAAATATAAAATAAAATGAACTTAAAAGATTTAAAAAATGAATTGTTACAGGATCCTGAATTTAGAAAGGAATATTATAAAAATGATCTTAAATTGGATACCGCTCTTATGATTGAAAAAGCGCGCGTTATCGCCGGTTTAACGCAAAAAGAATTGGCGAAAAAAATGAAAACCAAACAGGCGGCGATTTCGCGCGCCGAAAGCGGCAATTATCTGCCCGGTTTGTCGTTTTTAAAACGAATGGCAAAAGCGTTGGGAACCGAATTGATCGCGCCCAAATTTGCATTTTTGGAAAACGAATCTGAGAAAAATCAAGATATTGCTTTTCACCGTTCCGAAGCAATGTTGGTTCGAGATAAAATTAAACGATAAAAAAGGATACAAAGCCGAGATTCCTGTTGAGGGGAGATTGAAAAACGATTAACAAATAACAAAAATTGAGGCGCGTATCCCACGCTTTTTATTTGCATATTGCCATTGCATTATGTTTGCCGGATTACGTAATTGATTACGTAATCAATTACGTAACAAAATTTTGCATATATCGCGTTTAAATAAAAAAAATTGACGGCGAGCAAGTTACTACTCTCCGTCATCTGGTTCTGCGAGAATCTTGACCATTTCCTTGTTTACGATAGCAAAGCCATCAAAATAGGGAAGGTCGTCATCACCGCCAAGTCGTGATACCAAATAAGGGCCCACTTCACCTTTTACATGTATTGGGTGAATAGCGTCTTTTAGCTCCTGCATGTCATTGGTGGATGCTATTATCCATGATAATCTGCCGGCATCAACTATTTCATTTTCTATGATAATGGAATCTGAACCGGTCAGTATGTTGGCGGTAAAAGTGCATCCTCTTAGGCCTTGCAATAGATTGGTACACCAGCAATGGCCAAGGTCGTTTTCTGGTTTTACTTGGAAGCCGGCCACTTTTCCCTCGTGGTTTTTAACCAAGCTCAAAAAAACTTGAGGAAATCGAGTGTCTCTTTTCATTGGGTTTATGCTTGTCCCTAATCCAACGTCAATTCTTGTTAGTTCTGCGGTTTTAACCATATCCATCGCCTCTTTAGTTTTAAATGAGAAATATATCCTCATTCTTGCTGGTGATCATATTACAAAAAAATGGGGGATTGTAAAGAGAAAACAGCGAAAGCAAAAATAAAACCGCGCAAAGCGGGGAAGCAAATCAAAATTTAAATTTAATTTTAAAATAGATCAAAATTTATCTTTTCACGATTTTGGCAACTTGTCCAAATTGACATGGGCAATGTTTTTTTGGTTGGCTTTTAACGCGGCGATCATTGCCTTTTTGGCTTCTCTGATTATGTGCCGAGTTCTTTCGTTGGGTTGAGGATATTCAACAAACGTGATTGTGCGGGCGGTGACGAACTCTTTGATGTATTGGTTGATAACCGCGTTCAAAGACACGCCCAGAGCTTGGGCGGTTTCGCGCGCCTTATTTTTTAATGTTTTGTCAATTTTTATGCTTAGCATTGTGTCCATAAATTTTTGTTTTTTTATAATATATCCAAATTATATATTTTAAATAGGTATTGCCAAATTAGCTTTGTTTGCTGTTATTGTTGGAAGGGTGCTAAGTTTTGTTATCGGGGAAGAAATCTTTGTGGCTTTCGTTTTTTAATAATTCATTAAAACGGTTCATATCCATAGCGTATTCTTGGCCTTTAAATTTGAGGCGGATACTTCTTTGGCCATTTTCATCGTTTTTCACAACGATTTCCGGGCCATCCAAAAAATCAATTCCGCCGCCTATTTCCGATAAAGATTTAACCCCTCTTTTCGTTTCGCCTTTTTCATCTTTCAGCAAAATTATTTCCGCCAAAAAGGCGGCCACGAGATAATCATGCGAAACAAAAAGATAATCCGCTGTCTTGCCTGATTCCAAATCGTCGGCCATATTCATAGCTCTTGAAATTTCCACTGCTACTATTGCCGCAGTTTCAACCGGAGAAGGTGTTTCCGGATCGGGGCCGTTCGTTTCCGAAGCTTAAATAATACTCAATACCGGCAACCGTGGCGCAAAATTCTATGGCAGTCTCTTCGGTGTCGGGATATGGCCTGGGTCTTTGCGCGAGCTTTTCCGCGACGTGTTGCTGAATCCGGTGTATGAATTCTTCGGACGCTCGTGATTTTAGGGTGGTGTTTTCTTTGAGCGGAATTTTTATTTTTGCCGGTGAATGTTTGATTATTTCGCAAGCGGTTCTTTTTGTTCTTTCCACAGGGCTATATGTTCCAATAATAGTGTTTCCGGTTAAATTATTGGCAAAATCAGCACATTTTTGGATTCCTTTTTCCGTTAGCGGCGTTTCGGGCGCGGTTTGGTGAATTTCGCGATCGGCGTGCCTGATGAAATGGATCATAACGGTTGTGCCGCATCCTTTCTCTTTTTCGGGATCGGGCGTAATTGTTTCATTGTTTGGGGGAGAAAAAATTTCCATAGTTTTATTTATCCGGTTGAGCTTTATTTCATAATAACATATTGTTAGAGCGAAAATTGCCTTTGGACAATTTTTGTGCTAACGTGAAGCCGTCAAAATTATTTTTGTCCCCGTAGTTTAATGGATAAAATACAAGGTTGCGGACCCTGAGACTACAGGTTCGATTCCTGTCGGGGACACACAACAAAAACTCCTTTGAAAGGAGTTTTTGCAATTTCCAATTTCCAATTACCAATTTTCAAAATTTAAATACAAGATTTGCCAATTCGGGCATTTTTGGATAGGATGGGAGCATAAAACAAATTGCAATATGAATCCGAAAATGTATGTCAGAGGGGTGGGAATGACCAAGTTTGATTATGCCCAAAAGCCGTGGTGGGGTTATGCCTTTGAGGCGGCGATGGACGCGTTAAAAGATGCCAAAATTAATTTTGGCCAAATAGACGCGATTGTGTTTTCAGGAATGTCGTCGGCGGCCGGCGGGGAACACCAAACGCACAAGGTGTCATTATTGTCGGGATTGTTCAAAACGAATGTGCCCATCATTGAAACGCCGTCGGTTTGCGGCGGGGGAGGCGCGGCGTTTTGGACGGCGTTGCGGCTTTTGCGCGATGACGAATTTAAAAATATTTTGGTTTTGGCCGGGGAAAAATTGGTGGACAACCGTGCCGAAGCGACCACCGATTGGATATTATCCGCGGCCGAGCGGGCGGCGGAGCAAACCGAAGGGCTGTTATTTCCGGCGCAAAACGCGCTGGTCTACCAGCAGTATTGCCAAAAATACGGTGATAATCGCCAGACGCTGGAATTGATTGCGTTCAAAAACCACGAAAACGCGGCGTTAAATCCCAAAGCCTATTATTACAAGCGCCCGGTGGCAATGGAAAAAATTAAGAATTCGCCGATGGTGGCCGATCCATTTCGTTTGATGGATTGTTCTTTGTCGGTTAATGGCGGCGCGGCGGCAATCGTGAGCAAGGAAGAATCCGATATTGAGATTATCGGATCGGGATTTGCCACGGATTATATTCTCACTTTTGAACGCAAGGATTTGACTCATTTTGTTGCCACGCAAATCGCGGCCAAAAAAGCGTTTGCGATGGCGGGTTTAACTTCGAGTGATATCAATGTTGCCGAAATTCATGACGCGTTCACTTCGGTGGAGTTGCTTTCATATGAGGACTTGGGATTTGCCGAACAGGGCAAGGGGGGAGAGTTGATCCGTTCGGGCAAAATAAATTTGGGCGGGCAAATGCCGGTGAATCCTTCGGGAGGATTGAAAGCCAAGGGCCATCCCATTTCGGCCACGGGCCTGGCGCAAATTTATGAAATAACCAATCAATTGCGCGGCAATTGTGCCGAGAGGCAGGCAAAGGACGCTAAAATCGGTTTAACGCACAATATCGGCGGCGCCGGCGGTTCAGTCACTGTTCATATATTCAAAAGAAACTGAAGTGTTCCGATCCTGCCGAAGGGCAGAGGTGGACGGCGCGCATTTTCAAAAAATCATGAAATGCTAAAATGAATCTATGTTATCCGATGATATCGCTGCTAAAATTAAAGAGGTTTGCGAAAAAATGCCGCAAATAAAGTTGCTGTATGTTTTTGGTTCGCAAGCTCGGGGCGATGCCGGCCCGCTGAGCGATTATGATTTTGCGGTTTATTTGGATGAAAAAGATTTTCGCAAGCGGTTTGAAATCAAATTAAATCTAATCGGCAAACTCACTTCAATATTGCGAAGAAATGATGTTGATGTGGCGGTGATTAATGATTTGGATAACATAAACCTAAAATACGCGATAATCAGCGAAGGAAAAATAATCTATGAGGATGAACCATACACAACGACAGTGGAATCAAGAATTATGAATGAGTATTTTGATTTTAGAATTTTGATTGACAAATATCAAAAAATAAAATGACAAGCATTAATGTTGTTGAATCAAAATTGCGCGAAATTGATGAATATTATTCGCTATTGTTGAAATACCGCAAATATTCGCGCGAAGAATTGGAAAAAGATTTCACTTTGAAGGGCGCGCTTGAAAGATATTTGCATTTGTTGTGCCAAGCCGCGATTGAGGCGGGGGAGGCGTTGATTGCTTTTAAGGGATTCTACCGCCCCGGGTCATACTCGGATATTTTTGAAATTTTAAAATCAAAAGAAATTATTGATTTTGAAATAGCGCAAAAATTGGTTCAAATGACGGCGTTTCGCAACGCGATTGCTCATGATTACAAAAAATTTGATTTTGGCATTGCCTATCGGGTTTTGATGGCCGATATGGATGATATCAAGAAATTTGAATTGATCGTCAAAAAATATCTCAATTTGTGATTTCTGGATAAAAAGAGATCCCAAAAGTTTGTAATAATCGCGTTTTCGCGGCGATACCGGCCCAATCTTATTTTTTCCATCAAATGTCAAGCATTTTTCAATCAAAGACCGCGCGGCACAGCCGCGCGGTCTTTTTGTTGTTTGTTGAATAATGACCTTAAAATAAAAATGCTCTATCGACTGGTTTTTAAGCGGGGGTGAAATATTTTTTCAAGACGAAGCGGAAAATGGTTTTGTTTTTGAGATTGGCTTCCAAAAGGCAGATGCCTTTGTTGGGAAAGCCATAAACCACCAAGGTTTTCGGCTTTGCCAAAATCAGCGCGGGGATTACCAGCAGATCCTCTTCGCCGTCAACGCAAACATTAGCTTTTTCTTTTATCGCTTGTTTAACGATTTCCCAGCTTTCTTTTTGAATGGTGCCGGCCGGATTTTTGACGTTCAAGGAGCATTCGTGTTTTTGCGCGAAAGCCTTGCGCTGGACAAGTTTGTCAAAAATCTTGATGTCGGATTCAAGATGATGCGAGCAATAATCGCCAATGGTGATCACGGTTTTGTATTTCCTTTTATCCAATGCTTTTTGATATTTTTCCTTGATTTCGCTTTCATCGCCGAAAAGCGGCTTGCCCCATATTTTTTGTATCCGGGGCCTGAATTTCTCTGGTAAAATATAGGTTTTTGGCATATACTGGAAAAAGCCAAAATTCAATGATAAATGATAAATAAAATTCTAAATTCAATATTTGATTTTGTTTATCATTGAATTTTAAGTTTTGATTTGAAATTGATTATGATAAGATTTTAGCATGAATTAATAAAAAAGATTATGTTCTATGAATGCGCAAAATGCAAGCGGCGGTGGAGCCATCCTTTGGCCGGGTGTCCATATTGCTTGATACCTTTGGAGAAAATGAAAGCCAAGGCCGCCCGCGTGCGCGGCGCGGTCAAGGTGGGTATTCCCACGTTTTTTCATCCGAATGTTCCTTATAACGTCTTGGTTTTGGAAGATGAATTTAGCAATATGTGGAGCCATAAATCGGAAAAGGAATATGCAATCGGCGATGAATTCAAAGTTGAGGCCAGTAATAATCCCGGGGCGGTGGCCGTGTGGCGCGTTAAGCACGATCCTCAAGAAGCGGTCGGAAGCGTGCTGGATCTTATTGGCGGCATTGGTGTTGGCGCGAATTCAAAAATCGTTATTTTACCGACTATTGAAAAAGCCAGTCATAGTTATTTTCGCGACAATACTTCGCCGGAATTTCTGGCCGCGGTTTTGAGTTTGCTGTTAGAAGCCGGCGCTAAAATTGAGAATATCGTTGTTGCCAGCCAGGGCTTTGGCGATGTTCCGATTACAGCAATGGCGCAAAAATCCGGGTTGGTTGATGTTTGCCAGAAAGCCGGTATCACTCCGCTTGATTTGGGACAAGGTGAATTTGAAAAAGTAAATCAATTTGAAATTTCCAAAAAAGTTTTGGAGGCGGATTTGGTTATCAATTTGGCGATTGAAAAAATGGGGCGCGCCGCGGCGTGCCAAAATTTGTTTTTGGCGCTGAAAAAGGAAAATTATTTGGCGCAGATATATCTTTCTTCCGAAGGAGAAATGGCCGCGGAATTGAATTTATTGTTAAAAAATATGGTCGTGATCGGCGAGGCGGAATTCGTTCAGCGTTCAAACAAGCTCACAACTTTTATGGGATTGGTTCTTGCGTCAAAAAGCGCGGCCAACCTTGACCGAGTTTTCAATGAGATTGCTCAATCGTTTAAAACACCTGAAATTGTTAAGGATGTTGCCATTGGCGATATTCCGATCGCGGGCAGAAATATCAAAGAGGTGCAATATAATGCTGAAACCTTCTAAAATCTAAAATTGAAAAATCAAAATTAAAAATGACAATGTAAAGTTAAAAATTAAAAACAACATGGCGTTTTGTATTTTAAATTGTTATTTTGATTTTTGATTTTTACATTTTCAATTGAATATATGGCAAATACATTTGAGGGGAAAGTAGTGTTGGTTACAGGTTCATCGCAGGGGATTGGTAAAGCGATTGCCGCGAAGTTTGCGTCGTTGGGCGCCAAAATCGCGCTTAATGATATCGCGCCGCAGGAAGCAACATTGAAAATTGTTGCCGAAGAAATGAAAAGCGGCGGCGCGCCGAATGCTAAATATTTTTTGGCCGACGTTTCCAATTATAATGAGGTGGAAAAAATGATGCAGGACATTCAGTCCGAGTTTGGCCGCTTGGATGTTTTGATTAATAATGCCGGTATCGCCAAAGACAGAACTTTGGCAAAAATGACCGCCGAGGAGTGGCAAAAAGTGATTGACATCAATTTAACCAGCGTGTTTAATTGTTCCAAGCTGGCATTGCCGATGATCATCGCCAATCAGGGGAATATCGTTAGCGTTTCTTCGTTCTCGGCGTTGCGCGGCAATTTTGGCCAGACCAATTACACCGCGGCCAAGGCGGGGATAATAGGATTTACAAAAACATTGTCAAAAGAGGTGGGAAAGTTCGGAGTGCGGGTTAACGCGGTGGCACCGGGATTTATTGAATCAAAAATGACCGAGGTAATGCCCGAGGAAGTGAAGGCAATGGTGAAAAAGCTCACTTCGCTGGGGCGAACGGGAAAACCCGAAGAAGTTGCCAATGCGATTGCGTTTCTGGCTTCAGACGAAGCGAGCTTTGTTACCGGTAATGCGGTGAATGTTGACGGCGGGTTGTGGCTATGAAAGCGTAAAGTTTAAAGTTTAAAGCGTAAAGTGAAAAGGGTTATGAAAGCGTAAAGTTTAAAGTGAAAAATGCAGGAAGTTATTGATGCTGTTTTACGAAAATTGAGCCGTTTGTGTCCGCAAACGCCGTTTGCGGCGGGATTTTGGGACGGATCAATCAACCATTACGGGGATGGCGACGAAGCTTTCAAAATAGTTTTCCGTTCCGAAGCGGCAGCTAAAAAGATTTTGACTGGCGGCTCGCTGGTGTTCGGCGAAGAATACGTTGCGGGGAATATTGACGTTGCCGGCGATTTGCAGGCGATGTTGGGAATGTATGACTGCTGGCAGGGACTGAACAAAAGCATTTCTTTGCCGGTGAAGGTGAAGATTTTGTGGAACCGCGCGTTTTCGCGGCAAACTCTGGCCGGTTCCAAAAAAAATGTCCGGCGGCATTATGACATTGGTAATGATTTTTATTCGCTATGGCTTGATCCCTTGCTCACTTATTCGTGCGCGTATTTTAAAAATGGCAATGATGACCTGGAAATCGCGCAAAATAATAAATATGACCACATTTGCCGCAAATTGAGATTGAAAAAAGGGGAGTCGTTGGCGGATATCGGTTGCGGTTGGGGGCAGATGATGTTTTATGCCGCCAAAAATTATGGCGCGGTTTGCACCGGTTATACTTTGTCGGAAAATCAACATGATTATATTTTGGAAAAGATCAAAAAAGAAGGATTGGAGGGCAAGGTGAGCGTTTGCTTGCAGGATTATCGCAAAGCGAAAGGATCGTTTGACAAATTCGTTTCCATCGGCATGTTTGAACATGTGGGCAAAAGGTATCAAAACAAATTTTTTTCAACCGTTAAAAAAATTATAAAGCCCGGCGGCATCGGACTTTTGCACACGATCGGTAAAAAAGACGCCCGGCCGACTGATCCGTGGATCTCCCGGTATATTTTCCCGGGCGGATATATTCCATCGCTGGCGCAGATTGCCGCCGGCATGGCTGATGCCGGTTTGATTTATTATGACATTGAAGATTTGCGCTTGCATTATGTCAAAACGCTTGATTTCTGGATTGCCAATTTTGAAGAAAATATTAGCGAAATAGAAAAGATTATGGTATTACGGTCGCGTGACGAGAGGCGCGCGCGCCAATTTACTCGGATGTGGCGGCTTTACTTGAATGCCAGTGCGGTTTCCTTTAAGAACGCGGGTAATCGCCTGTATCAAATCCTTTTCACTAATGGAGCCAACAACGATCTGCCGCTAACCCGGGATTATATTTATTCAATTTGAATGTTATAATCATTGCGTTGAGCGGTTTTTCATGGTAATAAGATAATTTGTTAATTTAGAAAAAAATATGCTTTATAACAAGGAGCAGATTAAGGAAATCATTCCCTACAAAGAGCCGTTTTTGTGGGTTGATGAAATTGAAAAAATTGAAGCTGACACTGTTGTGGGATATAAGCAAACTTTGCCGCAAGATGATTATTTCGCGGGTCATTTTGTTGATTTTCCCATAATGCCCGGAGTTTTGGTTGTTGAGGGAATCGCCCAAACCGGCACTTTGCTTTTGCGCCAAAAAATTGGAGAAAATCACAAAAACAAACACCTCTTGGCTTATCAGGTGCGCGGCGCGCAATTTTTGGCGCCGATTATGCCGGGAGACAAAATTAAATACCGGGTGCAATTGCTGGGATTTTACAATGACAAAATTGCCAACTTTGCCGGCGAGGCGTCGGTGAATGGCGTGTTAAAATGCGAAGTTCGTTTTTCGGTGGCGGTGATGGATAAATCCGAAATGAAAGAAAAATTTTTAGCGGATAGTTTATCATCCGCATCGGCTGGAAAAAATAAATTTTTCCAACTGCCGCCGCTGTCAATCGGCAAATGGACTGCCAAATATCCCATTATTCAAGGAGGAATGGCGGTGCGGGTTTCGTTGCACAATTTGGCCGGCAATGTGGCCAAAAACGGCGGAGTGGGAATTGTGGCAATTTCGGGGATGATGGGCGGCGACGAAGTGAAAAGCGAAATCCGCCAGGCGCGCGCGATTGCCGGGTCTGGAGGCGTCATTGGTGTGAATATTATGGGTGTTATCGGCCGGTTTGAAGAACTGCTTACCGCGGCGCTTGAAGAGGGGGTTGACTTGGTGGTTCAAGGCGCGGGATTTCGTTTGGATACTTTTGAAATGGCAAAAAAATATCAAACGCCGGTATTTTCCATTGCTTCCAGTGTTAAAGTTGCTCAAAAGGCGCAAGAAGCCGGTGCTTCGGCAATTGTGGTTGAGGGGGCGGATGCCGGCGGTCATCTCGGTTTTCCCCATGGGAAACCTTTTCGCAAGGCAATTGATATCTTAAAAGAAATTGTTGCTTCCGGGATAAAATTGCCATTGATTGCCGCCGGCGGGGTATTTACCGGTGCTGACATAGTGGAGATGCTGCGTGCCGGTGCTTCCGGCGTGCAGATGGCGACTCGTTTCGTTTCTACCGAGGAATGTGACGCAAATATCAAATTCAAAGAAGCGCACATTAATGCCAAAAAAGAGGATGTGGTAATCATTCATTCGCCGGTGGGTTTGCCTGGGAGGGCGGTGCGCACGCCGTTTGTGGACAAGGTTTTGGCGGGAACCGCGCCCAAAGCTTTGCCGGAAGAGTGCAGGGGGTGTATTGGGCCGGTGTGCAACAAAAGCTATTGCATTTTGAAGGCGCTGGAAGCGGCGCGCAAGGGCGATTTGGACAATGGGCTGGTGTTTGCCGGCTCCAATGTCTGGCGCGTGAACAAAATGAGCACCGTAAAGGAGATTATTGACGAACTGGTTGGCGAAGCCAACGCGATCTTGGCAAAAGAACCCCTAATCATTTGAAAATCAAAATCAAATTATAAATTTCAAACAAAATCTTAATTTTAAAATTTATTATTTTGATTTTGTTTATCATTTAAAATTGAATTTTAAATTTATTAAGGATATGTTTGAGAATAATAAACTTACCAAACTGTTAGGAATCAAGTATCCCATTATTCAAGGCGGGATGGCCGGAGTTTCCGAATCAACGCTGGTCGCGGCGGTTTGCAATGCCGGAGGAATGGGGGTGATCGGTTCGGGATTTGCTTCGCCACAATGGCTGGAGGAAGAGATTAAAAAAACAAAATCGTTAACCGATAAACCTTTTGGAGTAAATCTTTTGTTGCAAAATCCAGGGGCGACGGATCTGGTGAAAGTTGTCATCAAAGAAAAGATCGCGGCGGTATGGACCGGCGGCGGCAATCCTGTGCCGTTAATGCCATATTTGAAGCAAGGCGGGGTAAAAATTATTCCGGTGGTACCCTACGCGCGCTTGGCGGCGAAAATGGAGCAATCGGGAGCAGACGCGGTGGTGGTGGAGGGGTTGGAATCCGGCGGCCATATTGGCGAAAGCACCACAATGTGCTTGGTGCCTCAAGCGGCGGCGGCGGTGAAAAGCATTCCGGTGATCGCCGCCGGCGGAATTTGTGATGGCAAAGCGTTTGCCGCCGCGCTGGTTCTGGGTGCCGCCGGCGTTCAGATTGGCACGCGGTTTTTGGCCGCGGTTGAATGCCAAATCCATCAAAGTTATAAAGACGCGGTGATTAATGCCACTGACGAAGATATCGCGGTGGTGGCGCGTTTTACCGGCCATCCGGTGCGGATGATTAAAAACAAGTTTGTGGAATCGGTGCGCAAAATTGAAGAAAAAAATCCGTTTCCCGAGGAGATAAAATCCGAGCGGTTTGCCGGCAACAAAGGCGGCGCCAATGCCGATTTATCGGCACTTTTGTGCGGCACTTGCGCGGGAGGGATTCGCAATATAAAATCTTGCCGGGAGATTATTGATGAAATTGTCAATGATGCCAAGCAAGCTTTGGACTCGGCCGCAAAATTTTATGAATAGGATTGTTTCAACGATTTCATGGGTTTTGTTGGGGTGGTTTTTCGAGCTGTTTGTGGTAAAAGAAATTAAAGGCAAGGAGAATTTCTCCAAAAAAAAGAACTATATTTTGGTTTCAAATCATATCAGCCATTTGGATTGGATGATTGGCTGCTATCTTTGCGTTCCCCGAAAATACACTTTCATCGGCCAAGTTGATAAAATGACAGGGGTTAAAGGAATTTTGCGGGATTTAACCTATTTTTGGGGTTCAACGATCGCGGTTGATCGCAATGATCCAAAATCAAAAGAAAGGGCGGCCCAAAAGGCGATTGAATTTTTGAAAAAAGGCTATAATCTGTTTATGTTTCCGGAAGGAACGCGCTCCCGCGACGGCGAACTGCAAATGTTTCGCCGCGGAGTGGGGAGATTGTATTTGGAAACCGGCGCGCCGATTTTGCCGGTGGCGATGATCGGCACCCGTGAAATGATGCCTCCCGGCGGCAAGTTGAAATTGAATCGGTCGGCGCGGGTGATTGTTGGCAAATCGTTGGAATTTCCCGATGAATTGCGCGCCGCCGGCGGCGTTGAAAAAAATTATGACGAATACCGCCGGCTATGCGAAAAAATTGCCAAAAAAGCCGAAGAAGCGGTTAACGCTTTGCTGGACAAATCCCAAGCACTAAATCCTAAATCCTAAACAATACCAAAATCTAAAATCTAAAAATCAAAACAAAGAAAGAATGCCGTTTTTAAATTTGAATTTTGAGTTTTGGATTTGTTTAGGATTTATCCGCCAAAGGCGGATGCGCCGCTGGCGCAGAAATTAGAATTTAGGATTTATATTATTATGAATACTTTTGTTTCCACAATTTCTCGTTTTTTATTGGGTGGTGCGGTTAGAAGTTTTTTGATCAAGGAAATCAAGGGATGGGAAAATGTGCCTAAAACGAAAAACTTTATTTTAGCATCAAACCATTTGAGCCATATGGACTGGTTTATGAGCGGTTATATTTGCTCGCCCAAAAAATTCACGTTTGTGGCGCAAGTGGATCAATACACCGGATTCAAAAAATTATGGCGCAATTTGATTTATTTGTGGGGGGGCGTGATTCCGATAAATCGCAAAAGCAGCGAATCAAAAAAATGGGCGGTTGACACGGCAATTAAAATGCTGGCGCAGGGTTATCGGGTGGTGATTTATCCGGAGGGCGGCAGGGCCTATGATGGCGTGATGCGCGAATTTAAGGCTGGCGTGGGGAAGTTATGCTTGGATAGCGGTGTGTCGGTTTTGCCGGCGGCGCTGGACGGGACTCAGAAGCTGATGCCCCCGCACGGCCGGCTGAAGCTTGCCAAAGTTGCGCGGGTTAACATTGGCAAATTGATGGATTTTTCCAAAGAAAGGGAAGTCGCCGCCAAATTGGACAAGGATTCGCGCGAATATTACGATCTTTGCGTTGATGTTACCAAAAAAATTGAAAAAACGGTGCGCGAATTAGCAAAAAAAAATGCAAATTAAAAAAATACTAATTGCCAATCGGGGAGAGATTGCTTTGCGGATCATCCGGACTTGCCGCGAGATGGGCATCAAAACTGTCGCGCTTTGCCCGCGCCAAGGACAGGAAAAGAATTTTTTGGAAACGGCGCTGGCCGACGAGTTTTATTTTTTGGAACAAGATGGTTCTGCCGGCTATCTTGATAAGGAAAAAATTATTGAAATTGCCAAGTTTGCCAAAGTTGACGCGATTCATCCGGGCTATGGATTTTTGTCGGAAAATTGGCAGTTTGCGCTTTTATGCGATCGCCATCGGATAAAGTTCATCGGGCCGCGGTTCAAAACTTTGCGTTTGCTTCAGGATAAGGTTGAAGCCAAAAAAATTGCCAAAAAAATCGGCGCGCCCACAGTGCCCGCCTCGGATCAATCAATTAAAAGCAAAAAAGATTTGATAAAATGGGCCGATCGCATCAAGCCGCCATTTATCATTAAGGCCCAGCGCGGCGGCGGCGGTATGGGAATTCGCGTGGTCAACGGCCAGATGAATTATGAAGAAATGATTACATTGTCGCTGGGAGTTCAACGGCAAATGGCGGGCGCGTTTTCCGATGTTGATTTTTTCTTGGAAAAATATCTTCCGGAAGTTAAACACATTGAATTCCAGATTTTGGGTGATGGCAGAAAATCGGTTTATTTGGGTGAACGGGAATGTTCAATCCAGCGCCGATTTCAGAAATTGGTGGAAGAATCTCCGTCTGCCGCGATAGATGACGAATTGCGCGCCAAAATGGGTGCGTGGGCGGTGGAAATCGCGGAATCTTTAAATTATGAGGGGGCCGCCACGGTGGAATTTTTGTTGGACAAAGATAGAAATTTCTATTTTATGGAGGTGAATCCGCGCATTCAAGTGGAGCATCCGGTGACCGAAGCGGTGACCGGCATTGATATTGTGGAACAGCAAATCAGAATCGCGCAAGGCGAAAAGCTGTCATTCGGCCAGGAAAGCATTTATCAAAACGGGTGGGCCATTGAGGTGCGCGTGAATGCCGAAGATCCGCAAAAAAACTTTGTTCCATCACCAGGCATAGTTTCAAAATATATTCCGCCGCAAGGGCAGGGAGTTTTCGTGCACAGTTTTTTGCAGGATGGCCAAGAAATTTATCCCTATTTTGATTCTTTGCTGGCCAAAATTATTGCTTACGGAAAGGATCGCAACGCGGCAATCACCAAGTTGAAGCGCGCGCTTTCCGAAACCGTGATTGAAGGCGTGGCAACCACGATTCCGTTTTTTCAATTACTTTTGGAAAAGGAAGATTTCATCCGCGGGGATTTTTGCACCAATTATGTTGAAAAAAGCGGTATTATGCGCGAATTGATGTTGCGGCCGTATTTGCAGAAAAAAATTGTTTGCAAGCACAAGGAAGCGGGAGAAGAAGCAATCGCGCAAATTGTTCACAAGATATACCGGCAACTACAGACCGAGCAAGAAAAAAACGGTAATGGCAAGGGCCTTTCCGAGTGGGTGCTGGCGGATAGAACCGAATGCCGAGAAAATGATAAATTCTAAATCAAAATTTAAAATTCAATGATAAACAAAATTAAAAAATATTAAATATTAAATCAAAACAAATACCACGAATTTAGTTTTAAAATTTGATTTTAAATTTAAAATTTTGTTTATCATTTATCATTTGAATTTTGATTTAACATAAATGAAGTTCACATTAACCAATCAGGGGAAGGAATATCAAATAGAGATTGACGATCGCGGCCAGCGGGGGGTTAAAGTTGCGGTTAATGGCCAGGATTTTTTGTTCGGCGCTGAAAACGCGGTTGATGCCTTGCCGGTGGCGCAAGCGGCGATTCCCAAGCGGGATATGTCAAACAAAGTTGTTTGCGCGCCGCTGGCCGGAACAATCTCGGAATTAAACGTAAAGATTGGAGATATCGTCAAAACCGGGCAGAAACTCCTCACGCTTTCGGCGATGAAAATGGAGAACGAAATTTTGTCCGAATGCGAGGGGAAAATCAAAGAAATCAAAATCGCCAAAGATCAAAAAGTGATGGAAGGCGACACTCTAATCATCTTGGCGTAAGTACATATAATAAGAGTAATTAAACAAAAACCAAACATTACTCGGTCAAGCAATGTTTGGTTAATGAAGAAAAATCACAGCTACTTTATTTAATTTCCTGTGTTTTTATCTCCATTGGCGGTCACGGGGCATGTAAGACGCCCGTCAGACTTAGCAACGTTATTTTTCCATTGCAGCGGTCTGAGGTTGGACAAGGCATTGTTCCCGTTGGGTGTAATATGATCAATTTCCCACCCATAGATGGAATCCCTGTTCCCATAATCAGATCTTTTAATCCATGCGCCACATTGATCTTTTCTCCAGTTGCACGAATTGTTGCCTGGAACAATTGTGCCTTTTTCCCATACCGCTTGTATGGTTTCTTCAGTGTGTTTTTCTAACATTTGATTTTAATTGTTAGTAATTATTGAGCAAGTTTCCACAAGCCGGCCTTTATTACAAGTTTCCACTATGCTATATTGAGTATATCAAAATGGTGATATTGTTGTCAATATGATAACATCATAATAACATTATGAAAAAATCAGAAGAACGCTATAAATTTATAGGATCCCGAATTCGAGAAGCCAGAGAAAAAATTTTTATGTCTCAAAAAATTTTAGCTGAAGCTTTAGGCTATGAATCTGCTACCGCTATTTCCCTTATTGAGTCTGGAGAGCGAAAGGTAAAAATTGAAGATCTAGAAAAAATAGCAGATATTCTTAAAAAAAGATTAGAGTATTTTTTGGGAGAAGAAAAAAAACAAATAGATATTATTACAGCATTACGGGCAACCAAAAACATACCTGATAGCGATAAGAAAGTAATTGAACGAATTATTGAATTAGCAAAACAAAGACATGACGATAATGCCAAACACTAAGCCGCGTATTAGTCTTGCTAGAAATTTAGCGCGTAAACTTCTAAAAGATGCAAAGCTGAATAGCTTTCCGCTTTCTTTTCAAAAGTTAGGAGAATATTTAAAAGATAAATATAATTTAAATTTTATTGGTATCAAGGATTTTAGCGATGAAACATCGGGGACAACAGTTGTAGTAAATGATGTCCCCACTATTGCCTTTAACAAAAATCATGCATGGTATAGGCGACGTTTTACTATTGCTCATGAAATAGGGCATTATATGATGAAAACAGGACGTGAAAATATTGAATTGGCACTAGATAGCACCGATCCTATGGAAATAGAGGCGAATGAATTTGCCGCGGAACTTTTAATGCCACTTAAACAATTTAAAGAAGATTGCAAGAAAGGAATAAAATCTATAGATGAGATCGCAGATAAATACCGAGTTAGTAAAGAAGCAGCAAGCTGGCGATTGCTTCACTCTGGTATATTGGGGAAATTAAGCTGTAATTATTAGAAAAAAAATGATTTATGAAAAAGAAAAATCAAAAATATTAGCTTTTATTATGGACAATCTTTATTTTTGCAAAAAATTTGTGGTTGCTGGCATTTTGTTTTTATAGAACGTAATAATAATTTTAATGTCTTTACAAGTTGGTTTAAAAATCGCGAAAAATTTGTCATTACCGTTTAATTATTCGGTTAATGGTTTTGTAAGATCTCCGCTTAATTATATTGGGGGTAAGTTTAAGACACTAAATCAAATTCTACCCCATTTCCCAACAGATATAAATAATTTTGTCGATTTGTTTGCCGGCGGCGGGAATGTCGGCATAAACGCGGATGCAAGAAAAATTTATTTTAACGATAATCTGGTCTATTTGATTGAGATGTATAAAGTGTTTCAAGCAAATAACATTGAAGAAACTGTAGGGCATATAGAAAACAGGATAAAACAATTCAATCTTTCTTTGACAAATGAAGCCGGATACAGAAAAATCAGGAATTTATATAATAAAGAAAAAAATCCTTTGGATTTATTTGTGCTTATAGCGTATTCATTTAATCATCAGATACGTTTTAATTCCAAACACGAGTTTAATAATCCTTTTGGCAAAGAGAGAAGCAATTTTAATTGCGTAATGGAAAGAAATTTAAAAAATTTTATTTTCAAACTTCAAGAAAAACAAATTGATTTTTTCAGCAAATGTTTTGAAGATTTTGATTTTTCTTTTTTGACGCAAAACGATTTTGTTTATTGCGATCCGCCGTATTTAATAACAACAGGAACTTATAATGATGGCAAGCGAGGATTTAAAGGATGGACGGAGAGGGAAGAAATAGCGTTATTGAAAATATTAGATATGCTGGACGATAAAAAAATAAGATTTGCGTTGTCGAATGTTTTGGAACATAAAGGAAAATCAAATGATGTTTTGAAAGATTGGGTTAAAAGGAATTCTAATTATAGAATAAATTTTATCAGTTGCAATTACGCAAACTCGAACTACCATACAATTATAAAAGATAAAAATGCGAGCGTTGAAGTACTGATAACAAATTATAAATCAAGAATCCAAAGTCTTATATGAGATTTATCGGCAATAAGGAAAAGTTGTTGGGTATGATTTACCAAGTCGTGCGTTCAAAAAATATACAAGGAAATTCATTCTTTGATTTTTTTGCCGGGACTACTAATGTCGGACGTTTTTTTAAAAAGCTTAATTACCAAATTTACTCGTCGGATTTATTACATTTCTCTTATGTCTTGCAACAAGCGTATATCGTTAATAACCGAAAACTAAAATTTAAAAAACTGGTTAAAGAATTAAATTTTAAAGGATCGTCTTTGTTTGCTTCTCCGTTAGAAATTATAATTGAATACCTAAATCAAATTAAGCCAATTGAAGGATTTATATACAAAAATTATACGCCGGATGGAACATCGGAATTAGAAATTCCAAGAATGTATTTTTCCGGCGAAAACGGAAAGTTGATTGACGCAATAAGGCAAAGAATAGAAGAATGGAAAGATAATAATATAATAAATAAAGACGAATATTTTGTTTTGTTAGCTTGTCTTATCGAGACGGTTCCTTTTTATGCCAATGTTGCCGGAGTTTTTGCCGCTTTTCAAAAGCAATGGGACCCAAGAGCTGTTAAAAAATTTGTTTTAAGGCCCATTAAATTGGTGATAAATGGCAAGGAGAACTTTTCATTTGAAGAAGATTCGGCAAATCTGATAGACCAAATTGAAGCAGATATTTTTTATCTTGATCCACCTTACAACCAAAGGCAATATGCGCCAAATTATCATTTGCTTGAAACGATTGCCAGATATGATGATCCTGTTATCAGGGGTGTGTCGGGATTAAGGAATTACGATGATCAAAAGTCTAAATTTTGCAATGCGACTACGGCCGTAAGAGAACTTTCAAGAATTGCCGAGGATGGGAAATATAAAACATTGATGTTAAGTTATAATACGGAGGGAATTATGAAAAAAGATACAATAATTTCTACCTTGAAACAATACGGTAATGTGGATTTGATAGAATTTAAATATTTAAGGTTTAAAAGTAATAACAACGGAGAAAGTAAAACAAAAAAATATATTAACGAACAGCTATACATATTGAACAAGACACAATATCAATGTGTCTAAAAATAATGTTAAAACTAATATCTTATTGTAAAAAAATAGACAAAAACCTTTGGTTTTTAACGGAAGAAAGACCTAAAAAAGAAGTGTTAAAGGCAATTTTTCAAAAATTTGCCGAAGATAGAAAACTTGCTGTTTTTGTCGGCCCTGTTCGTATTTTGCCGATTCTTGAAAACGGCAGATTTACTTTTACTTACGAAGTAATAGGTTTTCGTTGCAACAAGGTGAATAAGGTATTTATTAAAACAGTTTCCGGGAATGGAAGTTTCGCTGATTTTTTGGTTTTTTATCAAAAGGATAAACCAACAATAAAAGACGAACCGATTTATATTATTGAAGAAACAAAAACGGACGACAAAGAAAGCCGTAATACCGGAGTTTACCAAAGATGTTCAAAATTTGTTTATGTCCAAAGTTATTACCCAAAAGTTTCCAAGATAATGCTTTATAACCTGCAAGTCTCCCAAAAAGAAAAACCGACCGCCACTTATGTTTTTGGGACAAGATTGTTGCTGGCTTTGGGTGTCAAGGTGTTGGGAAAAAAACTTGATGAAAATTTATTTGTACCGTTCAAGTCTGTTGATGAAATTGTCAAATTCAAAAAAAGAATGCAAAAAGCTCCACAGGGGAATGTTCCAATATCTATAATAAAATTTAAAGATAAAATTATAATATCCGGCAGATTATTCAAATCTAGAAGTTTGGCGCATGATCCTAATATTGGAGCGTTAAGTTTAATAAGTGCCGTACTAAGAAAATTAGGTTGGCGAAGAAAGATCATTATTTCGCAACACGGATTAGAGCAAAAACATTTAAAATTTGGTAATAAATTTGTTAAGATTGCCAATGAGCTTAATTTAGAAATAGAGGGTTTGGATCTTCCCGAAAATAATGAAAGGAGCGTTTATTGGAAATATGAGACCGAAGGCGAGAAATTAGGAACAATTTTTATTCATTTGGTGATTGAAAATTTTACAGAGGGGTATTCAATTTTCGAAAACCATGCCGGATGTGAAAAAAGTTATTTTATGACAAAAGATGGAAACCCAATTCCGTTGAAAAAATATTCCGACAGAAAAAAATATAAAGCCGGTGATAAAAGCAAAATCATAAGTATTCCCGATTTAATTTTGGTTGATTTCGGCCGAAATGAAATAATAAATATAGAAGGTAAAAAATATCAATTTAGGAAAAATGGCATAAAAGAATTGAAGGGTTTTGTTGATATTGAGAAAAATTATATCAAGAAGTATTATCCAAAATTTAAAATAATCAGAACGGTTGTTCTTTATGGGAGCAAAGAAAAGAAAATTATAGAAATTAAGATTGGTTTCTTGCTTAACGAAAACGGAGATCTAATTTTAGGCGTGAAATCACCGGAATTATTTAAGAAAGCGATTAAAAATTTAATAGATTTTTGGTCATAAAAAATCAATAAGTAAAATAAATTATGGAGGATAAAAAATATAAGGTGAGTTTGGCGGTAAAGGTTTACAGTAATTTCGAGGTTGAGGTTGAGGCGGAGTCGGAATAGGAAGCGTTGGATAAAGCGTTGTCGAAATATGATCAAGGCGATCGCGAGGATTGTAATTTCACCGAACCTGATTGGGAAAATGCGGAATTGGATATTTCGGACAATCCAACTCCGATGAGTGGTGGTGTTTGCATTGAAGAACGATCATAATTTGATCGGAAACGAAATGTAGGGAGGCGTGTAATGATATATGTAAGGACTTGCGTAAGGACACAGGTAAGGAGCTTGCTACGTAACATGCTACGTAGCAAGGTAAGTAGCAAAAAATATTTAGTTGTTATGGAGAATGGCAAAAATTATAAAATAATTAGATTGGAAGAGGTTGTGTCCACGAATGTTGAGGCCAAAAAATTGGCGGCGGGCGGCGCCGCGGCGTGGAACGTGGTGGTTGCCAAAAAGCAGACGGGCGGGTACGGACGCAAGGGAGACGACTGGGAGTCGCCCGAAGGCGGCCTTTATTTTTCGGTGATTTTGCCCAAAAGCAATGTTGAAGATTTGCGGATTGCCACGATTTTGGCGGCGTTTTGCGTCGCCAACGCGGTCAAGGAACAATTCGGGGTTGAGCCGATGATTAAATTGCCCAATGATGTTTATTTGAACGGCAAAAAGATTTGCGGGATATTGATGGAAAACGTCATTTCCGGAGAGGTGAAATCGTCGGTAATCGGTATTGGCGTTAATGCCAATATCGGGGAATTGTCGCCGGAGTTGGAAAAAACCGCCACATCGCTTAAAATGGAGTTGGCGGCGGAGGTTGACAATAGCGCGCTTTTGGAACAGATTATAATCCAGTTGCAGAATGTTTTTAAAGCAATCAGCCAATAAAACCCTAAGCACTAAGTCCTAAATCCTAAACAAATTCAAAATCCAAAGTTCAAGCTCTAAAACAAAAAACGTATTGTTTTTATTTATTGTTTTATTTTTGATTTTGAAATTTGAATTTGTTTAGGATTTGGAAATTAGAATTTAGAATTTGAATAAAATTATGAATTTTGAAAAAGAGATTAAACAGTTGAACAAGCATTTGTCCGAATTGGAAGATTCGGCGCTGGTTGAAAAACAGCATCAGAAGGGAAAGCTTTCTGCGCGCGAAAGAATTGGCGCGCTTTTGGATGATGATAGTTTTGTGGAGCTTGATTCGTTGGTGCAGACCCGTTTTTCACAATTAGGGCTGGACAAAAAGAGGGTTGCCGGGGATGCGGTGATTGCTGGATTTGGCAAGATTGCCGGTCGGCCGGTGTGCGTGTACAGCCAGGATTTTGCCAAAATGGGGGGATCGCTGGGCCAAATGCACGGCAAAAAAATTGTTAAAGTTATTGAAATGGCGCGCCAGACGGGATGTCCGGTTATCGGTATTATTGATTCAGGCGGCGCGCGCATTCAGGAAGGCGTTGCCAGCCTGGATGGTTACGCGGCAATTTTCAACGCTATGGTCAAGGCTTCAGGCGTGGTGCCGCAAATATCGGTGATTGCGGGTCCGTCGGCGGGCGGCGCGTGCTACGCGCCCGGATTGTCGGATTTTATTTTTATGACCGATAATCTTTCACAGATGTTTATCACCGGCCCGGAGGTGATCAAAAAAGTTACCGGCGAGGAAGTGACGCTGGATGCTTTGGGCGGCGCGAACGCGCATTGCGCCAAAAGCGGGTGCGGGCATTTCCGTTATGCTGCCGAAAAAGAATGTTTTGCCGGAGTTAAAAAACTTTTGGGATATTTGCCCCAAAACAATATTGACGCCGCGCCGCGGTCAAAAAGCATTTTGGCCGAACTTTTTGAAAAGGAAAATAGCCAAAAGCTTTTGGAGATTGTGCCCGAAGATGAAACCAAGGGGTATGATATGAAGGCGGTGATTGAGGAGATATTTGACGGCAATTCGTTTTTTGAAGTTCAGCCGGAATTCGCGCCCAACGCGGTTGTTGGTTTTGCGCGATTAAACGGCTATCCCGTGGGCGTGGTGGCCAATCAGCCCAAAATTATGGCGGGCGTTTTGGATATTGATTCTTCGGATAAAATTGCGCGGTTTGTGCGGTTTTGCGATGCGTTCAATCTGCCGTTGATAAATTTGGTGGATACTTCCGGTTATTTGCCCGGAACAAACCAGGAACATGGCGGTATTATCCGGCATGGTGCCAAAGTTTTGTATGCCTACGCCCAGGCATCGGTGCCCAAAATCAGCGTGATTTTGCGCAAGGCTTTTGGGGGAGCCTATATCGCTCTTGCCAGCCGCCAATTGGGATATGACAGAGTAATCGCCTGGCCCGGGGCGCAAATCGCGGTGATGGGACCGCAACAGGCGGCCAAGATAATCTACCATCGCGAAATTGCCGAGGCCAAGGATCCGGACAAGGTTGAAACGCAAAAAGCCAAAGAATTGGAGGAGTTTATCAATCCGTTTGCCGCGGCCAAGCTGGGGCAGGTGGATATAGTGATCCATCCCAAAGACACGCGCACGATTTTGATTAAATTGGCAGAATCGCTTTTAACCAAGCGTGAACCCAAGATTGCCCGCAAGCACGGAAACACACCGCTATAGACCTGATGTCGCGGAAGTTCCAAATCTCCAGCACTAAACTCTAAATCCTAAACAAATAACAAATTTCAAATAACAAGCAAAATTTGTAAATGGAGCATAGATTTTTAAATGAAAATATTTAAGGAAAAATTCAAGACGGATCAAAACAACAAACTCTATTGGGGGAGAGTGTATTTTATCGCGGACAACCGCGAAGCCAAGACCAAACTGTTGTGGGCGATGTCATTTGAATGGGTGCGTCGGGAATTGCTGGCTGAAACTTGGAAAGACGATGATGTTGATCATTTGCTCAACAAGAAGGTGGTTAACAAAATAAAAGAAACCAAAAGGAAGGTCTTTAATTCTTCATTGAAGCTTTTGGCGCAAGGCATTGATCCAAAAGACGAAGCGAATTTGATTTTGTATTTGCAGGAAAGAGACAAGATGGACCGGCATGGTTGATTAGGTATAATATAAACCGCGAATTATGAAAAAAATTTTGGTGGTGTCAATGAAAACCGGATGGGGGCATATTAAAGCCGCGCGGGCGCTGGAAGAATATGCCAAGAACAATTTGCCCGAACTTAAAATATGTCATGTTGATCTTTGCGAAATTGAACCGCGTTTGGGCAAGTTTTTTGAGATATTTTATGATATTACCAACGATCACTTGCCCGCTGTTTGGGGCGCGGTTTATGAAACATTTGACAAGGGGATGGTATCTTCGGCATTTCGCAAGGTTAATGGCTTTCAGAGGTTGTTTAATCGCCGGGTGAGCCGTTATGTCAAGAAGCAGGCCGCTGACGGAATTATTTTCACCAACGTTATGCCCGCGCCGATGATGGCGCCGGCTTGCCGCAAATTGTTTCCGCAAATCCCAATGGCGGTGGTGGTTACCGATTATCACGGCCATTCATATTATAATGTACCATTGATTGACCGTTATTTTGTGGCGATTTCCGAAGTGAAAGATGATTTGGTGCGGATTGGCGTTGATGAACAAAAAATTGAAGTTACCGGAATGCCGGTGAGCCAAAAATTTTATGGCAATTATAATCAAGAGAAAATAAAAATAAAATTAGGGTTCAAAAATAATTTTAAAACAGTTTTGTTTGTAAGCCGTTTGTCAAAAGATTTTGTCGTGCCGGCGCTGGAAGGACTGCTGGCAACAAACGAGCCGGTAAATTTGATTATGGTATGCGGCGGCAACAATGACCTTTATAAAAAAATAAAAGATATTATTCCGCGCCGGAAAAATTTCAAATTGCTCAATTGGACCAATCGGCTTGACGAATATATGAAAGCCGCCGATGTGGTGGTGGGCAAGCCCGGCGGGTTGATGATTTCGGAATGTTTGGCTTTGGGGAAAAAAATAATTATGACCGATCCGATTCCGGGGCAAGAGGAGCGCAACGCGGAATTTATGGCTAAATACGGTTATGGCAAAATGGCGCCCGATGCCGAGCGGATTGTCGCCGCGGTGGGCGAATGTTTGGCGATGTTCAAAACAAAATTTTCGGCCGATCGCGCCAACCCTTGCGCGCGAATTTTGGATTATTTTAAACGATATGGAAAAGAAGAAATTGATTGCGGTTTATCCTTATGACGATAAATTGGGTCAAGCGGCGCGGAAGATCGTGAAGGTAACCACTCACTGGGGATAACTAAACTTGACAACCCGACCCAATGATTGCAAAAATCAAGCCGTATGATGCGCTTAACCGATCAAGAAATTAAACAACGGTTTGTCCGCCTCCAAAATCTGGA
>Ga0265592_1000334_pt1 | contig 25980 bp, 37 predicted proteins | sample saktaG_7_FD_190141 | JGI IMG/M metagenome (GOLD analysis project Ga0265592, IMG submission 190141) | Saline water microbial communities from Sakinaw Lake, British Columbia, Canada - sak_2010_1_5_120m | ecosystem: Environmental > Aquatic > Non-marine Saline and Alkaline > Saline ... | reverse complement strand
TAAAGGCCTTATACCCCTTTACTTTTTTAAAAGAATCTGGTATAATAAGTATATTAAAAACAGAATAAGGAAAAATATGAAAGGAGGTTCTGAAAATGAAAAGAGAGGAAACAGAGGGCACTTTTGTAAAAGAATATTGTATAGAAGGAACAGTGAAGTTTGATGGTAATGAAGAATCTATATCTGAAACCGTTGAGGCTAATTCTAGTTATCTGGCATTCAAATATTTAGCTAAAAGACTTAGAAGGGAAAGAAAGCAATTGATTGAATTCTACAAATGTAGAATTCGCACTGTAAAAGTTTTTATACCAAAGAGTCCCTTAATTAAACCTATAAAAAAGAAAGAAAGAAGAGAAGAACAACTTGAGATATTCAAGATGCATAATGCTCCTTAGACAACTTACAAAACTAGGGAGCTTTTTCTTTGGTAAAATATTAATTTATAATTTGATAAGCCCTTTAAAAAAGCATAAAATATAGAAATAGAGATTAAAACTATGAAAATTATATCCTGGAATGTTAATGGAATTAGAGCTGCAGCTAAGAAGGGGTTTTTAGAGTGGTTTCAAGAAACCAAGACTGATATTGTTTGTTTGCAGGAAATGAGAGCTGAACTAGGGCAAATGCCTGCCAATTTAATTAAGCCACATGGTTATTATGCTTATTTTAATATTGCTCGTAAAAAAGGTTATTCAGGCGTAGCTGTTTACACAAAGGAAAAACCTTTAAAGGTAGGATATAAATTAGGAATGAGAAGATTTGACCAAGAAGGAAGAATTCTTAATTTAGAATACCAGAATTTTACTCTCATTAATATTTATTTACCCAATGGGGGACGACAAAAGGAAAATTTAGGTTATAAATTGGAAGTATATAAATATCTTCTAAATTATTTAAAAGAAAACAAGAACAAATGTATTATTCTAACTGGAGATTTTAATATTGCCCATCAGGAAATTGACTTAGCGCGGCCTAAGCAAAACTACAATAATACTATGTTTACTATTGAAGAAAGAAAGCAAATAGATAAAATAATTAGCATGAATTTTATTGATACTTTCCGTGTATTCAATAAAAAGGAAGGAAACTATACTTGGTGGGCGAATTTTGCTAATGCTCGAAATAGGAATTTGGGTTGGAGAATAGATTATGTTTTTGTTTCCAAGAAATTAATGCCAAATCTTAAAAAAGCTTTTATTTTACCAAAAGTAAAAGGTTCTGACCATTGTCCAGTGGGAATTGAAATTTAAATTAAAAAATATGATTGCTTATCATGAAAAATATTGGTCAAATAAAGTAACAAAGAAAAGCAATGCTCTTGATTTAGAGCAGGGAGTATTCAAATTTAAAAACCCGAGACGAATTGCCTCTTCTCTTAAACATTCTGCTGAAGCAAGCGTTCGGAGAAAAGGTACGCCGTCTCAGTCAGCAATGTCTATGCTTAATTTTTACATCAACCGTGCTGGAAAGAATCTATCAATAGAACAGAAAGGAATTTTAGAAAAAGCTAAAAAAGAATTAAGAATAATTTTTAATAAAAAATAATATTAAAAATTACTAGTTTAATTAAATAATTTTAGCCAGACATTGACTTTTTATCATAAATATTATATAGTATAGATGGCTAAAATAATATTTAGTATTATAGTATTTTAAAAATTTAAAATTTTTAGGAGGTAATGATAATGAGTAGAAAGAGCAATAAATTAAGAGCTTTCTTTAATAAAGAATTAGAGAAATTGGCTAAAGAGGATAAAGAAGAGCATTGGTATTTAGTAATGAGACTAGTAAATTGGGGGAATTAACCAGTTTTATTCAAGGACAAAAAATTCTGGGATATGTTAGAAGGGCAAATTCGGTTGAAAGCAGAGAAATTGGGTATTTCTCCAAAAAAAGTTATTAAATATTTTTTTGACCAGAAAAGTGCTAAAGAATGGATGACAAGATTTGAATAATTAAGGAGGTTAGAAAAATGAGCTACGTGCAACTCGAAGAAACAGCAGCAGGGTTTTTTGTTAAAAAAATGGGAGAGAAGGTCACTTGTTATCTTGTGATAACAATGCCTAAAATATTATTAAGAGATAACTTGTTTGAAAATGATGATTATGGCATATATTGTCGTAATACTTCAATCGATCATTGTGTTTCTTTGGAAAAAGCTGAAAAGACGTTTGAAGAATTAAGAAAATCTTTAAGCAAAGACTATGAAGTAATAATGGTTGATGCCGTATTAACTAAAAGAAAATAGAAAGTATTTATTAAAAAGGGTTATGATTATGATATTCATTTCATAACCCTTTTATATTGCTTATTATTTCTCTTTTTATATTTTAATAAATCGCTTTTCAGGCGATTTTTTGGTAAAATAGATAATTATGGAACCATTAGCTTCAAGGATAAGACCTAAAACTTTAAAAGGATTTGTAGGACAAGAACATTTAGCAGGAGAAGGCAAGCCCTTAAATATTGCTATAAAACAAAAGCACTTGTTTTCTTTTATTCTCTGGGGACCTCCGGGCACAGGAAAGACTACTCTGGCTAAAATATATGCTAACAGTTTGGATGCCCGTCTTTATGAATTATCTGCTGTTTCAGCTGGAAAAGCAGATATTAAGAGAATAATAGCCGAAGACACAGGAAAACAATCTAAAATCTTATTCTTGGATGAAATTCATCGTTTTAATAAGGCCCAACAAGATTTCTTGCTTCCAATTGTAGAAAGAGGAGAAATAACTCTTATTGGAGCCACCACGGAAAATCCAAGTTTTGAAATAATTCCGCCTCTGCTTTCCAGATGCAGAGTTTTTATTTTGAACGAGCTTTCAAAAAAAGAAATGCTGGCTATTATTAAACGAACTGGATTCAAGTTAGATAAAGAGGCAAAAGATTGGCTTATTGCCATGGCAAATGGAGATGCAAGACAAACTATTGCTATGTTAGAAAATACATCTGAACTTTATAATAAAATTACAGTTGAAACATTAAAAGATACTCTCCAGTCAAAATTCCTAAGATATGACAAACAAGGAGAGGAACATTATAATACTATTTCTGCTTTTATTAAGAGTATGAGGGCTTCTCAACCAGATGCTGCCTTGTATTATATGGCCAGAATGATTGATTCTGGAGAAGATCCTAAATTTATAGCCAGAAGAATGGTTATTTTTGCGTCCGAAGACATTGGCATAGCTCAGCCAACTGCTTTAGTAGTGGCTAATGATGTATTTAGAGCTGTAGAAACAATTGGATTGCCAGAATGCGCTATTAACTTGGCTCATGGAGTGGTTTATTTATGCCAAAGCAAAAAAGACAGAAGCGCGTATAATGCCTATATGAATGCAATGGGAGATGTAAAAAAATATGGGAATTTACCAATTCCTTTATTATTACGCAATGCCCCAACAAAACTTATGAAAAAATTAAATTATGGAAAAGGATATGAAAAATATACTAAAGAAAATCTATTACCAGATGAATTAAAAGGAAAGAAATATTTAATTGAGTAAAATAATACTAAAAAATATGAGAAAAGATACAAAGCAAAATTTCATAAAAAAATTCGGGCAAGAAATATATTTTGATAAAAAAATAACAGAAGAGATGATTGAGAGAGAAAAGAATATTAGTTATGACACTGTTTCAAAATTTTTTGAAGCTATTTTATTAATTGAATTTCAAAATAAATATAAATTTAAAATAGCGGATTTAGGAGCTGGTGCTCATTCAATGAATTACGCTAATTTTATAAAGTTCTTAAAATATAATAATGGGAAAATCTATTGGGTTGATCAATCTCCATTTATGTTAGATTATGCCCAAAAAAATACTCCTAAAGAGTTTAAGGGAGTTTTTGAGTTTAAGGAAAAAGGGATGGTTGATTTTTTAAAAGAAAAAAAAGACAGACTTGATGGAATTATTTTTAAATATAGTTTTAATTATACAATCCCGTACTCCATGGAGAATATACTACAAATAGCATATAAAAGTTTAAAAACAGGAGGGAAATTATTTGCTAATTTACACTTTTATGAAAAAGAAGGGATGAAAGAAAGAAGTTATAATGCGATTTATAAGATTAAAGGTAAAGAAGTAACTCTAGGATACAAACCAAAAGATAATGAGATTATTGAGATTGAATTTTTGAAAAAGGGTGGTGATAAAACAGATAACCCCGAAGTTTTTGCTAAAACAAAAATAATTTATTATTCTCCAAAACATATTAAAGAAGCTGCTTTAAAAGCTAAATTTTCAGAAATTAGGATATTTAATGACTGGCAAGAGAATAGAAGATGGAGAGATTTATTCAAGCAACTTAATCCTAATATAAAAACTAAACCTAGCGCATTCTTATATTTGTGTAAATAAAGCAGAATTTCTTGATGAAAATATATAAGTAAGTCCAGAAAGCTATAAAGCAAATTATGATGTTTTAATCCTAAATGATTCTTCAATGGATTATATAAATAAATTACTAAGAGAGATAGTTGATTAAATTGACCAAGAATTAAAAATATTGTATTCTTAAATAATGTCTAATTCAAAACATTCTATTAATAATCTGATACTCTTTGCTATTTACTCTCTTTCTAAGAGTAGTAAAAAATGTACTTTTCAAGAGTTAATTAAGGAATGTTTTTCTTTGTTCCCTAAGGAATTTTGTTTTTCAAAATATTCTGAATGGCCAGATGCCAGAAAATTAGATCGCTCCTTAAGAACATTAAGAGAAAAGAAAATGATTTCTGGAAATCTCCAGACTTTTTTTGGATTAACATCTTTTGGTAAGAAAATAGCTGAAGAAGTTACTAAAACATTCTGTCAAAAAAAACTTTTATAATTAAAATAAAAATATGAATAAAACTTTAATTACTTATTTGATCATCGCTTGTATAATCGTTCCTATTTTTTTTGTTCTTATTTCTAAGGAGAATAAACAGGAAAAAAACGAAACATTTGAACTCACTTATATTGACCAGAATCAAGAAGAAAATAATAATATACAAAATATGGAAGACCAAGGATTAAAAATAGAAGTTTTACAAGACGGAACAGGAGAAGAAGCTAAAAATGGAGATAATGTATCTGTCCATTATGTGGGTACGCTGGAAGACGGAACAAAGTTTGATTCCAGCATAGATAGAGGAGAGCCTTTTAGTTTTGATCTTGGGGCTAGCCGAGTCATAAAGGGATGGGATTTAGGAATATTAGGAATGAAAATAGGAGAAAAAAGAAAATTAACAATTCCTTCAGATCTTGCTTATGGAGATGATGGAATACCAAATGTAATTCCTCCCAAAGCAACTCTTATATTTGAAGTAGAACTTCTTAATATTAACAAATAAAGAATTTATTAATGGTTAATAAAAGTATAGAAAATAAAAGAATTCCTAAGATTGGTTTAGCATTAGGAAGTGGCAGTTCCAGAGGATACGCCCATATTGGAGTGATAAAGGTTTTAGAAAAAAATAAAATACCCATTGATTTTATTGCTGGTTCCAGTATTGGAGCTATGATTGGTTGTGTTTATGCATTTTGTAAAGATAGCCGTAAATTAGAAAAAATTATATTATCTCCTTCTTGGCGTCAAGTTATTTCCTTTATTGATCCATCTCTCAGGGGAGGATTCATTAATGGCAGTAAAATAAGAAAATTTATTAATGACAGTATAAAAAAATCTACTTTCAATAAATTAAAAATACCATTCAAAGTGATAGCTACTGATTTCCAAACAGCTGAACCAGTTGAAATATCAAAAGGAAATGTTGCTTCCGCTGTTCAAGCAAGCATATCAGTACCTTTAATTTTTAAACCCGTATTATTGCAAGACAGAATGCTTTGGGATGGGGGACTATCTGAATCAGTGCCTGTTGAAACAGTGAGAAAGATGGGAGCAGATATTGTTATCGCTGTAAATTTAGACAATAAAAGTCGTTTTAACAATGAAAAAAATATAGAAAATAATCCTTACTTAGTGGTTTTAAAAACTATTAAATATTTTCAATATCATTTAGCAAAAAATTGCGTAAAATCAGCTGATATTGTAATAAATCCTTTAATTAAAGATTCTTCTTTGTTTGGTTGGAGAAAAATCTTAAAAGGAGAAGGAGAATCTGGTATTTTAGAAGGTCAGAGAGCAACTAGACTCCTTTTGCCAACGATAAAAAAAATAATTGAAAATAAAACCTACTAAAAATAGAAATTGGGTTTTTACTCGTTTGTTTTGTGGAAAATAAATCGCTTTTGAAGCGATTTTTTGGTAGAATAAAAATAGATTAAATATAAATATATGGCCTACATATTTCCTAAAAAAATATTCCCCAGCGCGTTGAATAAATATCTTCAATGTCCTTTTCAATTCAAGTGTCATAATGACAAAGAAGTAAAAGCAAAGTTTGTGGAAACTCCAGAAAACTTTATTGGAAATGTGGCTCATATCATGCTTAAAGATTTCTTTGATATTTCAAATGTCCCGATAAATGAAAGAAAGAAACAAGATATAGGTAAAATGGTAAGGTATTCTTGGGCTAGGGTTTCCCAAAGTGGCTTTACCAAAAATTATTGGACAGCTGAACAAAGAAGTAAATTGTTTAAATCAACAGAACAAGAAAAAGCGTTTGGGTTAAAAACCATTGCCATGCTTAGTAATTATATTTCCAGCGCTGATCTTTCAGTTATGCCTTTATCATTGGAAGATTGGATGGAGTCTCATATAGGAGAATTTTTAATAGCAGGAAAGATAGATAGGATAGATCAAGATTCTAAATCTTCTATCTCTGTATGGGATTATAAAACTGGAAAATTACCTTTTTTCAGTACTATAGAGGAGATAATTGAAAACGATATCCAGATTCCTGTTTATGCAATTATTGCTTCAAAGCTTAACCCTTTTGCCGAGAAAATCAGAGGAGGATTGATTTATATTAAATATTCAAAAGTTTATGAGACAGAATGGACAAAAACACAATTAAAAGAAATTGAAGAGAAAATAATTAGTATTATGGAAAAAGTTAAAAATGACAAACAACTTTTACCTAAAATTAATAAATTTTGTGATTGGTGTGAATATAAAACTATTTGTCCGGCTCAAAAAGAAAAATTAATTCAAAATCCAGCAAAAAAAGACGAAAAACAAGTTGATGAGGTTGTTTGGTAAAATTTATGGACAAAGCATTAAAAAATAAATTTAAACTCAGATACAAAGAACTCAACCCTGAACAGAAACAAGCTGTAGATGAAATTGAGGGTCCTGTTATGGTTATTGCCGGACCTGGAACTGGAAAAACTCATTTACTCACAATGAGAATTGCAAATATTTTGGATAAAACAGATACTCCTCCCGAAGCAATTCTTGCTCTTACCTTTACAGAATCAGGAGTTGCCTCCATGCGCAAAGATTTAATTGAACTTATCGGGGCCTTGGCCTATCAAGTAAGAATTGCAACATTTCATGGTTTTGCTAATGATGTTATTAAAAATTATCCTGATGATTTTCCAGATATTATAGGTTGTACAAATATCTCTGATGTAGACCAAGTACAAATTGTACGTGAAATTATTGATAAGGCAAAATACAAAAAATTAAAGCCTTTTGGAAAGCCATATTTTTACATTCGTTCTATTATTAACGCTATTAATGAATTAAAAAAACAAGGTATATCTCCGAAAGAATTTGAGAAAATAATTAAGCAAGAAGAAGTTGATTTTAATAATATAGAAGACACTTACTACCAGAAAGGAAAATATAAGGGAAAAATGAAAGGAAAATATAAAGAAATAGAGAAAAACATTATCCGCAATAAAGAACTTAGTTTGGTATATAGCGAATATCAATCTATGTTACATAAATCTGGATTTTATGATTATAGCGATATGATTATGCAAGTAATGTCAGTTCTAAAACATAATAAAGAATTACTCTTAACATTGCAGGAACAATATTTATATATTCTTGTAGATGAACACCAGGATACTAATAGCGCGCAAAACAAAATCCTAGAATTACTTGCGAATTATCATCAGAATCCAAATCTATTTATAGTGGGGGACGAAAAGCAGGCGATTTTTCGTTTTCAAGGTGCATCAATAGAAAACTTTTTATATTTTAAAAACCTTTATAAGAATGTAAGACTTATTACGCTGAAACGTAATTATCGTTCTACCCAAACAATTCTAAATGCAGCACATAATCTTAATTCAAGCATTAAAGAACTTAAAGCAGAAAAAAAATATCCAGAAGTACCAATAAAATCATGTGTATTTTCTACGCCAGAAGCAGAACAATATTTTTTAGCTCAGAATATTAAAAAACTGATTGAGCAAGGTGAGAACCCTAGTCAAATTGCAGTATTGTACAGAGTAAATAGAGATGTTATCCCAATAGCCAGAATGCTTGAAAAAAATGGGGTTCCTTTTGTTATTGAGTCGGACCAAGATGTGCTTAATGACGAAGATATTAAAAAACTTCTTATTATTTTAAAAGCAATTCAGAAATTTGGCTCGGCCCCTGAATTCATACAATTACTGCATATTGACATATTTGAGATATCGCCACTTGATGTATATAAACTCACAAAACTATGTGGAAAGCGAATTAATCCTTATGACACAATCCAATCCATAAAAACAATGAGAAATGCTGGCATTAAAGATACAGAAAAATTACAAAATTTATATAATAAATTATCAATATGGAATAAGGCAATTTACAATAAGAACGCTATTGAGGCATTTGAGGATATTGTCAGGGACTCTGGTTTTCTTTCCTATATACTCACACGCCCATTAGCAAACGAGAAAATTGCCAAAATTCATGCTCTTTTTGAACAAGTTAAGTCATTTATTGAAAATCATAAAAGTTCTACGCTGGAAAATTTCCTCAAATATTTAGATATAATACAAGAACATAGTGTATTAATTAAAACACATGCATTAGGGCAAATTCCTAATAGAATTCATCTTATGACAGCGCATAAGTCAAAAGGATTAGAGTTTGACTATGTCTATATTGTTAACGCGATTAACGGACATTGGGGACACCGTCGTAATTACGAAAATATTAAATTGCCAGAACAGGTTTATATGTTATTAAAAAAAGTAAAAGAAAGTTTTCCTGATGTAAGCAGTGATGATGATGAACGTAATTTGTTTTATGTAGCCATAACAAGAGCGAGAAAACAAGTTTTTATTACATATGCTGAACATAATCAAGATGGTCGCCAACAACTGCCATGCCAATTCATACAAGAAATTAAACAAGAGTTTATTGAACATGTAGATACAAGCGAACAAGAGGAAGAATTTAACAAACATAAAGATATAGAATTTGCTCCTATAGTTTCTATTCAGCCCACAATTAAAGAAAAAAGTTTTTTAAATCCGTTATTTTACGAACAAGGGTTATCTGTAACAGCTCTTAATAATTATATTGAATGCCCTTGGAAATATTTTTACAAAAATTTAATTCGTATCCCTGAATCGCCAAATAAATATATGATGTTTGGAACAGCAGTGCATATTGCTTTAAAAAATTATTTTGATAGATTTATAAAGGAAAACGATCCTGGAGAAAAATATCTTATTCGCAGATTCTCAGAAGGACTAATACAACAGCCAATAGGGGAATCTGATTATATTGAAATGCTGGATAAAGGAAAAATCGCGCTTTCTGGATACTATAATAATTATCATAATTCTTGGCAATCCAATATAATCAATGAATTTGATATTAATGGCATTGAAATAGATAAAAATATATTAATCAGAGGTAAAATTGATAAAATAGAGATTCTTAACGCATCTAATAATGTAAATGTAGTAGATTATAAAACTGGAAAGCCAAAATCTCGCAATGAGATAGAGGGAAATACTAAAAATAGTAAGGGAAACTATAAACGCCAGCTTGTTTTTTATAATTTACTTCTTAATAATTTTAAAGATGGAAAATATAAGATGCGAACAGGAGAAATTGATTTCATAGAACCAAACAAAAGTGGTATATATAAAAAAGAGAGATTTGAAATTTCTTCAGATGAAATAATAAATATTAAAGAACAAATTAAAAAAACAGCCAAAGAAATTATTAATTTAACATTTTGGGATAAAACATGCGATGATCCTAATTGTTATTATTGTAATTTGCGAAAAATAATGATGAAATAAAATGTCTTTAAGTATAGGAATTGTTGGTTTGCCAAATGTGGGGAAATCAACTCTATTTCAAGCAATAACAAAAAAAGAAGTTGATAAGTCCAATTATCCTTTTTGCACCATAGACCCTAATATCGGCGTTGTGGCTGTTCCAGATAAAAGAATAGATGAATTAGTAAAATTAACCAAATCTGCAAAAAAGATTTACACCATAGTAGAATTTGTAGATATAGCAGGATTAGTAAAAGGTGCGAGCAAGGGAGAGGGATTGGGCAATAAATTCTTAGCTAATATCAGAGAGGTTGATGCGATAGTATATGTTTTACGCTGTTTTAGTAATGAAAAGATTATTAACACTCAATCAATAACAGATGTTTTAAAGGAAAAAAATACTTTAGATGTGGAAATGGTTTTAAAGGACTTAGAAACAATTGATAAAAGAATTTTATCGCTAGAAAAAGAATTAAGAGTAAAAACAAAAGAAAAAGACATTCAGAAAGAATTAGCAATTTTGAGAAAAGCACAGGGTTTTTTACAAGACGAAAAAGCTTTATCTGAAATAGAATGGAAAGAGGAAGAAAAAGAAATATTAAACAGTTATCAATTATTAACTATAAAGCCAAGATTATTTTTATTAAATGGTTCGGAAAGCGAAATTTCATTAAATGTAATAGAAAATTTTGAAAAGAATAATTGGCCATTTTTAATTATTGATATACTCACTGAATTTGAAGCACTTGATTTTAGTCCAGAAAAACGTGTTTCTTTTGGTTTGCCAGAGGAATTAAAAATGGATACCCTAATCAAAGAATGCTATAAATTATTAAATCTAATTACTTTTTTCACTATTTGTTCTGATGAAACTCGTGGCTGGACTTTAAAAAAGGGGAGTACTGCGCCTCAAGCAGGGGGAGTAGTCCATACTGATTTTGAAGAACATTTTATAAAAGCCGAGGTGATTAACTGGCAAAAACTTATTGACTCTGGAGGCTTTGGGCAAGCCAGAGAAAAAGGATTTATTCGTGTAGAAGGAAAAGAATATATTGTGCAAGACGGAGATGTTATTAAAATAAAATCTAATGCTTAAAAAATAAAAATATGAAATTAAAAAGTTCAGGTTTAGCAAAAATTTGGTTGATTATTTTTATAATAGTAATGATGGGAGTTGTAACAGGAGAGGTGATCTATCTTTGGCAGAAAAAGAGTGATAATTCAGAAGTTGCAAATTTCAATGTTTCAGAGGCAGAAGAATCAGAACCAGAACCTAAAATAGTTTTAAATTGTGGAAATATATTTCCAAATATAGATAAAGCTGAATCAAAAAAAATAATGGATTGTATGGATGAAAATTATAAAAATTGCGAACTAGCAAAGATTAGTTTTGATGTAGATACTAAAAATGGCAAAATTATTACTTATTTTGAAATTATTGGCCCAAAGGAAGATTTTTGCCAAGTTAAAATAAAATATCCTGAACATATATTAAATCCAGAATGGGAAGATTTAGAAATGATTTGTTCTTTTGATAAAAACAAAGAATTTAATCAAATAGCTTATAGCGAATTAGATTTAAATAAATGTGAAGGAGAGCTTGCAGAAATTATGAAATAATATATATGGAAAATTGCTTATTTTGTAAAATAATAAAAGGGGAGTTGCCAAGTTATAAAATTTGGGAAAATGAAAGATTCTTAGCTTTTTTAGATATCAATCCTATATGCCCTGGACATACTATTCTTATTCCTAAAAAACACGTTGATTACATTTTTGGCTTAGAGGAACCATTATATTTAGAAATGTTTAAAATAGTAAAACAATTATCAAAAGCATTAAAAAAAGCAATTAGGTCAAAGAAAATTGGTTTAGTAGTTGAAGGTTTCAATGTTTCTCATGCTCATATCCATCTTGTGCCAATTAATAAGGGGAATGAACTTAATTCAAGCAGAGCAAAAAAAGGAGACTCAGAAAAACTTTTAAAAATCCAAGAAAAAATTAAAATTGAAATTGAAAAATAAAAATAAATATTGACGATTAGCAAGGTATATTATATAATATTCATAATTAGATCTTTAAAAAAACAAACAAAAAGAAAAATATTATTTTTTTTAAAATTAATATAAGGAGGTAAAAGAATGTGGTTTTTAAAGGAACAATATGGGGTGGTCTTGTTTGGGTCTTAATAGTTATAGTTACTTGCTTGCTTGTTCGGCTTTGGACAAAGAAAAAAATATAATACAAAATAAAAAAGAGGAGAAACAAAATGGCGGAGCAGGAATTCTTAAAACTTTTTTCGGGACGTAATACATGGAACCTTAAAGATGATAATGAAAGTTTTCTTAACTTATTTCTTGATAATCAAGAAAAACTTGAAGGTAATGGAATAGATTATAAACAGGTGTCGCCTTATGATTTTCAGCTTCATAGTACATTCAAAAAAATAGTGTTAAAGAAGAAAGAGAAAAAAATCCATGTAATTATCATTTGGAATCACAAGGAGAGAATTGGCGCTAAATTTAATCTTGAATGTTTAGATATATTCATAAACGAAGAAGGAATCACTTTTCAAGATATGAAAAGTGAATGTTATAGGAAAAAAATTACTATTCTTTTTGCATAATATAGTTAAATTTTAACTTAAAAGGTTCAACAATAATAATGTTGAACCTTTTTTGTTAGTTGGATTGACGAACAAGAATAAATATGGTATGATACACAATGTCATAAAGTATGATTTTAGTTTGCTCTTTAACTTGATAAAAGGAGGGGATAAATAATGAAAGATTTGCTTGATTTATTATTTTCAGAAGATATTTTGCCTATTTTTTTGTTAATAGTTATATTATTATCTATTTTCTTTGGGATCCATACTTTATATTTTAAATAATAAAATATTAAAAAATAAAAGGAGGTTAAAAAAATGAAAAAGTGGAGAAATCTTTATGAATTTTCAGATGGTTACGGCGCAATGTACAATATGAAAAACTTAATGTTACAACAGTTACCGCATTTAATGACAGTAATGCCAGAAGAACGAGAAAGAGAAGTTTTTCAATTGCTGGTAGACAGGGAAGTAAAAGAAGGAAATAAAAAACTTTTTAAATTGCTACTAAATAAAGCATACAGAAAGGAGGTACAAATAGCTCATACAGCAAACGATATTTTTGAAAAAGTTTTCTTGGACAGAGAAAATTAGCTGTATGACAAAGTTTATTGAAAAACTAGAAGATAAAAATATTAAATATACTATTCAAACAAATGCTAAATTCAAATACCAGAATATTTTTATAGGCAAAGCAAACAAACAAGAAATAATGACGGAAGAAATATAGAAATAAAAATCCAAGTTAAAAAAGACCGAAGTTAGTCAATTAATTTCGGTCTTTTCATTTACTTTATATTACTATTGACAATGTTCTTTAAATTAACTATTCTAAAGATAGAAACTTACCATTCGGTAAGTAAAAACTAGATTATGTCAAAGTCAAAACAACGTATTTTAAATACTGCTTCTAAGCTTTTTTCTGAGTTTGGCTTTTTAGGCGTTTCAATGGAAGATATTGCTAAACATTTAAATATTACTAAAGCAGGACTATATTATCATTTTAAAAGTAAAAAAGACCTTTACCTGCAAGTTTTGGAAAAGGCATTTCAGAATTTAACTAAAACCTTTAATAACCAGCCTCAAGAATTTTCTCAATTAATAAAAAATTATATCTATTTCAGTATAAAAGAAAAAAATCTTATTCAAGCAATAACTCTTAAAAGTTCTGACATTGATCCTGCAATTATAGATTATATTGTTAAATTGAGAAAACAAATTAATAAAAAATTTCAAATTTATTTAAAAAAGATTTTTAAGGAAAAACAAAGTAGGGGATATAATTTGCAATTTATTTCTTCTTCTATTTTAGGAATAATGGATAGATTAATAATTGAATCAAGTTTGTTTGAAAAAAGATTAAATGTGAAAAAAGAAACTTCTCAAATTTTAAAGTTGATTAAGCCGATTTTAAAGGTCGAGTTGTAATAATTAATTTATTTAAAATAAAAACATAATTATGGCATTAATATCATGGGTAATATTAGTAGTTGTTATTTTAGTTGGTGTTTATCTTTTATGGGCCCAAAAAAGCAATAAATGGCCTTTCTAGTTTTTCCATACTTTAATTTGTATTTATCAAAATATCCCAGGATTAAATTCTTGGGATATTTATTTTGATTTATACTATTTAGAGGTTGACCCCACACCACTTTTTAATCAGAGTTTCTAAAATAATACAAAAACATTAAAAATAACACAAATTACAAAAGTTTTATTAGGTTTTGTATAAAAAGTGGTAAGGGGTTGACAGACATATAGTTATGGGTATATACTTAAAACAGAAAGGTCGATAATTTACAAAAAATAATATATAATAAATATATGCCAAGAGGAGATGGAACTGGTCCTATGGGTCTTGGACCAATGACTGGAAGAGGAGCAGGCTATTGTACTGGCTATCCTTCTCCCAGATTTATGAACCCTGGTTTTAGAAGAGAATATTTTGGATGGGGCAGAGGACGAGGCTGGAGAAACTGGTCTGGAATTCCAAGTCAGGCAAGAGCGACTTACGGATTATCACCTTGGGGAGAATATTTTGAACAACCTGACAAAAAAGAAGAAAAAGAAATGTTAAATGAAGAGTTAAAATCTTTAAAAGAAGGAATAACTCTTATTGAAAAACGACTCCAAGATCTCAAAGGTCAAAAAAAATAAAATAATTATAATAATATGCCAAATTTAAACGGTACTGGTCCTACTGGTCAAGGGCCAGGCACAGGCAGAGGGTTAGGCCAAGGAGGTGGTCGAGGACGTCAGCCAGGTGGTTTTGGATTAGGTCCATTAGGTCTTTGCGTATGCAAAAATCCTGATTGTAATAACAAAATTCCCCATCAGAGGGGAGTACCTTGTTATAGCTTAAAATGCGAAAAGTGCGGTTCTCCAATGATAAGGGAATAATGAAATTATTAAATATATGAAAATTTGTATTAGTTCTTTAGGTTCAGATTTAAATTCCTTAATAGATCCCCGGTTTGGCCGAGCTCAATATTTCCTTTTTTTAGATGAAAAAGGAAATTTAGAGGAAGTTATATCAAATCCCGGTATATTAGCAAGAGGAGGGGCTGGCATTACAGCAGCTCAGAGAGTAGCTGATAAAAATATTGAAATTTTGATTACTGGAAATATTGGTCCAAATGCTGTTGCCGTTTTGGGGACAACAAAAATAAAAATATTTTTATGTCCTTTTAATGTAAAAGTAAAAGAGGCCTTTTCTATGTGGCAAAAAAATAAACTAACTCAAGTTGAAGAATCTTCTGTTCCCGGTCATTTTGGAATGGGACAGGGTTGCAGACGTGGTTCAGGAGGTCCTAAAAATCGTTTATGAACCCACAATCTATTTCAATAATCAGTACCTTTGTAAACATGGGGCTGGGAGTCTCTAAGCTATTTTTTGGCACATTAATAGGAAGTGTTGCTTTGGTTGCTGATGGAATACATTCTAGCCTAGATGTTATTTCTTCATTTGTTACTTTTCTGGGATTAAAAACAGCTAAAAAACCTTTTGACGAAACCCATCCTTATGGCTATTTAAAAGCAGAAAGTTTGGCTGGTTTTTTTGTAATGATCCTTTTATCAATTACTGGCATTTGGATTTTGTATGAAGCTATTCAAAGATTTTTTGGCGAAGAATTAGTAACTTTCTCTTTATATGCGATATTAGTAGTAATTGGTTCAATTTTAGTTACCGAATCACTTGCCAGATTAAAATTTAAATATGGAAGAAAATTTCAGAGCTTAGCTTTAGTCGCTGATGCCGAACATTCAAGAGCAGATGCTTTATCTTCCGCAGGGGTTTTAGCTGGCCTTTTGTTAGTTAGATATTTTAGTTTAGCAGACGCGATAATTGCTTTAGGAATTGGAATGTATATTATTTTTGAAGCATTTCAAATAGGAAAAGAGATTACTGATTCTTTATTAGATGTTGCTAATAAGAATGTAGAAGAAAAAATTAGAAAAATTTGTGAATCTCATAAAATAGAAGTTTCTAATATTAAAACCAGAAAAATTGGAGGTTTTAATTTTGCGGAAATTAAAATTAAATTAGCACCAAAACTAAAAGTAGAAAATGTAGAAAAAATTACCAAAACTTTAGAGGAAAGATTATTGAAAAATATTAAAGAATTAAAATATGTCGTCATCTCTATTGAGGCATATCAAATAAAACAGAGTGTTATTTTGCCCAAAATTGGCAAAGAGATGTGCGAATCTGAGGGTTTTGAAAAAATTGGTCCAAAAAAAATAGGATACAGATTAGTTATTCCTGTCAAAAATGAAGAAATAAATGATAAATTTGGAGCTGAAGAATACTTAATAATAGATAAAAAAGATGACAATATTTTAATTAGAAAAATAATTAAAAACCCCTATTCTGAAAAAGGCTCCCCTCATGGAGCAAGATTTGTAAAAGCAGTGAGAGGAGATAAAGTTTTAACTCGTATAATTGGAGAAAATGCCAAACAAAATTTAGAAAATTTTGGCATTGAAGTTGAAATCATTTCTCCTGAAAAAAATCTGGAACAAGTAATATAACTATGAAAAAAATTGCAATTACCGGTGGTAAGGGAGGAACAGGAAAATCAACAGTCGCTATTTTATTGGCTGTTGATTTAATTAAAAAAGGTAAAAAAGTAATCATTTGTGATTGTGATGTTGAATGTCCAAATGATTATTTGTTATTAGGTCAAAAATTAAAAAAAACAGTTCAGAGAATTTATGCTGAATTTCCAAGGCTAATTAAAAAGAAATGTACTAAATGTGGAATGTGTTCTAAGGCCTGTCAAAATAATGCTATTTTCCAAGCCCCAAATGAATATCCAATCTTTATTAAAGATTTATGCTCTAATTGCGGAACCTGTTGGAATATATGTCCCTCTGGAGCAATCAAAACAAAAAAAGAAAAGATAGGTAAAATATATCTTAATAAAATTTTCAATTTTTGGTTGATTACTGGAGTAGCAAAGCCAGGGTTAGAAGAAACAGGACCAGTAGTAACTCAAGTTAAAGAATATGCCTTAAAATTGGCCAAAAAAGTTAAAGCAGATGTAATTTTATTTGATACAGCAGCTGGTATTCATTGTCCTGTTATTTCTGCTCTTTTAAATTGTGATATAGCTTATTGTGTAACTGAACCAACTCCGATGGGAGCTTATGATTTAAATTTAATCTTAGATTTATGTAAAAAAATAAAAGTAAAAACTGAAATAATTATAAATCAGGTCGATTTAGGTAATAAAAAACCAATTTATAAAATTGCTAAAAAATCTAAAATAAAAATTAGCAAAGAAATTCCTTATTCTAAAAAAATCGTGGAAGCATATTCTAGGGGAAAATTGTTAGATTTAAAATAAAAGTATGAACAAAGATAAAGACGAAAAATTAAAAAAAATTAAAGATGAAGTTTTAGAGTGTAAAAAATGTTCTTTGTATAAAAATAGGAATTATCCTGTGATAGGAAAGGGGAGTCATAATGCCGAAATAATGTTTATAGGTGAAGCTCCCGGGGCGCAAGAAGATAAAACTGGACATCCTTTTTGTGGCAGAGCTGGAGAAATTTTAGATGAATTATTAAATTCCGTATCAATAAAAAGACAAGATATTTATATTTGCAACATCTTGAAATGTAAACCACCTCTTAATCGAGATCCAGAAATAAAAGAAATTAAGGCTTGCTCTCCTTATTTGGAAAGACAAATTAAGATTATTAAACCCAAAATTATTTGCAGCTTAGGAAGATATTCAATGCAGTTTTTAATGAAAAAATTTGGTTTAGCGGATAAAATTGAACAAATTAGTAAAATTCATGGTAGTTTATTTGAAATCGAAATAGGGTCTGAAAAATTAAAATTTGTTGCTTTTTATCATCCTGCTGTGGCAACTTATAATCCCAATATGAAAGAAACTTTGAAAAAAGACTTTCAAATTCTAAAAATATTAAATAATAAATAATATGGAAAGAGAAGAAACATTAAATTTGTTAAAAGAAAATTTAAAAAATAATAATTTAGTTAAACATTGCTTGGCTGTTGAATCAGCAATGAGAAAATTAGCTGAACATTTTAATGAAGATAAAGAAAAATGGGGGACTTGTGGACTTTTACATGATATTGATTATGAAAGAACAAAAGGAGATGCAAAATTACACTCAAAAATCGGAAGCGAAATGCTAAAAGATTTAGGATTTGATCAAGAAATTTGCCAGGCCGTTCTAACTCATAATGAAGTTCATGGAATTGAGCCAGAAGATTTAATGGCCAAAGCTTTATATTGCATTGATCCTTTAACGGGATTAATTGTAGCCGCAACTTTAGTTTTGCCTTTAAAAAAAATAAAGGAATTAAAAGTAGAAAATATTTCAAAAAGGTTCAAAGAAAAAGCATTTGCTAGAGGAGCCAATCGAGAAATAATTGCCAAATGCCAAGAACTTTTGAATTTAAGTTTGGAAGATTTTATTAAAATTGTTTTATCGGCAATGCAAGATATTGATGAAAAATTAGGATTATAATATAAATGATTAAAAAAAGAAAAATTAAATTAGCTATAGTTTCTGGAAAGGGAGGAGTGGGCAAGAGCATGCTTAGTTCATGTTTAGCAATGCTTTTCAAAGAAGAATCTAAAGTTACAGCAATTGACTGCGATGTTGATGCTCCAAACTTAGCAATTTGGTTAAATGAAATAAATAAAACTAAAAAGTCTAAATCTTTTAAAATTTCTACTTCTTCAAAACCCTATATAGATTATAAAAAATGTAATGGCTGTGGTATCTGTGTTGAAAAATGTCGTTTTAAGGCATTAAAAATGGTTAAAAATAAACCAATATTAATCCCATTTCTTTGTGAAGGTTGTGGTCTTTGTAAAATAGTTTGTCCGCAAAAAGCGATTAAATTAAAACCAGTCAAAAATGGAAAAATAAAAATTAGGCAAACAAAATATAATTTCCCTTTAGTTTCCGGACTTCTTTCTCCTGGGGAAACAGGTTCAGGCAAAATAGTGTCAGAGGCTAAAAAACAAGCAAACAAATTTGATTACAATATTCAGATTATTGATTCTTCACCCGGGACAGGTTGTCCTGTTGTGGCTGCCTTACAAGATGTGAATTTTGTTGTCTTAATAACCGAACCAACCCCCTCTGGGTTTTCTGATTTAAAAAGGGTTTTACAAGTAGTAAATCACTTTAAAATTCCATGGGGACTAGTCATAAATAAATGGGATATTAATCCTCAATTAAGCAATAGAGTAAAAAAATGGGCAAAAAATAACTTTCTTGGAGAAATATCCTATGATAAAAAGATATTCAAAGCAATCTCTAATTTAACTCCAATTTTAGAAACTGAATTAAATGCTAAATTCGAAATTGAAAATATTTTTAAAAAATTAAATAAAATTCTATGTCCAGACCAATAAAACCAAGAAAACTTTCTTTTGACCCAAATGTAACTTATTTTAAGCCCAGAGCTGTGCCTCTTTCAATTTTAGAGGAGGTAGATTTAGGTTCTGATGAGTTAGAAGCAATTAGACTTTGTGATTTAGAAGATTTGGGCCAAGTAAAAGCAGCTCAAAAAATGAAAATCTCCCAAAGTACGCTTGGAAGAATATTATGCTCCGCCCGAAAAAAAATTGCTCAAGCCCTAATACAAGGCAAGGCAATTAAAATTATAACATCTGTGAAATAAATCGGATTACTTAACAATTCTCCATTTTATTTCTGATTCTTCTGCTCCAAACTCCAACCATTCTCCATCTCTTGAAATTACATACCATTTTCTACGAGTTCGAGACCAAATCATTGGTTGATCCTCATAAAATGGCTTTTTAATTATTTCTTTTGGTTTTAATCTATCAAGTTCTAACCACTTTTTGAAAACCGTTTCAATAGCATAATCCAAGTTTCTTGACTTTGCCCATTCAGCTACTTTATCAATGGCTTTTTTTGATGACTGGACTGAACCAGCTAATTCTAAAAGTTGTTTAGCCGGTCTGGTAAATCTGGAATAAATTATCTTTTTCTTTTTAGCGTCATTTTTAATCTTTTTTAAACTCAATCCTTTGCTAAAAAAATAATGATTAACTATTTGCTGTATTTCTGTTTCCTTTTTTTCCTTTTCTTTTCTCTTTGCTAACTCCCGGATATTTTTCTTGGTTTTCTCCTTTTTTTTCTTAACTTTATTCATATTTTTTCACCTTAAATCTATAAATAATTAGTTTTTCCTTTGATGGATTAATTCCTCCTTTTTGGCAAGTGATTGAAATCTGCTTTTCTGTTGTATCTATGCCCTCTAAATCAGGAAGTAGAAGAGCGGATTTTAGAGGATAATCAATTGTTTTTACAATAATACCATATTCTTTAGGATTTAACTCTTTTTTATTTTTAATCAGTTCTGGCTTTTCTAAAATAGAAACCGTATAAGAAAGAAACGGTAATTCCTGTTTTTGGATAGAACCAAAACGATAATCTTCCGTAGAAGCAGAAATAGCATTTTGAATCACTTCTTTAATAATATTATCTTGGGTTGGAAGATATGTCCCAATACATCCTCTTAAGTTTCCTTTTTTTTCAATGGTTATAAAAACTCCCGCCTTTTTATTTGAAAACTCTTTTATCAAATTATCTTCTGCTTTAATAATTTTCCCTGTTTTAATATATGTTTCTACTGTTTTTTTTGCTAAAACAATTAAGGCCTGCATAGATTAGTTATTAGTAATTAATATATCGGCAACTAAATACCCAACTCCAAATGGTTTTTCATAAGATAAAATTTTCGGTTTCCATTTTTGTCCTGAGACTTTGGAATGAGTTTCTAAAATCCCTAAGATAAAACAAAATGAACGAAGGCCACATTCACTAGCGTTAGGAAACATTTTATCTAATTTTAATAAGTTTTCTATATCCTTTTTTTCTAAATATTCTATCAATGCTTTATCAAATTTTGGTCCATCAGGGTTAAACCCATAAGGTCCATCTTTTTTAAGACAATGAGATAAATCTCCCGAAGCAATCAAAGCATAATTTTTATCTTTTCTCAGATAAGAGTAAAATTCTTTTCCTTGCTCAAAATAATATTCCGGACTTTTAAAACCAGTTAAATAATTTTTAATTTCTCCTTTAAAATTTTTAGCTAGAAAATATAATGGAACATTAAAACCCCAATCAGTATGGGGAGAAGAGATAATTATTGAATTAGGTCTAATCTTTTTAAATTTTTTAGCTAAGTAATTCAAACTCTGAACCGTTCTTTTCAATTTTAAACGGGACTCGTCTGAACCAACAGATGGCAAAAGTATAGGCGGATGAGGACAAATTGAAACAAATTTAATCATACATTGCCTATATAAATATTTTTTAAACCGACCTTTTTGCCAATTTCTTTGGCTTTTTCTAAGGTTTTAATCGGAGTATCTGGAATATTTTGAAGCTTCCATGAAATAGCTCCGGAAAATCTGCTGATGTGCCAGGGAGTTTCTTCCCCCAATTCATTTTTTATAAAATTAGCAATCTCCTTAAATATTTTCTCTTTGTCGTTTAATGTGGGAATTACTAAAGTTGTTATTTCAAGCCAAATTTTCTTATCTTTTAATCTTCTTAAAGTATCTAAAACAGGTTTTAATTTTGCTCCGCAATATTTAACATAGAAACTATCTTCCGAACTCTTGATATCTATATTAACAGCATCTAAATAAGGATAAATTAAATTAAACAATTCTTTTGACCAAAATCCATTGCTAACCCATATATTTTTCAGTCCTTTTTTTCTGGCTAATTTCATTATATCCAGAGAATATTCTGAAAAAATAGCGGGCTCCGTATATGTGTAAGAAATGCTTGGTAAATTATTCTCCAGAGCGATTGATACTATTTTTTCAGGACTTAAATCTTTGCCAAAAATATCATTGTTTTCTTCAGAAACTTGCGAGATATTATAATTTTGACAATTAAGACACTTAAAATTACATCCTACTGTGCAAAAAGATAAAGAATATGTTCCTGGTAAAAAATGAAATAAGGGTTTCTTTTCAATAGGATCAATGCTTAAAGCAGCCACCTTTCCATAAACCAGAGAAAAAAGTTTACCATCTTTATTTTCTCTTACATCACATTTGCCTCTTTTGTTATTCTCAATAATACAATAATGAGCGCAATTTTGGCACTGAACCTTTTTGTCTGATAATTTTTTATATAATAATGCTTGTTCCATTCTTTTATTTTATCACTATTAATAAAAAAAAGAAGATATTTGCCTTATTTACTAAAAATTGTAAAGCAATTAATCTTTTGCTATTATTAATTTATATGCAACATAGAATTTTTATTGCTATTAATTTACCAGAAAATATTAAAAAAACTTTTCTTAATTATCAAGCCGGTTTGTTTGATTTTCCCATAAAATGGACGAAAAAAGAGAATATGCACATTACTTTAATCTTTATTGGTTATGTTAAAGATGAAAATATTCCAAAAATTTGTGAAGCAGTAAAACAAGCATGTGCTCAACATAAATCCTTTAAAATAAATTTAAATGAAATCTGTTATGGCCCTCCTCAAAAACTGCCACCTCGTATGATTTGGGCCAAAGGGGAAACATTAAAAGAGTTAATTAATTTAAAAACTGATTTAGAAAAATCATTAATAAAATCTGAGATTGGCTTTATAGAAGATAATAAAAACTTTCATACACATATTACCTTAGGAAGGATTAAAGCTTGGGAGTGGAAAAGAATTGAACCAGAAGAAAGGCCTGATATAATACAAGAAACAGATTTGGACTTTGAAGTAAACTCAATAGAAGTTATGGAAAGCACCCTTAAAAGAACAGGAGCAGAATATAATCAATTATTATCAGTTAAACTTAACTAATATGAATATTCATTTAATTGGCATAGGCGGAATTGGCGTCTCAGCATTAGCACAATATTATTTATCAAATGGCCATAAAATTAGTGGCTCTGATTTAGTTTCTTCAGAAACAACTGAATTGTTAAAAAAGAAAGGTATAAAAATTAATATTGGAAAACACAAAGTAAAAAATCTATCTAAAAATACTGATCTAGTAATTTATAGTCCAGCTGTTCAAGAAAACAATCCTGAATTAAAGATTGCTCAGAAAAATAAAATTAAATGCCAAAGTTATCCTGAGGCGCTAGGGGACTTAACTAAAAAGTATTTTACAATTGCTATTTCTGGAACACATGGAAAAAGCACAACTACGGCAATGACTGCTTTAATTTTGATAAAAGCTGGTCTGGATCCTACTGTAATTTTAGGAACAAAGTTGAAAGAATTTAACAATTCTAATTTTAGAAAAGGCAAAAGTAAATACTTAATAATAGAAGCAGATGAATGGAAAGCATCTTTTTTAAATTATTTTCCAAAAATTATTGCCCTAACTAATATTGAAAAAGAACATCTTGATTATTACAAAGACATAAATCATATTCTTAGGACTTATCAGGAATATATTTCTCATTTGCCTGAAAAAGCTGTATTGATAATCAATAAAAAAGATAAAAACACTTTAAAGCTTAAAACACAATTTAAAAAACTGAAAATTAAAGATTATTTTTCAAACCCAAGACAAATTGGAAAGTTAAAAAAAATATTAAAAGTTTCGGGGGAACATAATATTTTAAACGCTTTAACAGCTTTGACAATAGCTCAAGCTTTAAAAATTCCTGAAAAAATTTGCTTTAAGGCATTATCAGAATATAGGGGTGCTTGGCGTCGTTTTGAAGAAAGTAAATTGAAAATTGGAAATTGGAGATTAAAAATTATATCAGATTATGCTCATCATCCAACAGAAGTTAGAGCAACGTTAAAAGCAGTGAGAGAAAAATTTCCAAAGGAAAAAATCTGGTGTATTTTTCAACCGCATCAATATCAAAGAACATTTTATTTGTTTAGGGATTTCGTAAAAACATTTAAACAGGCCATAGATAAATCAAATATCAATAAAATAATCATTACCGATATATATGATGTTGCTGGAAGAGAGAAGGGGAATATAAAAAAGAAAATTAACTCCGAAAAATTAGTAAAAGAGATTAATAAGTCTTCCGCAATCTATCTGCCAAAACAAAAGATAATAAATTATCTGAAAAAGAATATAAAAGGTAAAGAAATAATAATGATAATGGGAGCTGGAGATATTTATAAAATCATTGACAATTGACTTTTGAAATATAAACAATTAAAATAGACTAAAGGTTGAATTAAATAAATTGTGATATATTTTTTTAAACAAAAATATATATCAAAAAAATTATGGAAACTTTAATGTTAATGTTCTGGATTGTCGTAGTAGCAGGAGTAATTGGTCTAATTTTCTGGCTTGCTAAATCAAAAAAGAAAAAACCAGTAGAAAAAGAAATTTTCTCGGCTCCATTAAACACAGAAGAACCAAAAGTTGAACCAACAATGCCAGAAATGCCAGAAGATAATGAAGAAGTAGAAGAAGAGGAGGAAAAAGAAGAATAAAAAAATATTTATTAATAATTAAAAACCGCGAATTAATTTACGCGGTTTTTGAATTTAGCTTAATGAGAAGTTGCTTTCAAGTCAAAAATTGATTAGAATGGAATAATTAAGTTCAAAAACATGGCTATAAATACTGATTCCAAAAAAATAAAAGAAATATTAGAAAGAGGGATTGAACAAGTCATTGATAAAAATAATTTATTAAGAAAACTCAAATCCGGTAAAAAGTTAAGAATTAAACTTGGAGTTGATCCTACTGGTCCTAAAATACATATTGGCAGGGCTATTCAGCTTTGGAAACTTAGAGCATTTCAAGATTTAGGGCATCAAATTGTCTTTATTGTTGGAGATTTCACAGGAAGAATTGGAGATGCGTCTGACAAACAAAGCATAAGAAAACCATTAACAGAAAAAGAAATTGAAAAGAACTTAAAGGATTATAAAAAACAAATTGGAAAAATTTTAGATATGAAAAAAGTTGAATTTCATTATAATTCAGAATGGTTAAAAAAAATAAAACTTGAAGATTTCCTTTCCATGGCAATGAATTTTACAGCCCAACAAATGATTCAGCGCAGAAATTTTAAAGAAAGATGGGATAATAGCGAGCCCATTGGCTTGCATGAATTGTCTTATCCAATGCTTCAAGGATATGATTCTGTAATGATAAAAGCAGATGTTGAGATTGGTGGGTTTGATCAATTATTCAACCTAAAAACTGGGCGAGATATGCAAAGATTATTTAGACAAAAACCTCAAGACATTATGGTTTCTAAAATGCTCTATGGATTAGACAATAGAAAAATGTCAACTAGTTGGGGTAATGTTATAAATATACTTGATAGCCCTGAAGATATGTATGGAAAAATTATGTCTATGAAAGATGAATTGATATTACATTATTTTGAATTGGTTACTCAGTTTCCATTAAATAAAATAGCAGATATTAAAAAAGATATAAAAACTAAAAAACTTAATCCTAGAGATGCCAAAATAATTTTAGCTAAGGAAATTATTAACATTTATCATAATAAAAAAGCAGGGGACATTGCGGAAAAGAAATTTAATCGTATTTTTAAAGAGAAAAAAACTCCTTTAAAAATTCCTTGTTTTAAAACTTCCGAAAAATTCTTGCCAATTCTTGATTTGCTCCTGATTACAAAATTATCTTCATCTAAAAAAGAAGGCAAAAGATTAATAATACAAGGTGGAGTAAGTATAAAAATTAAGGACCAAGAATCAAAAATTAAAAATTGGCAAGAAAACATCA
>Ga0265592_1000327_pt1 | contig 26210 bp, 17 predicted proteins | sample saktaG_7_FD_190141 | JGI IMG/M metagenome (GOLD analysis project Ga0265592, IMG submission 190141) | Saline water microbial communities from Sakinaw Lake, British Columbia, Canada - sak_2010_1_5_120m | ecosystem: Environmental > Aquatic > Non-marine Saline and Alkaline > Saline ... | reverse complement strand
AGCTACAACCCCAACTTCTATTTCCTCTCTACGGTAGCCAATCATTACCCTATATAATGAGATCGGGCTTATTGAACAAAGGATTGAGTTCGACCGCTTCGCGGATCGACTCAATCCTTATAGGTTAGAGCGCGGACTGGCGAGATACTACTTTCATTCGATAGGGTTAGCACACCCTTTGAAGATTTGCCTGATAGAATGAAGAAAATTGCTACGAAGGGGGCAATCAAAGGAATTGCAAATAGGATGAACTATGAAGATGACGCCATTCTTTTCACACAGTCTGAATCGTTAAATATAGCATCCTCTTTAAATACGACCTATCAAATATCTCGATATTCGATAGGTTGGAATACCTCTAATCTTCGCGTTGATGACATCGGAGAAATTTTCAATTGCTTCAGTATTGATGCTGGGTGGGATTCAATTGATATATTGGCCAGAAGGCTAAACCTGACAATTCCGTCATCAAAAGAGGCTTTCAGAAATGCGGCTAATCGGCGACATGATGCTGCTCATAATGTTGATGCTGTAATACATCCTGCACACCTGGAATCTTTTGTCAGAGAAGCATATGGAATAGCACTTGGATTCGATTTGCTAGCGAGCACAGCGTATCACAAGACATATATTGGTGATAATGATTACTTGAATAATACGACGAAAATTACAGCAGGGGATATTGCTCTGCGAACGATAAGTTTTGATAGGAACAGATGGAAAGAGTATCGTGAAGGGGGAAGAAGAGCGGTAAAAACAGCTGAGACCAAAGAGGAATTATGGCCCAACGCTTTATTGCGCGCAAAAAATAATAATGAGTTTTTATTGAGTATGGCTTCAGATGGATTCCCATCTAAGTGGGAATACCCCTCTCTCCCATGATAAATAACGAATCATGAAAAGCGGATCGCTATCCCGATAAGCTGGGTACAGAGACATATCCCTCCCATGATCCGACGCCCCATACCATGCGTTGTGGCAGTTATTTAATGGACTCACAAGGCCGTTTTTATTTTACTCGCTTAAAAAAACTTCTTATCAGAATCGGCAGGGTTGCAGTGCCTGTATGTGAGACACCCGATGGAGTTGCTATCACGATAGTGGCAACGTTGCCTTTGCATCAATCCACGGCGTGGCAGGCGACATGATGGTTTACCCCTTTGTCTATGAGCTCCGGCTCGATCTTATCACAAATATCCATTCTTTCGGGACAGCGGGGATGGAAAGAACATCCGGCCGGCGGATCAATCGGGCTGGGAACATCTCCATTGAGGATAATTCTTCTCTTTTTCCTTTCCGGGTCGGGGACCGGCACAGCAGAAAGAAGCACCTTTGTGTACGGATGGAGCGGACTTTTATAAAACGTTTCTTTTTCTGCAAGTTCCACTATTTTCCCGAGATACATAACGGCGATCCGGTCACTCACATGTTCAACCACACTGAGATCATGGCTTATGAAGAGATAGGTCAGGTTAAAATCCCTCTGCAGATCTTTCAAAAGGTTCAATATCTGTGCCTGTATGGAAACGTCCAGCGCGGAAACAGGTTCGTCTGCAACAACGAGTTCGGGCCTGAGTGCAATGGCCCTCGCCACTCCTATGCGCTGCCTCTGACCGCCGCTGAATTCGTGGGGATACCGGCCCATCTGTTCCCTGCTCAACCCCACTACCCCCATTAGCCTGACTACTTCTGCCTCCCTCTCCTTTCTGTTGCCCAGTTTATGAACAATAAACGGCTCTCCAATAATGCTCCCCGCACTCCTTCTCGGGTTAAGGGATGAATAGGGGTCCTGGAATATCAACTGCACCTTCCTGCGATAGCTTTTCAGCCTTTCGCCGGAATATTCAAAGACATTTTCACCGGCAAAGAAAATCTCTCCCGCTGTTGGTTCTTCAAGCCTCATGATAAGCCGTCCAAGAGTTGTCTTACCGCAACCGCTCTCACCAACAAGCCCCAGTGTCTCTCCACGGTAAATCTTGAGATCGACTCCATCCACGGCTCTCACAATTCCACGGCGACCCGAGAGAAACCCGCCCTCTACGGTAAAATATTTTTTTAATTTTCTAATATCCAGCAAAACAGTATTCATATAGATAAAGTTCCGAGTTTAAGGTTTCAACTTTAGACTTCAAACTTGATGATCTCGCAAAAAAGTCATAAAGCGTGCCATTTGTCATCCTGAACTTGTTTCAGGATCTAATTATTTCAGCAAGTTAGAGACCCTGAAATAAATTCAGGGTGACATCAATATGTATGGATTTTCGCCAAGCAATAATGTCTTTGCAGCTTTTCATTTTCCTCTATTCTCTGTGCCTTTGTGCCTCTGCTACTTTATGCCTGGTAATTACACGTATTTCCAGCATCTAACCTGATGTCCCGGAGATTTTTCTGCAAGCTGCGGCTCCTTTTCTTTGCACACCTTCATCACATCAGAACATCTGTCCTGAAAGCTGCAGCCGGAGGGCAGTTCATACAGATTAGGAACAACACCCCGTATTGTCCTGAGATACCCACCTTTCCCGCTTGGGATAGATTCCATTAGACCTACCGTATATGGGTGAAGAGGGTTCGAAAAGAGACCCCCTACATGACAATACTCAACCACCTTTCCTGCATACATAACGCAGGCATTTTGAGCTGCCTCGGCAATAACTCCAAGATCGTGGGTTATCACAATTACCGATGTTCCCACTTCTCCCTTCAGCTTATTAATAAGTTCGATTATCTGGGCCTGTATCGTCACATCAAGAGCAGTTGTCGGCTCATCCGCCAGCATCAACCTGGGATTACAGGAAAGCGCCATCGCAATCATCACCCTCTGGCGCATGCCGCCGCTCATCTGATGGGGATAATCCCTGATCCTTTCTTTCGGAGAAGGCATACCGACAAGTCCCAGCATCTCCACAGCCTTCTCAAGGGCACCTTCTCTGGAAAGCCCAAGGTGCTGCCTGATTGCCTCGGCTATCTGATCCCCCACCCTGAAGACCGGATTGAGCGAGGTCATCGGTTCCTGAAATATCATCGATATTTCCTTTCCCCGGAGGCTCCGCATTTCGTCTTCTTTCAGGCGAACGATATCGGTACCGTCGAAAATAATCTCCCCCGAGACAATCCTCCCCGGGGGCGTCGGTATCAATCGCATGATAGAAAGGGCAAGTACCGTCTTGCCACAGCCCGACTCCCCCACGACACCGAGGGTATCCCCTTCATTCACTATAAGATCGACACCATCAACGGCCCTTACCGTACCGTTTTCAGTCTCAAAATATGTTCTCAGGTCTTTTATTTCAAGAAGTGGATGCATAAAAAGAAAGCTCTATATATTTGAAAGGCTGCGCATAAACTGCACCAGCAGCCTCACACCGACACCCGATGCCCCTTTCGGTATGTATGGTTTATCCTTATCCAACCAAGCCGGCCCGGCAATATCGAGATGCACCCAAGGGTAGTCACCGACAAACTTGCTCAGGAAGGCTGCCGCCGTTATCGTTCCCCCTGCCCTTCCCCCCGTATTTTTCAAATCGGCCACATCGCTCTTTATCAACTCATGGTATTCTTCCCATAATGGGAGTTCCCATAACCTCTCGCCCGTAATCTCTGCGGCATCCCTGATCTTCTTTTTCAGTTTATTGTCGGTTCCCATCATGCCGATAACATTATCACCAAGGGCAATTACGCAGGCCCCTGTCAGTGTGGCAAGATCGATTATAGCTTCCGGTTTAAACCTGCCGGCATATGCAAGTGCATCGGCCAGTATCAGCCGCCCCTCCGCATCTGTGTTTTTTATCTCTATAGTCTTACCGGAGAGAGACTTGAGAATATCTCCCGGCTTATACGCCTTTCCTCCGGGAAGATTTTCCGTGGCCGGTATTAAGCCAACAACATTGACAGGGATTTTCAACTCGGAGGCAGATTTAATTGCACCCATAACCGCGGCGGCGCCTGCCATATCTGTTTTCATCTTATCCATATCAGGCGACGGTTTAATGGAAATTCCACCGCTGTCAAAGGTAATTCCCTTACCAACCAGGGCAATCGCCTTATCCCCTTTCTTTCCGCCACTGTATTCAAGTATAATAAACTTCGGAGGCTCGCTGCTCCCTCGTGCCACACCGAGCAGGGCATTCATGCCAAGCTTTTCCATCTCAGGCACATCAAGAACTTTTAGTTTTACGTTCTTTTTCCCGGAGATCTCACCCGCCCTGCCGGCAAGTACAGTCGGTGTCATATCGTTTCCGGGAGTGGAAACAAGGTCCCTCGCAAAACAAACGGCATCAGAAATAATTTCTGCCCTCTTTGCAGCAGATTTTATGACCTCAAAAGAATCTTCATTGTCTTCGACAATAATAAATTCCTCCAGTTTCTTAATCTTCTCCCTTTCCAGGGTTTTGTAAGATGTAAACTGATATGTACCGAGCAGAACTCCTTCCACTACGGACTCCGCAACTCTGTCGAGGGGTTGATTGATCTTTCCGAAATTAAGCGATGTCGCAAATCCTTTAAGATTTAATTCCCTTATCTTCTGGGCCGCTTTAGAAAAGACGCCCCTTAACTTTTCCAGATTAAAGTCCTTTTTCCTACCCAGTCCGACCACGAAAATTCTCCTGGCCGGAATTAAACCCCTTGTATATATTATAGAGGTTTGAAAAAACTTACCTTCAAAATCCCCCCCGTCAATCATTTCCCTGATAAGTCCGCCACACTTTTTATCCAGCAGCGCAGCATCACCAGACAGCTTTTTGCTGTCTTCAAAATGACAAACGATCGCTGCTTCGCAATCAAAATTTATGAGATTTTTCTTTTTTACTATGATTTTCACTTATGCCTCCCGACAATTATTTCCACAATGCCCGGAGTACCGAAAGCTTACAGTCGGAAATACTCGTACTGTGGATTTTCATTCCATCTTACAGATTTGGCAGGTTAGCTGAAAATTTAAGCTTTTGCAACTTATTAGAACTTTACGATCTGTTAATCGAGGCAATGAAACTGATAATATAGTGAGAGCTTTATCTTAGGAAATATCTCAACGCTAAACCGGTAATTCCGGTTCTCCATAATACTCTTGTCAATTCTCTCTAACACTTGTATCATCTTTAGCTATCCAAATGATAAACACAATTGTTGGACATTTTTCTTTATTTCTTATAGTAAAGACCTCCGCAATTGAGTGGGTGAAAAATCGTGATTACAAGAAGGAGTTAGTAGCAGGTAAGTATCATGAGTAAACGTGTCAACCGGATTTTAAAAGGCATGGCTTTTTTGTTCTGTATTATCATTGTAATACTGGTAGGCGGTTACTTTTATCTCAACACCGACCATGCCCAAAAGTATATGCAGGCTAAGATCAGTGAAAGTATTCCGGGTTCGGTCGCATGGGACAATGCCCGCATTTCTCTGCTGACCGGAAGGCTGGATTTAAAAAAAGTATTGATTAAAGATCCGTCGAATGAAGAAGTTGCGGGATTTGATCGTCTTTTCGTCGAATATTCATGGTTGTCGCTTTTCAGAGGGAATCTCACGGTGAAAGAGGTGTTGTTGGAGAAACCATGGACAAAGCTTAGAACGGAAAATACGGGAGAACTCAATCTCGGACGGACATTCATTCTTGCGACGCCCGATGATCGAACGCGTGGCAAAGAGGTAGTGAAAAAAAAGGGGTTCCGCCTGCCGATCAACATCATCATCGAAAAATTTAACCTCACTCATGGTTCTCTTCGGTTTGAAACTGCTGATAAAAATACAGTTGTTATTCTTCAGGAAATCGACGTTACAGCCCGTGCAGACCTTTTGAAACAATCGGGAAAGTTTACCCTTAAGGTTGGTCGGAGCAATATAAAGAGCCCTAAAATTCGAGCTGATATCGATAAATGCACACTGGAAGCAAAACTGCATGAGGGCAGGATCGATCCACTGATTGCCCGGATTCAGTCCGCGAACTCCAGTCTAACACTGTCAGGAACCGTGAGGGATATTTTCGACACACCATATATAAATGCCATGCTTGATCTAACCGCTTCGCTTCAGGAAATTAGACAAAACTTCAACCTGAAGCAGACCTTAACGGGGCAGGCAGTGGCTCAGCTCAGTATAACGGGTACTCCTGACAATCCCGATGCAACCCTTCGTCTTGATTATGGAGGGGGAACGATTCTGGAAAACAGAGTTGACCTGATCAATCTTGATCTCCGAATGAAAGATCACCTTGTGACCATAAATACCCTGAAGGTAAAAGCCGCTGACGGAATCATCGATGGACGTGGAAAGATGGATCTGCGAAAAGCCTTTTTGAAAGGGTTTCTTTCTCCGGAAAAGAACCTTGAAGCCGTCACATACGAATTATCGCTTGAACAAAAAGGTATGAACCTGGAAAAGCTTCGCAATGGTGCTCAAAACTGGAAAGGAATTGTAAACTCTCATCTGTCTTTTTACGGCATGGGTTTTTCTCCAAAGAACATAGTGGCAAATGCTTCCCTTAAAATCGACGGAGAAAAAATAACCACGAATCAATTTGTTACTCCCGTTGATCTACAGGTAAAAAGCGATATTGAAATGAAGGGGGGAATTGCTACGCTTAAGAAGTTGAAAATTCAAATTGACAGGAGTGAACTGAACGCGGACGGTCATTTTGACGTGACTTCCCGGATCATGCATGCGAATTTGTCACTTCTTGCTCCCGATCTTGCAGGGACTCTCTCGCCCTTTGGTTTCAAAAATGTCCAGGGCAATGTTGGATTACAAGCAACTGTTTCCGGATCGATAAAGCAACCGTTATTTGAATTGGATCTGCATGGAGACGGACTTCGTTTTAAAGATATTACGTTTGGCGGTATTTTTTTGAATGCCGGTCTTGACAAATCGGGAATACTGAAGATATCGGAATGCAAAGTTAAAAATCGGAATTCAGTTTTTCAAATAACGGGGACGGCACATGTCTTCAACAAAACGTCAGACAAACTCAATAGAAATCCAGCGTTTAAGCTGAATATCACAGGAGACACCATACTCCTTGAGGATTTCACGAAAAGGCTGAAAGGAAAAGTTTCTATAAAAGGTAATCTTGAAGGAAACCTGGCACAACCCCAAGGCACGGTGACGCTTCATGGAAAAGAATTCGATCTCGACGGTCAAAAACTAAACAAGATCAACCTTATCGCTTTTGTTGATGGAGAAAAAATACGGTTCGATCCGCTTCAAATCTTCGTAACACCGACAGAATCCATAGAGGGTAAAGGGTTTATTTCTCTTAAAAAAGAGTACGATCTGTCCCTTACGTCAAAGGGGATTTCTTTGCATAATATTGAAAAAATTCAGAAACAGAAGATAGCGGACGGAACGGTGCTTTTTGATATTGCGGGACATGGTACGTTCGACAACCCTCGTCTTAGCGGCAATATTTTCGTCAATAATGTTAGGGTCAGGGAAAAAGGTATGGAAGATTTTAATATCAAAGTCGACCTTCATGATCATGTGGCCAGGCTGTCGGGAAAGTTGAACTTTGATCTCAAAGGATCATTCGATCTGAAGACAAAAAAATTCTCGGCATCAGCCATTTTTAATGAAACCGATCTGTCGGCCTATTGTAAGATTGCGGGCCAGCCAGATATCTCGGGAAAATTGTCCGGAAAAATTGAGGCCAGCGGTAACTCGCAATCCATCAAGACAATTAATACCGATATTAATGTATCGGTACTCGATCTGAATTATAGGGAAACTGAATTTCTTAACACACGTTCCTTGAAATTAACCGTCAAAGATAAAGAAATATCGTTACCTGAAACTATAATCATGTTACCGCCAGAGGGTCAAATTACTGTGAGCGGGAAGGGTAATTTCGACGGCTCCGCGGCCTTCAGGGCAGAGGGAACGATTCCTCTCAATATTGCGGGTCGCTTCGTGGAGGACCTTGCCGATATAAACGGTAATCTTTCTATCTCGTCCAAAGTGGATGGAACATTTCGCCACCCGAAAATCAAGGCTGATATTGAACTGGTAAAAATCGGATGTACCGTACCTGTACTCTTGCAGAAACTGCATGATCTCAATGGTAAGATTCGGATAACCCCGGAGGCAATTACACTTGACGGGATCAGGGGACACATGGACAAAGGTTCTTTTGATCTCGCGGGGGAAATACAGCTACGTGAGGAGTTTCAGCCCGACAAGATATCGGTGAAGGTTGCCATGACAGCCCTTCCGGTTCGGGTACCCGATACGCTGGACCTGCTTCTTAACTCGCAGTTGCAAATCGAGGGAACTCAGGAAAAATCAATCATTAAGGGAGAGATTATCCTTCTTGAAGGCACGTATTATAAAGACATCAATCTGAGCCTGTTGAAGGGAATCGGACAGAGAGGGCGGGAGGAAGCACCGTCCCCGAAGGAGATCACCCATCCTTTCTTGAAAAACACAGGTTTTGACATATCGATCAAGCAGCGCAATCATTTTCTTATTGACAACAACCTTGCACATCTCGAAGTCAACCCCGACCTTCGTATATTAGGAACGATAAACAACCCGATCATCAGGGGTCGTGCCGCGGTCCAATCGGGAACCATCAGGTATCAGGGTAAAACGTTTGTCGTTAAGAAAGGGATAATCAACTTTTTAAATCCCTATAAAATTGATCCGACTTTTGATATCCAGAGCGAAGTAAAAGTTCGGGAATGGCTGATTTTCCTGGAAGTTAGCGGTACCCGGGAACAGCTTATTTTCAAGTTGACCTCTGAACCACCGGAAGAGCACGGAGACATTCTTTCGCTTCTTCTGCTTGGCAAAACAACGCGTGAGTTAATTGCAAATGAAGGGGGAACAACAGAATCAACGAAAAAGATGCTTGCCGGATTGATTGCGTCAACCTTCGAGGATAATATTAAAGAAGCTACGGGCCTGGATATTTTTGAAGTCGACAGTTCAGGTGAAAACAATGGAGGGGCTTCCAACGGGGTAAAGGTCACCATCGGAAAGGAACTGTCCAAACGTCTAACCGTAAAGCACTCCGTAGAATCAAAAGAAGGCCAAATTGTCCAGCGTGCCGTTGCAGAATATAAATTTCTCGAAAACATTCTGGCACGGGGATTTCAGGATACGCAGGGTATTTACGGCGGTGAATTACAGTTCAGACTTGAATTTCGATAGCATAAGGCAGGAGTAAAATGCAGTCAAAAATAATGCCGGGTGTTGGCTTCTCTTTTATTTATATAGTAGTGGTTCTCTTGTTGATATTTATTGCTCCTCTCTTATCCTATTCGGATAATACGACATTACAGACTGATGCAGTTTCCTCCCCAGTCATTTCAGATATTATCATAGATATTAGCGCTCTTCGGGGTGACGTAGAGAAATTAAAAGAGATGACGAGAAACCTGATTTTTCTCAAAGAAGGGGAAGTTTTTTCAGATGCTCGACTCCGGGATTCCATAAATGCGCTAAATTTATCCAAAAAATTTCGTGAAATAAATGCGGATTTAAGAGAAGAGGCGGGCAAGATCACACTTTTTTTCCGGCTTACGCCTTTCCGACAGATCAAAGATATCACAATAAATGGCAAATTCCCTCTTTTTGAAAAGGAATTCTTGAATGTCATGACAATATATATCGGCGACGCTTTTTCCCGGGAAGACCTTCAGAAACAAGGGACTTTAATCACTCAATTATTAGAACGAGAGGGGTTCATTAAACCGGAAGTAAAGGTCACGGCGACGGAAGATGCCAAAGACGGTCATTTCATCATTCATGTCAGGATTATCAAGGATGCATACTACACATTGGACACCCTCGAATTTAGCGGAAACAGGTCATTTTCAGATACTAAACTGAAAATGAAGATGAAATCATGGCGTGCAACACTGCGACCCGGTAGTTCAGGGCGATTTATTGAAGAAAACATGAAAAAAGATATCAAAAGTCTGACTGCATATTACCGTAAAAAGGGTTATGCCGATGCCGTCATTGATTATGTCATCGAAAAACAACCCGTAACGGGAAACGTGTCAGCCCGTGTAAATATAAACGAAGGACCTCAATATGATATCAGTTTTACCGGTAATGAAGAATTTTGGAACAGAACCCTCAAGAAAGATCTTGTTCTGTTTGAGAGCGGCAACAGAAACGATCTCGGACTGAGAAAGAGCGTGAGAAAAATAAAAGAACGTTACAGGAAAGCGGGATATTTTGATTCCACCGTTAAAATTGTGGAAGAAACAAAACCTGAAGACAAACAGATAATTCGAACAATTAACATAGTTATTAATGAGGCCCCCCCCTCCACTGTGAGATCTCTGAAAATAGAGGGAAATAGATCACTGGATGAGGAGAAAATAAAAAAGCAGATGCTCACCCGACTTCCCGGGTTTATGGAAAAAGGGCTCTATATTCCCGAAGAGCTCGAAGAAGATCTTTTTGCGGTCAAATCTCTTTATGTTAGAGAAGGCCATATAAATGCAGCCGTGACTGATGATGTAGGCTGGAGTGAGGATAAGAGGAATGTGGATGTCAAACTTGTGATCACCGAAGGAGTACGGACAATCGTCTCATCGATAAAAATTGAAAAAATAACTGTTCTCACAGAAGAAGAGGCATATGGCGCAATTATATTGAAAGAAGGTGAGCCGTTCCGAAAATACCTGATTCGAAGCGATGAAAACACCCTGTCTCGATTAATATCTGAAAAGGGTTATCCCCACGTTAAAGCACAGGGTAGTGTCGCCATCAGTGAGGATAAATCTAAAGCTGAAATCGTTTATCGTGTCGAAGAAGGTCCATACGTCAAGATGGGACAGACTTATTACACCGGTAATTTTCGGACGAAAGAAAAGATATTCCAAAACGAACTCGAGTTGAAGCCGGGAGAACCGTTTTCCCTGGTGAAGATGCTTCAGGGGCAAAGAAATATTCGAAACATGGACATCTTCGATAATGTTCGGTTCAAAACGATCGGGTTGAAGGAAAAGGCGGATACGGTAAATCTTATTGTTGGAGTGGAGGAAAGAAAGCCATATTTCGTTGAGGTTGGAGGCGGGTATGAGTCACAGACAGGTCTTTTTGCAAAGACAAAAGCGGGAGATCATAATATTTTCGGAACAAACAAATATGGCTGGGTCGGTGGGGAAGTCAGCCAGATCGGCCACCGCGCGGATCTGGGACTAACGGAACCCAGACTTTTGGGAACCAGAACAGCAATGACATTCAACCTTTTTACGGAACGTGTGGAAGAGTTTAACAAGGACTTCGGAACGAAATCATATGGCTCATCGGTCGGATTTTCACGAAAGTGGTTGCAGCATTTCACTACGGGATTAAACTTTCGCTTTGAACAAAGAGAACAGTATCTACGGAATTCAGGGAGTGATGGAACTTATTCCGGTTCGGAGGATCAATTTAAATCGAGAAGTATTCTCGTTACCACACCTTCAATAACATATAATACGAGGGATTCTTTCATTCGTCCAAGTAATGGAATGTTTTCATCGCTGTCCGTTGATGTGTCGGAGGGACTCCGAAACTCTCTGGACAATTTTTTGAAATATCGTTTCGATATGAGATATTTTTTCACACCCTTTCATCGATTGACCCTTGCCTGGCTTGGAAGGGCCGGATATATTAATTCTTACGGATCGGACGGGACAATCCCCCAGGATCAACTATTCTATCTTGGCGGTACGTCGGACGTTCGGGGCTTTGATGAAAATCTGCTCCGTTATAATGAAGAGGGAAACCCCGTGGGAGGCAAAACGGCTCTATCGGGAACCATTGAAGCAAGAATCGACCTGGGACATAATGTTGAATTTGACACGTTTTACGACACCGGAAGCGTCAGAAACACCTTTGATGAGGGTGGTTCAGACTCGTTCCGTTCCTCCGTCGGGATAGGATTGCGGTATATAACACCCATCGGGGCGATTGGATTACTGTATGGACACAAGCTCAATCGCAGGGAAGGCGAAAGCGCCGGAAGATTCCACTTCTCCATAGGGTATACGTTTTAGACGGGAAAAGGGAATAATATGGAATGTAAGTGCTGTTTCCGAACCGGAAAAAAATACTGAGACTCCTAAAAGGATTACCAGCACAACGAGTATCACTAAGGGATGGCCCATCATTGTCTTTCTCCTGTTTGGTGACAACTATATGCATATAACATTCTCTTTAATTTTTGGTTTCCTCATCCTCTTCGGCCGGTTTACCTGTTATTTTTTTGATCAGCAAGGTTTCTTCATCTGCTTGAGCGCGTGCTTTTTCTGCTTCCTCCATGGTTTTTTTCTCCAGTTTTTCTGCTTCACGAACAGCCTGTTTCAGCTCTTTTTTTCTTTCCTCATTTTCATCATCCTTGTCTATCGACTCCAGCTCACGGAGTTTACGCTTGGCTGTTTCAGCTAACTGCACAGCTTTACTCTCTGCGTCTCTGGCCTTCTTTTCAAAATCGGCCGCGGCATCTTCAGCAGCTGCTATCTCTCCGGGCTTTCCATCTTCAGGCTCCGCCCCGAGGTCGATATCTTCGGCAGCTATAACCAGCGCAACGATCGGTAACCGCGAAAATACCGTATCAAGAAAAACACCGAAAGGTCCTACGGGCCCGCTCTTTTGCATACGAAAAGGGATAAAAACCATTGCCGCATCTTTAGATTTTTCGGCTACCGTATCAATTTTTGCGCTTTCCACGGTCTTCGGTTCAGCATCGATTCGGACCTCTTCAAGAATCTGGCGCAGATGTTTTCTGCCTGCTGCGGCATCTTTTCGTGAACTGGAAATCCATATACATAGTTCAGCGTTACTCCATTCTTTATTGCGCTTCATCAGATATGCGAGGAGAAGCATCAAACGGCCGGTCATATCATCCTGCCACCAGATATCGATTCGGCGATTCGCAGAATCGATATTTTTCATTTTATCCCATGCTTCTTTTTCGCTATTCAAGACGATTATATTACAGCCGAGCCCTATCCCTTCACTGAAGTAGCGACCATATTGTCTCTGCTCCTTTATACCCTTAACCTGCTCGGGTCCATTGAGTAGTATTGTGTTCGGCCGGATCGGTCCGATACCAAAGGACTGAATCAGTGTTTGCACACCGACACGGAGATCAGGAACTGCTATTACTTTGGCAAATGCCTTCATGCCGCACTGTGATATATCAGCACGAATTTCCGATTCATACTCCTTACGAAGCTGATATATTTTTTTACCTTTTCCCTCCACTATTCTAACCGCCGTTGTAAGCCCGCTACCCCCCTCAATCCAGGAGGCGAAGCAGAGCAGGCGTTCACGCCGCTGATGATCATCGGAAAATGCAAGGATCTGCGGCCGCCAGTCACGTGGATGCTCGAGATCGGCGGGTATGGCAAACATGTGATCCCGCATCAGCTTAAAGTGGTATGAATGTTTGCTATCAGCCCACCGAGCCGGACCTGCCGTCCTTTGTAAATATTCGTAAATACCGAAGAGAACAGCAACAGCGATAACAGTGCTGATAAAATCAATTGCGATCATGACCCCGAAACAACCTGCCGCCCCTATAAAACTCAAGCGATAATCAAACCATCGAAATGTTGGACGGAAAGAGGGGCTGAGCGCACGCGCTTCATAGAACGTTGCGTAATTCAGGAGGCCGTAGGAAATCAGAAAGAACATGGAAACCACCGGAGCGATGAGATTCAATTTTCCAAGACCAACCGTTGCGAGTGCAATCACTGCCGAGAGCAATACCCCACGCCTGGGGTTATTGGTCGACCCTGCACCTTGAGCAAAGGGCACAATAAATGGGAATATTCGGTCCTGTGCCATAGACTGAAGTATGCGCGGGGCTCCCAAAAACGAAGCCATGGCGGATGAAAGAGTAGCAGCCAGGACTCCCGCGCTGATCAGCCATCCGGCACTGGCAGCATTGTTCATGGCTTGATAATTCCGGCTCAACTCTTCCGCGGGCACAACTCCCGCAAAGATAATCGCTACAGAAAAGTATATGAAAATTGAAATGCCGACAGCCAGGAAGGTTCCTAACGGCAGGCTTTTCGCCGGATCTTTTAGATCGCCCGACATACTCACACCTTGAGAGAAACCGGTGACGGCGGGAAAGAAGATAGCAAAAAGAATCCAGAAAGAGCCGCCGCCCGAAGGGAAAGACCAGTTACGGGTGAAAATTTCTCCGCTGAAATGAGTCAATCCTCCGACATAAAAAGAAATAAGCGAGGCCGCGATAATAGCCATGACAACATACTGAAGACGTGTGGCCCAGTTGGCGCCCAGCCATGCAAAGATACATAGAAAAGCAACTAAAAGTGCCGCAACAAATTGCGGAGAGACTCCGGAACTGGGTGGCAGTATTCCCGCCAGCGCTTCACCGAATCCAACACAATAAAACCCGATGGAAATCGACTGTGCGAGGTAGAGAACAACGCCGATGGACCCTCCGAATTCTGCGCCAAGTGTTCGAGAGATTAAATAGTAATACCCTCCGACCTTCGTATACATATTGGTGGCAATAGCAGCCAGCGAAAGACTCGTCAGGATAGAAATAATATTCGCCACCGCTATGATGATCAGTGCGCGTCCAAGGCCGGCACTTCCAACGACATATCCCAGTCGCAAGTATAGAATGATTCCGATAATGGTGAGAATGCTGGGCGTAAATACGCCGGCAAACGTTCCCAGGGTACGCTCGGGCTCTTGCGATCCACTTTCCGGCCGGGTTGATTTACTCATAAATATTATGTCCTAATGGTTTCACAGGGAAGTGCCATCAATTCGTTATATTTCACACGAAAATTGATGATAGGGCAGTATAGTCTCAGAACCACTTTTTTCTTTTAAAATAGACGAGAAGAAAAGCCGCTACCGAACCCATGGCAAGCAAAAGGGACGGATACCCCCAGCGCCATTCGAGTTCGGGCATGAACTTAAAATTCATTCCATAAACGCCGGCCATGAAAGTCAAAGGTATAAAAATAGAAGCAAACATGGTCAGCACTTTCATTACCTCGTTCATCTTGTTGCTCACACTCGAAAGATAGAGGTCTAACATTCCGGAGAGAATATCCTGATACGTCTCGACAGAATCAATGACCTGAATCGTATGGTCATACAGATCCCTGAGATAGATGGATATTTCATCATGGATGAGGTCCGATTCTGTTCGTTCCAGCCCATTTATGACCTCCCGCAAGGGCCACACCGACTTCCGTAGAAATATGATCTCCTGCTTTAAATTATGAATGGCCTGTAATGTTTCAGGCTTTGGATCCTTTGCTAATTGTTCTTCCAGAGTTTCTATTCGGTCTCCACACTTCTCTAAAAGGACAAAATAATGATCCACGATGGAGTCAACAAGCAAGTAGGCGAGATAATCCGTACCCATTCGCCTGACACGACCTTTTCCGGTCCTGATTCTATCCCGTAAGGGGTTGAAGATATCTCCGGGTATCTCCTGAAACGAAATCAGAAAATTTGATCCGAGGATTAAACTGATCTGCTCCGATCTCACCGTATCCGCTTCATCGTCATAATAGAGCATTTTTGAAATGATCAGGATGTATTCATCGAAATCTTCCATTTTCGGGCGTTGGCCCGTATGCAGGATATCCTCCTGGACGAGCGGGTGGAGGTTGAAATGTTTTCCGAGCTTCTCGACAATCTCAACTTGATGAAGACCATCGATGTTAATCCAGGTTACCGTTGGTGTCTCTTTAAAGGGGAAACATTCCTCTACGTTCTCCACTTCTCTTTCCCGGAAGGCTGTCCGGTCATAATCCATAACGGTAATTTTTACTTCTTCAGTTTTTTTATCGCCGACGTGTACGAGAGCCCCCGGCGGAAGCCCGGTTTTTTCCGATGTCCTTTTGAAAAACCTCGGCATGATCAATTATCTCCCTTCTACGGATATGTCTTATTGTAATAACAGAACAAAAAATCACCTTTTTTCATTGATGTCCGGATGCTTCGATTGGCTGGAAACATTGATAGTCAGCGGTCTGCGGTCATCCTGAGCCAGATAGGTAGTCGTGGTCGGGAAGGCAAATTCTATTCCTTCGGCCTCAAAGGCACGCATGATTTGGAGATTTACCCGTTCGCTGAACTCCATAAAGTCCCAGTAAACCGGCGGATGATACCAGTAAATCATTATTATATTTAAAGACGTGTCATTGAATTCATCGAAATAGACTCGCGGAGGGTAGTCGGGATGCATCCCCTGATGATCCTTCAGGATTTCCCCGATAATAGATATCGCGCGTTCAACTTTATCGGGCGGAGTATCATAGGTAATTGTGAGATTGGTAAGACGCCGGATACTTGGACGCTCTGCAATGTTTTCCACACTGACGCTTGACATTTTTTCATTTGGAATTGAGATCAAGTGTCCCGAAAATGTCCGTAGACGGGTGGAACGGAACCCGACTTCCTCAACAAAACCGTCGAAGCCCTCGGCAATAACCCTGTCGCCCACTTTAAAGGGCTTGTCAATCATAATCATAAAGCTGCCGAAGAGATTTTTCAGAGTATCCTGAGCTGCCAGGGCCACTGCCAGACCACCTATTCCAAGTCCCGCAAGAAGCGTCGTCATGGGTTTGCCGGTCGCCGCTTTTAAAAGATAGATAAAACCGAATACAATAATCAATACACGGGTAACAATCCGAACCATCTGGACAAGATTCAAGTCAAACTCATTATCCTCTCTCTTAACAAATTCCGTTAATTCATATTCAACCACATCAAGTAATTGATAGAGGAAAATCACAATCACCAGTGTACTGAGGATATTGACAATGATTTCTGCAATTCGATCAGTTGTGCCCGGCAATTGCAGGATAGCCTGTGTTGCATATACGGCAATTGCCACCAAAAGCAGACGAATAGGCCAGGTGGCCGACTTGAGAAAAAGCCGCAACCGGATTTTTTCCCCGGCATCCTTGAGCGCACCAGTCATAGTATCGAGAAAGGCCGTCAGAAAATTACCGCCGATATAGAGAACCGTGTACACCATCACAAGTGACACATAGCGCCACCAGGAAGACTTCCACACCCATTCAGGAAAGAGGGTTTTCTGTGAATAAACGAACAGGATGGTCATGAAAATAATTCCGGTTATTCTCAGGATACCTTTGAAACTTTTCAGGAACGATTCCGGGATTTTTTTCTTCACGGTTGCCGGCAGTATGGAAACGGAAAGGTCTAAGAGATGCACAAGTGCGAAGATAAAGATAATTCCGGCGATAGCAAGCAGAAACGCCTCCAGGCCATGGAGCATCACGACCAATTTGGGGGGTATGACGAGGGGAAGTTCCGCAGCCCTGATAAGAAGAACGGCACAGGCGAGGCGCAACGACGGGAGGAAACCCGATATATATGGCATCCACTTCTTGAAATTCTTTTTATCGAGTACTTTTTCAGCTCTTCTGTTAAGATAACGCCAGAGGACCTCCAGTAAGATAAACCCTAAAACCAATACGGCAAGTGATATAAAAAACTGCGAGGCTTCATTTCCCGTTTTTACCTTTTCCAGCAAGGTGACAAACTTGTGAAAAAGTTGACTGAAACTTTGCATGACCCTTCCTCCTCCGAAAGGAAAACCCTTCGCCTCGAAATATATTTTTATTGTTTCTTTTTTAAAGGCTTTTTCACTTTTTCTCCAATCATCAATTTAATGGTGACTTTTCCGGGGAAATCAGGAGAAAGTTTCAGTGATGGCGGTGAAACCATGATTACTGCTTGGATCGTACTTGATTCCTTAATTTCTGTGAGTGAAACAGGCTCGGTCTTTATACTTGAAATGTCTTTGAGAACAGAAGGGGCTCCTATAATTGTTACTTGATCAGGTGTCATTTTGTAAGAAAGGAGTTCTTTACCCTGAGGTAAATTTCCAACAAACTCGGGAGCTACGGGTATCGATTTAGTTCCTGTTACCTCCATTACTACCGCTATTTTATCGGGTTTTACCTTGATTACTTTGAGCCCGGGGGGGATAAAAAGATTCTTGCTTGTAAGAGGAAAGACATTCTTCCCTGGTTCACTATTTTCGAGATTGAGTGAAAGACCTACTTGTTCAGATTTTAATTGAAGGAGAATACGGCGACTCCCTGAAATTTGCACTTCTGCCTTTTCTGCCGATATCTTCAACAATTCGATATTTTTAGGTAGATTTCTGAATTCAATAGGAAGGGTATAGGAGATAACAGACTCCTTCTCCCCGGCAAAGAAGAACCAGATAAATAAGGCCAACACCAGAAAGATTAGCTTAACACCTATATTCTGGGTATAATTTCTCATTCGACTGCTCTTTTTTGCTTTTTGGGTTTTCCCTTCCAAAAGCCCTTCCAATCTCGAAGATAACTTATCCTTATTTAAAACTTTTTTAATAATCCCTTCCTGAACTAATGAAACTTCACCGCTCTCTTCGGAGACCACCACTATAACAGCATCAGAACTTTCTGAAAGCCCCAGGGCGGCACGGTGCCTGCTCCCATAATAAAGAGGAAGTGATTTTTGAGTGGTTAAGGGTAAAAAGGCTGCAGCAGATTTGATCTGACTGCCATCCATAATGACAGCGCCATCATGTAGAGCAGACTTGTTATCAAAGATGCTGAAAAGGAGTTCTCGACTGAACACGGCATCAATACGCACTCCATCCTGAACAAGGTGCTCCAAACTGTTTTTGCGCATAAAAACCAGTAGAGCTCCCACTTTCCTTTCGGCCAGAGAAAAGATAACATCGGAAATCGATCTATAGTCGAAGATTCGTCTCCTCACAGGCTTCCCGAAAAAGAGGTTCATGGGGTTTGTATTGCTTATAACTCCTCTAATTTCATTCCTGAATACAACAATAACTATTATGACAACGATAGCTCCTAATCCTTTCAGAATCAGGCTGGTCACAATCAATCCAAGCATGGTGGCTAAGAGGTTAATAATCCAGAGAAGAGAAAGACCAATAATGGCTCGGAAAACCAGAGTTCCCCAAAAAAGCACAAAGCAGCGATAAAGAAGGAAGGCTAAAACAAGGATGTCAACACCGTCTTGCCATTTAACCATTTCTAAAAATTCTGTAATGTTGAATAAATAGTTCACTTTTCAATTATAAAATTTAATCATTAAGTATCTTCTTTCAAGACCTTCAAAAAAAGCTCTTGTATTCTATTTGCAATATCTCTGTTATCAGTAAAACCAAGTAATTTCTTGAAGTCTTTTAAGGGTATTGCCACCTTTGCCATTGTGCGGTGTCCTCCGGCAATACTACTATCGCTAAAAATTCTCTTTACCACTTCACCGGCGCTCTTTACATATCCGACATTTCTTGTCGAAATAACCAGATTCCCCCGGAATAGTCCGGAAACTACAGACCACTCAGCACCTGCTATCTGGAGACAAAAATCGGCCAAGCGTGGAATAATATCCTCCTTTTGAACCCGGCCGATGTGGGCAAAGAGTACCTTGTCGACCAATTGGTATTTTTTGAGAGCCTTGGTAAAAGAGTTTACCTCTCCAAGTTCGAGAGAAGGATGTTCAATTCTGCGAATTATATTATGGTTAGCAAGAGGATAGAGATAGGTGAAGGCTTCGATATCAGCAGGATTTACTTCTCTTCCCAACATTAAGGTATCTGCCTTTATACCGTACAGAAGTGCGGTAGCCAGCCTTTGACTTAATTTAATATTATTTGCTATTAAATATTCACTGAGGATAGTGGAGGTAGCACCATACTCAACTCTGATATCCTTGAAAGAAGACTCGTAGTTTGCAGATTGGGGATGATGATCGAAGATAATATCAGCTTTTGTCACTCTATCCCCAAAGTAGGGGGGTTGTACATCAACCATCGCAATCATGGAATAATTATTGAGAATTTGTGGATCAATTATAGTATGTCTAATATCCAGAAACTGCATCATGTTAAGATTCTCACTACGTGTAACTTTGCCAAGAGAACCAATGGGTGCCGTAGCACTATTTCTTCCAAGCAAGGTTCTTAAGGCTACACCACTCGCCAGGGCATCAGGGTCAGGGTCATCATGGGTGAGAATAAGAATGTTTTCTGCATTTTTAGTAAGTTCCCGAATCTTGCAAGTCCATTCTCTATCACGGATATACAACCACTCCTTCTCTATCTTTTTTTGTAATGGTTCATTTATAGGAAGGTAGGACACATTGATTTGATCTAATAGCGGCATTTCCCCGGCAGTGGTGGTTAAGACTACAATGGGTACCCTGTCACACACCTCAAGAATGGGTTTCAGCATCTCTTCCAGTGTTTTTCTCCTGAAAGCATGAAGAATAACTCTATCCTCCGAACTTATCATAAGTTTTTGATAAGTAGAAACTTTCAAAGGATCTTCACTGCAAATCCTTGCATTGTTGAGTGGAACCGCTTTGAGAGGAAAATCTTCCTTCAGTAAAAGGACAACCTCTTTCTCTCCACTTATAAATTCCTGAAGGCAGTGAACTAAAAAGGGGGTTTCAAGGACGACAATATAACGCATAGCATCAATCTCCCATACCCGCTTTTTAAAGGAGGGGTGATGAGTCTTTCATATTTTATAAGAACGTGCTTTCTCGACAGAAAAGTATAAGAAAACAGGAATTGATTGTCAAGGAGAATGACCAAAAGCTGTTATGTCTCATTTTGAAACAAATTCGTTACTCGGGTAAACTGCTCCGGTCTTCCGAGGACAAACAGTATATCATCGGGCAGGAATTCGATATCTACATCAGGATTGGACAATGTATCGCCGTGTCGCCGTACTGCAAGCACGGTTACACCATATTTCTTTCTCATTTCAGTCTGGGCAAGTGTCTTGCCGACGATGGGCGATTTTTCACCGATTCGAAATGCCGTAATTTCGACATCGGGCAGGCAATGTCTCAAATCGGAGAAGGTAGCGGCATCCTGCGACAGGCTTCGGAACATATGGTACCCATCGGCACGAACTTCCCGTATGAAACGCTCAATTTCATCTTTCGGTATGAGGTACTTGGCCATGACACGGGTGAAAATTTCCACCGATGTTTCAAACTCTTCAGGAATAACCTCGTCAGCGCCAAGTTTATAAAGCGGTTCCATTTCCTGAAGAAATCGGGTTCGGGCGATAATGTGTATCTTTGGATTCATTCTTCGAGCAAGTGTTGTGATTTTCCTCGTCGCTGCCGCATCTGCAATCGTAATCACGACAATTCTCGCGCTCTGGATCCCCGCATGGTCAAAGACTGCCTCATTGGTGGCATCACCATAGAAGATAGGCTCACTATTTGCTTTTTCGATTCTTACCGTTTGGGGATTCATCTCGATGATGATGTAGGGGATCCCGGCCGTTTTTGCCGATCGAGTGACATTTCTTCCGTTAAGACCAAAGCCTATGACTATCAGGTGATCATTTCTGACAATTTTTCTGCTTTTCATCGCCGGATGGACACCGGATTTCAACTTTCCCGGAAGGGGTAAGAGAAGGGCAGCATCTACTATTCGGGGCGACAATTGAATAATAAAAGGTGTGGCAATCATGGTCAGGATAGAGACTGCAAGAAATAACTGGTAGGTTTTCCCCGGTACCAGTAATCCGAATTCAAGACCGGCCTTGGAAAGGACGAAAGAGAATTCACCGACCTGGCTCAGGGCGCACCCGACGAGGATCATCGTGCGAAGAGGATATCCGAGTAGTGAAGTGGCAAACCCGGCTATCACGGTTTTCAGGATTATTACCCCCAGTGTTATCAGTGCAATCGTTCCCATTTTCTGGAAGAGGAAATCAAGATTCAGCAGCATTCCGATTGATACGAAAAAGAAACTGATGAAAATGTCTCTGAAGGGTAAAATGTCTCCCAACGCCTGATGACTGTATTCCGATTCGGATATAATCAGTCCTGCCAGAAATGCTCCCAGGGCGAGGGACAACCCAAGACTGTAAGTTAACCACGCAACTGCGAAACATATAATAACGATACTCAACAGGAAAAGTTCACGATTGCGTGTCCTGGTGACCTGATAAAGAATATGCGGAACAAGCCATCTGGCACTAACGAATACCAGCACAATGATGCCGGCAACCTTGATTATCAAAATGAACAGAGATTCGGTGATGTTTCCCGCTGCTCCCGCTAACAGGGGTATCAGGAGTATCATAGGCACTACAGCCATATCCTGAAAGATCAATATGCCGAGTGATGTCCTCCCGTGAGGACTCTCTATTTCGGCCCTCTCCTGAAGGAGTTTGAGAACGATTGCCGTGCTACTCAGGGACATAAGAAACCCCATAAAGACCGCCTGAGACACGCCCTGTCCAACCTTGAAGGCTATAATGAAGAATGCGAGGATTGTGAGAAATACCTGGACCGATCCGCCGAGTAATACCGATTTCTTGATTTGTAGAAAGTCTTTGATTGAAAATTCGATTCCTATGGTGAAAAGGAGGAGGACGACACCGATCTCGGACATTATTTCAACTTCGTGAATGGCCTGTATCAGCCCGAGGCCATGAGGTCCTGCCAGTATTCCGGTAATGAGAAACCCGACGACAGCCGGTATTTTGATTCTCAAACAGATAAAGAGGACAACGATTGAGAGGCCGAATATAATAAAGATGTCCTTAAGTAACGGGAAAACCATTTTTTAAAAGCTCCTCAATTTGACAGATGTCCTCATCCGTACCGTCCGAAATTATGCCTTTGTATTAAAAACCTATAATCAGTGACGTCAAAAATACCCTGTCACTGTTTTTTGTATCAGAGGTATGGCCCTCAATGACATCAACTAATACTGGATGAGTATACTGAATTTTTAGTTTAAAGTCGATATTTTCTACATTCCACGAAGGCGGTAATACGGCGCGGATAAATTGACAGAGACAATCAATCTATGGAATAATCAAAATCCTCAAATCAAAAATTCCATCGGAAGGCGCTCTCCATTAAACGGGCATTTACATGGATAAAACGGTAACGAAAAAAGACGTCATCGCAATACTGGAAGATATCGGCAAGCTCCTGGAGCTGAAGGGTGAGACGCCATTCAAATCCCGGGCATATTACAGTGCGGCGAGAAACATTGCAGCGACGGAAGAAGATATCAACGTTCTTGTTCGTGAAAAGAATTTGACCTCGATAAAAGGCATCGGAGACGCCCTCAACCAGAAGATTACTGAACTCGTAACGACCGGGGCATTAGAATACTACGAAAAGCTGAAGCTCTCCATCCCCCCGGGCCATATCGAAATGCTGAGGATAGAGGGCCTCGGCCCCAGGAAGACACGGGCGCTCTACGAAAAATTGAACATCGAAACCATTCGAGAGCTCGAATATGCGTGCACTGAAAACAGACTCGTAGAACTCACAGGATTCGGGAAGAAAACGCAGGATAAAATACTGACGGGAATCGAACGGCTCAAGCGGTACCAGGAAAGGCACCTCTACGCCGACATCATCGGAGAAGCGGAAAGCATACTCGACTCCATCCTGAAGCAGAAAAATGTCATCTCGGCAAGCCTCGCCGGTTCCATCAGGAGATGTAACGAGGTGATAAAAGATATCGACATTGTCGCTTCCGCAAAAGACCCCCTAAGCTTTGCCGACTTTTTTGTTTCCCTCCCCGAGGTACGGGATATTACCGCCAGAGGGGAGACCAAGGTAAGCATCGTCTTCGAATCGGGTGTAAACGGCGATTTGAGGATCGTTTCCGAAAAAGAGTTCCCCTATGCCCTTCACCACTTTACCGGGAGCAAGGAACACAACATTGCAATGAGGGGAAGGGCAAAACGAATGGGAATCAAGATGAACGAATACGGCCTATTCAGGGAAACCAGCATTATACCGTGCGAGAGTGAAAATGATATATTTACGGCTCTGGGCCTTTCCTTCATCCCGCCTGAGCTGAGAGAAAATATGGGAGAAATCGAGGCCGCCGAGAGCGGAGAGCTCCCCGTTCTGGTCGAGGGGAAAGATATCCGCGGATTGCTTCACATCCACACCAGCGCAAGCGACGGCTCGGATCCACTGGAAGCGATCGTTGACGCCGCGAAAAAAATGGGCATGGAATATATAGGAGTTGCAGACCACAGCCAGTATGCCTATTACGCCGGAGGGCTGTCAGCCGACGAGATCAAAAGACAGCACGGTATCATCGATGAGTTAAACGATAGAGAAAAGGGTTTCCATATATTCAAGGGGATCGAGGCAGATATACTCCCGGACGGAAGTCTCGATTATGATGAAGAGATACTTCGTTCCTTCGATTTTGTCATAGCCGCCGTCCATTCAAACTTCAGAATGTCCGAAGAAGAGATGAATTCACGCCTCACACGGGCGCTGGAAAATAAATATACCACTATCCTTGCACACCCGACGGGGAGACTGCTCCTTGCCAGGGAACCATATTCTGTCGACGTGGAAAAGATTGTCGATACCGCCGCCCGGATGGGGAAGGTTATAGAGCTGAATGCAAACCCCTACCGGCTCGACCTCGACTGGAGATACTGCAGATACGCCAAAAAGCAGGGAGTAAAGATAGCGATAAATCCCGACGCTCACAATACAGCGACGCTCCACCATATCGATTTTGGAATCAACATCGCGAGAAAGGGATGGCTGGAACCGGCCGACTGCATCAACTGCCTCGGCCTCGAAGAGATGAAAGAGTTCTTATATGCCCGCCGACCCTGATGGACATTATGGCAGACTATCAATAAATTGATGCGCTCGTAAAAAGTCAGTTTTTGTCACCCAAAATCATGTCCTGAACTTGTTTCAGGATCATTCAGGGTCTCTAACTTATTGAAATGCTCAGATGCTGAAGCAAGTGAGATCCTGAAACCAGTTCAGGATGACAAATGATACATTTAGAGACTTTTTACGAAACTGTCTTTTTTGCCTATTCACAAAGGTGCGGCTCATATGTGTTGGGCAGCTTTAAAATGCAAATAGCCGTTGCAAGACAGAAATAACATCCAACTGGGTTTTTGAATCAATAGAACCAAGCTTTTTGGTGAGTCTTGTTTTATCTATTGTTCGAATCTGATCCAGGACGATTTGCCCTTTTTTCCTTTTAAATTTGCATGCCACTCGTGTGGGATAATCCTTGCCGGCTGTGGTCATAGGGGCAACAATGACGGTACGGATATCTCTGTTCATTTCATCAGGAGAAATAATTAAACAGTGTCTGCTCTTCTGAATTTCAGATCCGACTGTGGGATCAAGATTTATTAGATATACATCAAATCGATTGACTACCATTGCCATTCTTCTTCATCCCAGGAATATGAGATTTTTTCGGTTTCGTGTATCGGCATGTCATCGTCATTTTCGGCCATCGTTTTAAAAGCAAGGTTCCAACCAGCTCTCGGATTTGAAAGAGGGCGAATAATGATTTGATTTTTATCTACTTCAAGCTCAACGTCCTCAGTAATTCCTGTCTGTTCAAGTATAGGTTTGGGAATACGGACTCCTTGGGAATTGCCGATTTTTATAACGCGTGCTCTCATGTTTACCTCCTTGGCCCAACAGGTATGCACATTGCAATTACATCGGTGCGGGATATCAAGGATTTATTAAAAGACCAGTTTATGGCTTAAAATTGACGCTGTAAGGCTAATATCAGGCGGTTTTTGCTATATTATTCTCTTTATTCCAGTTAGTTAGCTCGGTCCGACCCTATTTAAACTATTGGGCTTTCATGCTTATGAAGCTTTATGCGTGCTTCGTTCAACATACGCTCGATCACGACTACTGACGAAGCTATGGATGAAAATGTGTGTCCAAGCACGTAGGTACGCTCGATCTCTTCAATGATTGGATCGAACGCGGCTGTGATCCGATATAAGGGTGGTCGAATGGCAAGATAACGATCCACCATTGCGTCAGTGACGAGGTCATCCGGGACCAACGAGTCGACAAGGCCCCCAACACCCTTTGGCACGTGAAAACACTTTATGCTCTTTCGAGCCTCAACACGCCTGAATGGATTGTTTTCAGGCAAGTACCTCGCTGTACCGATGTTTAGATTAACTTTGAAAAACATCTTTCCTCAATTATGCGTCCTGCTAACACTATGATAACAAGCCGTTAACACTCAGACGGTTTTTTCGGCTGAGTGTTAACGGTCTGAGTTGATCAATTTGTTCAAGTAAGCCGCTGACGCGGCAGAATTGACGCCTTCAACCCCATCTTTTTTAAGCTTGCCTGAAAGCGCGATACTTCTCTGACTTTCCCCTCTGCAAACTTTCTCCTTTACAACTGCCATA
>Ga0265592_1000315_pt1 | contig 26746 bp, 24 predicted proteins | sample saktaG_7_FD_190141 | JGI IMG/M metagenome (GOLD analysis project Ga0265592, IMG submission 190141) | Saline water microbial communities from Sakinaw Lake, British Columbia, Canada - sak_2010_1_5_120m | ecosystem: Environmental > Aquatic > Non-marine Saline and Alkaline > Saline ... | reverse complement strand
AACCTGGAGCAATTGCCATATCAATGAAAATAAATATATCCCCGATATCATCATTTTCAGAATCCCAGAGAAAGTGCGGTCCTTCTTCTCCAAGTCTGAACAAGTGATGCAGGGCTAGTGAAAGTACACAACCGACAGCTATCGCAATTCCACTTCCGGAGAAGAGGAGCGAATGAGGAGCAAAAGAATGAATAATAAGTTCGATTGAGATGCCGGTTATTGCAGGAATAAAAAGGATGAGTGACCGGTCAGAATCAATGAGATGCGAACCCATGATACTGATGCCTGTGAGAATCAGATACATGGATATACAGATGATGACAGCTGCAAGTACGGCAACCGGTATGGCAAAACAGATACTCTGAAAGAGGGGAGTACAGCTTATGCAGATGAGAATTATGCCGGTCAGATATCCGATATGCCGGTGAAAGGTATTTGAAGCGACAGAAAGGCCGGCATTTTGCGGGTGAGCGCCAATATAGCCACCTCCTGATACCCCTGCGGTCACGGTGGCAATTCCTGAGAGAATAATTCCCCTGCCAATCCGGTCATAGCAAAATGCTTCTTTGGTATCTGATGCTTCCCGTTCGTACAGACCGACAACGGCACCAGTTGTTGCTACTGCTGCGATAATAAGGATAATACATCCCGGGAGGGCTGATATTCCAACCTGTGGCAGGATAATGGGCGGAATGGGAAGTAAAAACAGAGGTGTCCGACTAAAATCAAACAAGGTATGAATATTGATAATTCCCGCAGGTATAGAGCAGATTATTCCAGTAAAAATTGCTGCAAAGATATTAAATGGACGAAACCGGTTCTTTTGGATGACGGTGACGATAATAAACACCGTGATGGTCACAGTGATGATTACAAGATCGATATACCCTGGAATAGCATCAGTCCGGTTGTATAAAAGGGTCTGTGGTAATGTCTGAATTCCAAGTGTAAATCCGGTTAAAAAAATAATCAAACCTATGATATCGGTCGGGATAAACGATTTTATCCGGGTAACCACAATTCCTGACAGAATGATACCGATGCCTGAAAGAATATTGATTCCTGCCAGGATAGCAAGACTTCCACTCTTCAGGGCAAGGAGAAAAATCCCCATTCCCAGGAATCCAGGACTATATAGGCACATTACTCCCGGACTAATGAATCGTATTCTGGTTGATGCAATACAGGTACTGATTCCAGATATGAGCAGGAGAAACTGGGTAATTGCTTTTGCATCGGCCATTGATGTCCCGCTCGCAGTAAGAAATAAAAGAAAGGTAAAGATAGTTGTGGTAATAAGAAAGATATGAGAGATTGATGCAGCACAGAGGACCAAAAATGGGATATGAACTGTGGATCCCTCCTCATTACTCTCATTTGTCATTACATGCTACTATTGTGCATATCAGATAATTCTATCGAAATAGTATCAGAAAAAGACCTGAACATCACAGGATTGAAAGATTATGGAATCCGGATATTCATCAGAGAAAAACACCATAAAATCAGAATTTTGTATATCAGAGAGAAATACATCTTTTCCTTTGGGTTTGTCACCAGTTGGAGAGAGAGAACCGATTATCCTGATTTTAGGATCTTTTCCAAGTCAGAAGTCGCTCAGCCGGCAGGAGTATTATGGAAATCCGAAAAATCAGTTCTGGCTTATTATAGAGATGATTCTTGGAATACCTATCGTATTGCCATATAAGAAGCGCCTGGATATTCTCTCTTTTCGTGGGATTCTCCTCTGGGACGTCTTATTCAGTTGTACACGGGAAGGGAGCAGTGATAGTACTATTCAGGAACCAATACCCAATGATATCAGAGGATTACTGGAGTTACATCCTTCTATCAGGTGCATCGTCTTAAACGGAGTTACCGGGGCCGGAAAATATTTCCAGGCATTTTTTCCTGACATCATTTCAGCAGGTATTGTCACGGTTTGTGTACTCCCATCAACAAGTCCGGCATATGCAGGTATGCCGGTATTAGAAAAAGCAGAGAAATGGAAAGCTATTATTCGTTTTTTGTACTGATTGGCACGTATTGTTAATATTCTGTAAACTCATCAAGGGTAACTGATAAAATAATATAGATAATTTCTAAGAAACATATTCACAAACTGTAGTATACCAGGATTCATACGTGTTGTGACAAATAGAACATAGAAGGTAGTTATGATGTTGTTTTCCCCTGCCTCTGGTGTTCCCGCCCAGTTGATATATCGACCGGGATGGGTGATATCATGCAGATTATCTTTATACTGATACTGAGTGTCGCGTTTATAGGTGCTCTTTTCTTATTCATTTCTGTGCTATTTCAGAAGAATGAAGAAAAAAACCTTAACAATCACCAATAAAATCACTGTATTCTAAAGAATTTACCAATTCCCGTGAAGAAGAGTACAAAATCTTCTCAAACGGTATCACGGGGAAGGAAAATTGTGGCAATTAACCTCTCATATGAGGATACAAATCGTACCAATCGTTTTCGATGAGGAATCTTTTATGTCAGAAAGACTGATAAAAATCTACCAAATCAATAATAGAAGAGAATTAACCTGAAAATACGATATATGATAATAGTATACATAAATCAGGCTGATTACAATACCTTATGAAAATATTGGATTTGAGCGCTACCAATCAATTCTGAAAAAATAGTACCAAAAAATATAGAAACCCAGGTATAATATCAGGATTCAGGATCTGACAACCCGTTCTGCATCAGGGTCATACAAACTGACTACACCACCAATCACGATAATAGCCGGGGGTTTAACCCCTCCTTTCTCTGCTTTTTCTCCAATATCAGCCAGGGTCCCGATAGTTTCGCGCTGGTCTGGTCTGAATCCGCGTTCTATGACTGCAACCAGGGTATCAGGATGTTTCCCATTCTTAATAAGAGCATCTGCGATTTTTTGTAGATTCTTTACTCCCATCAGGATTACTATCGTTCCTGGTGACCGGGCAAGCCACTCCCAGTCAATAGCAGACTCCTTCTTTGTTGGATCCTCATTACCAGTAAGAAACGTCACCTGAGATGCATGGGCACGATGGGTCACCGGAATCCCGACTGATGCCGGCACCGCAACTGCACTTGTAATACCGGGAACAACTTCAACCGGGATGTCCTGTTTCTTCAGGATCTCAAGTTCTTCACCACCTCTTCCAAAGACGAATGGATCTCCTCCTTTAAGACGAACGACTGATTTCCCGGATTTAGCATAGGTTATCATTAGATCTTCTATCTCACCCTGCTCTTTTACATGATGGGATCCATATTTGCCGACATCAATACAGAGAGCAGAGTGTGGCAGGGATGCAAGCACCTCGTCTCCTGGGAGCTGATCATACAGGATAACATCTGCTGTATCAATCACATCACGGGCTCGTATGGTCATCATTGAAAGGCCACCAGGTCCGGATCCAACCAGAAATACCTTTCCGACAGGTATAATCTTCTCATTCATCGTGATATCCCCAATGTTCTGTACGCTTCTTCTATGAGTGCAGAAGCTTCTTTTTTTATCTGTTTTCCTATCACTTCTGCCTGCCTGACACTGGTTACTTCTTCTTCAACACGGTACTGTTTCTTTCCGTCAAGGGAAAGTACCTCGGCAATGAGAAAGTTCTCTTGTACATACACACCAAGAGGGGTGAAACACCCTGCTTCTATCTGTTCCATCACAGAACGCTCTAACATGGTATCATTTCTGGTCACCGGATCATCGATATGAGAAAGGATGGTACAGATAGTCTCATCTCTCTGACAGACAACGGCAATAGTTCCCTGGTTTGGAGAAGGGACATAAACAGTTGGATCCAACCGTACTCCTGGAAGGGTGAGAGAAAGCCTCTGTGCACCAGCTTCAGCTAGTACAATTGCATCATACTCTGCATCCTTTAGTTTTTTAAGCCTGGTATCAACATTTCCCCGGAGTGACCTGACTGTTATTCCCTGCATATTTCGTCGAATCTGGGCGGTCCTTCGGGTGCTTGATGTTCCGATAATGGCTATATTTTCTCTGTTTTTTTCAGATACAAGAAAATCTGCCGGCGAATCACGGACAAGTATAGCACCCGTAGTCAGTTCTTTTGGTCGCTCTGCAGGGATGTCCTTCATTGAGTGTACGGCAATGTCGATATCTCCTCTGATAAGAGCATCATCAAGAGCCCTGACAAAGACACCCGATCCACCAATTGCATGGAGAGGAACACCCGTTTTCTCATCACCGGGGGTACTGATGATGACACACTCAGTACTAACACCTTCAGCTTCAAGCAGGCGACTGACGGTCTGTGCCTGAGCCAGGGCAAGACGTGATCCACGGGTACCAATTCTCACAGACATGTCTCAAACGCAGAACAGATGTCACTGATGTCCTCTTGTGTATGTGCAGCAGAGAGGAAACAGGTCTCAAACTGGGATGGGGGAAGGAAGATACCACATGCAAGCATATCATTCCAAAACCGTGAGAATCGTGTTGTATCAGCTTCTTTTGCAGTCCTGTAGTCAGTTGGAGGCGTATCCCGAAAGAAGAACGCAAACATCGAACCTGACTGAACAAATGATCCATCCCTATCACTGATAGTCTCGCCAATTGCCAACGAATATGCCTCTAACTGGTCATAAATCTCCTGATGTTCAATGAGATACGTCAGAGCAGCATCTCCTGCCGCAAGGCTTAATGGATTTCCTGAGAACGTCCCTGCCTGATAGACCGGGCCTGCCGGCGCTGTCATCTCCATAATATCCCTCCTGCCACAAAAAGCACCAATAGGCAGGCCACCTCCGATAATTTTACCAAATGTGGAGAGATCAGGAGAAATGCCATATTGTACCTGTGCCCCGCCTATTCCGAGCCGATATCCGGTTATCACCTCGTCAAAGATCAACAGAACCTCATATTCCTCAGTGACTGCCCTGACCTCCTTAAGATAGTCACCTTCAGGAAGAATTGGTCCGATATTACCCATGACCGGTTCTATAATGAGTGCTGCAATATGGTGACTCTCCTTCTCCAAAAGCAGGGTAAGCGCTTCGATATCATTATAGGGAACCTGCCTTGTATGAGTGACAATATCAGAAATCACCCCAGCTGAATCTGGTTGTCCAAGGGTGGTACATCCGGAACCTGCCTGGACCAGAACACCGTCGTGTGCACCATGAAACCCCCCTTCTATCTTGATGATATCCTGCCGGCCGGTAAAGCCCCGTGCGAGTCTGATAGCAGCCATTGTAGCCTCAGATCCGGTTGAAACAAAACGTACCATATCAACAGCAGGGTGATCTGTGATGATTCTCTCTGCAAGATCAAGTTCTTTTGGGGTTGGCGTCCCATACAGCCACCCGTCCTCAATCTGTGTCAGTAATGCCTGCTTCACTGCCGGATGGGCATGTCCAAGGATGAGAGGGCCGTATCCGCAGCAGCAGTCAATATACTCATCATCATCCACGGTTGTAATCCGGGATCCGGCTGCCTGGTTCACATAAAAAGGATAGGGTTTAATTGCTCTTACAGGACTACTTACCCCGCCAGGCATTATTGTTTTCGCGTTATTATAGTATGTTTCACTCATCTGCATTGTTTCATACCTCATCGAGCCATCTGCATACATCTTCAGCAAAATAGGTAATAATAAGACTTGCACCTGCCCGTTTTATACATATAAGGCTCTCTATAACGGTTTTTTTCTCATCCAGCCAGCCATTTTGAGCGGCAGCCCGGATCATGGCGTATTCACCTGATACCTGATATACCACCAACGGGAGACCTAACTCTGTGATATCTCTGACTATATCTAAAAACCAGCCTCCGGGTTTGACCATCAGAAAATCTGCCCCCTCAGTTGCATCCAGTTCTGACTCAAGAAATGCCTCTTTTTTGTTTGCCACATCCATCTGGTATGTTGTCCGGTCACCAGAAAAAGAACCAGAGTCAGCGGCATCACGAAAGGGGCCGTAAAGTGCACTCGCAAATTTGGTCGAATATGACATGATGGAGACCTCGTAAAACCCGGCCCGGTCAAGTGCATCTCTGATTGAGGTAACCATCCCGTCAAGCATGCAGGACGGTGCAACAATATCAGCCCCTGACATCGCCTGTGAAATTGCAATCTTCTGCATCAGTTCAAGAGAGGCATCATTGTCAGGTTCAGTTTCAGAACCTTCTTTTAAGATGATACCACAGTGACCATGGTCAGTATACTCACAGGCACAGAGATCGGTAATGATGACCATATCAGGAACAACTGCACGGATAGCCCTGACCGCCTGCTGTATTACTCCTTCTTCTGCATATGCTCCACTCGCCTCTGCATCTTTTATTTCCGGGATACCAAAGAGAATGACTGCCCTGATACCAACATCCCGCAGCCTTTGTGCTATGGTTCCAACTGACTGTATTGGATATCTGAACTGACCCGGCATTGAAGCAATTGGAATCGGTTCTCTCGCATTCTCATCGATGAATAGCGGGGCAATGAGATCTTCTTTTGTTATTCTGGTCTCTCTGACAAGTGGCTGTATCGCTCGTCTTCTGATTCGTCTCATTCGTCGTTCTGGGAACATACTCCTCCTCCGTTTGTTATCGCATGTACCAGGTGTTTCGCAGAGTCAAGATTCCCCTCCTCTGCAAAAGCTTTGATAGTATAGGTCACGTCAGCAAATAATTTCTTAACAAGCGACCGGGAAAGATCGTCGACAATCTGTTTCGTGCGATCATCAGGATCATGCAGACGCCCAAGTGCACGGTCACGTTCCCTAATCCGGATGGTGTCTCCCCAGGAATGTAAGGTCGCAAGCGTCTGATCAGCAGCTTTTCTGTTATACTGACGAATAAACCGGCTGAGTTCTTCCCTGACATATCGCTTTGCGTGTTCTGCCTCATTTCTTCTGTTATCTGCCGTCTTTTCATTGACCTCTCTGAGATCATCCATGGAAAAGAGCCAGACACCTTCTATCTGTGTAACCTCAGGCTCTACATCACGTGGCTGGGCAATATCGATGAGGATAAGGGGCCTTATACTACCATCAAGAGGCCAGGTCCGCCCCCGCATCGCCTCTGAAAGATCCTGATATTTAATAACCGGATGCGGGGCTGCTGTGCAACAGATAACTACATCCGAGAGCGTAATATACGGGTACAGATCATCCATTCTGACTGCAGTGCCATCTATCTTTTTTGCGAGTATACAGGCCCGGTCATATGTCCGGTTTGCAACATAGATAGCAGATAAATCTTTTGCTGCCAGTGCCTGGGCAACTAAAAGGCCCATTTCTCCGCTCCCGACAACAAGGATGTGTTTGCCCTTCAGACTACCTATCTGATCTTCAGCGAGTGAAACTGCTGCAGAACCGACAGAAACTGCTCCCTTGTTTATCTTTGTCTGCGTTCTGACGTCTGTACCGACATGAATTGCTTTCTTCATGCAGAGACTCATAAGCGGACTTGCAGTCCCGATGGTTTCTGCAGTTAACAGCATCTTTTTTATCTGGCCCAGGATCTGGTCCTCCCCTATTATCATGGAATCTATGCCTGCTGCAAGTTCGAGGAGATGTAGAAGTGCCTCTGAATTCTCCCAAATTTGAAACTGTGTCCTGCCCGTGGTACACATAAAATGCGAGAGTGATTCTGCGTCTGTCTCAGCATAGACCTCAACCCGGTTACAGGTCTGAAGCAGCATCACACCAGGAATGTGAATATTTGCAATTCTTAAAAATTCCTCTTCATCAGGGAACCTGAATGTCTCAAGATCAGAGACGCTCCCGTGATGATGGGAGAGACCAGCAATGGTAAGCGGTGCAAAAAGATCCTGTTTCATACGATATATCGCCTCTTTACGAGAAGAAATGCCGCCTCTTCATCCACACAGAGCATTTTCTGCACGTCTGTATCACAGAGCGCCTGCCAGATTATCTGACTTCTGATATCCTGACTGGGTATTGTACTTTTTAGCAGTCTCCTGAGTCGTTTCTGGAGCTGAATCATGGAATCGATATAGGGAAGCTCCTCATGGAGATACTCTTGTAGTCGTTCTCTGATAAACCGGGAAACCGCCGGACTGCTCCCGCCGGTGCTGATGGCAAGGGTATATTCTCTCCCGGTTATACGGGAAGGGATGATTACATCACCCTCTTCTCCATCAGCATTGTTCACCAGTATCTCCATTTTTCTACAGAGTTTCATAATTCGTGAGTTAAGTGCAGTATCTGATGTTGCGGTAATAACTAAAAACACATCCCTGATAATTCCAATTATGTCTGTCTCATTCAGGCTTTGTAGTATTGTGCATTCCTTTCTGACAGGTATATCGTTAAAAGCATCAGAAAATGTTCTGCTGTATACAATAACTTCTGCTTCTCCGGCAAAAAATGTGGCTTTCCTGGCACCAACAGATCCTCCACCAAAGATGACTACCTGTCGGTTGGTACAGTCAATCATCAATGGAATCATTGTACTATACAGGTACGATCAGGATCACTGGTAAATCTATATGATCCTGTTTTCAGTCAAGAAGAATGTGCAATAATCGATACTCTTTTAATCAATGAATGACAATGTTATGGAGCACTTCGTATTGCGTCGATAGTGTAGTGGTCATCACTAGGCGTTGCCAACGCCTAAACCCGGGTTCGAGTCCCGGTCGACGCATCTGATTTTTATACAGGTTTGTATATCTTTTTAGAAATTTTTCTTTTAAGGTGCATAGTATCATAGCGAATCTTCCAATTCTGGATATTACGCGGGTGAATTTTTACAATACAGAAAGAAACAGGGATATATTATACAGGTTACGCATTTTGAAACGAACTTTGGGCTGTGTAATTACCGTTGCAGATGTCAAAAGAAAAGCAATTTTTTCGGTAATGCATATCTCTCACCTGGAAATAAAAAAGTTCTGTTTATAACGAGGAATGATATTGATTATCTGTAACAGAAAAAGTGAAACCCGGTTATTCGACCTGCTGTTGGATAATATGATATCTCTCATTCTTCTCTGCAAGCATATTTCGTATAGTATTTAGTTCAGGATCCAACAACTCATCGCAAATTACTTCTCTTCCTGATATTCCCAGCATATTTTCTATATAGGAAAGCATCTTTGCAATCACCTGTGTCTGATTTCTGAGTATCCTGTATTCTGCAAGGGTTTCATCCAAAATTCCCCGTGAACGTGCATTAGTTATAATTTTTTCGACCGACTCCTGTTCATCCCAGAATTTCTCAAGAAGTACTTTGATATCTTTTAATTGAAGAGGTTTGGTAATATACCCGTCAATCATCTCACCGTACTGGATAATCTCAAGAGGATGGAGAGATTTTGCAGTCATAACAATAATCGGGACTGTATTTGTATCCTGGTTTTTACGGATCTTTTCAAGAACCATCCAGCCATCCATGGGTTCCATCATGATATCAAGCAATACCAGATCCGGAATAATATCTTCAAGTAAGTTAAGACCTGCGGCACCTGTATATGCAGGGATGGTATGGTATCCTAACCGCTTAAAGGCATCCTTATAGACTGATTGAAGCACTTCATTATCATCAATAAAAAGAATTGTCTTCATTGGTATAATCCTCATTGGGATTCCTAATGTGATAATGCTTGTGCATATGATAATGGCATTTATGGTTCAGATACTGAATCTGAAGATTGTAAATGTGTCTGACGACAATTTTCATTTCATCAATTAAAGAAAACTCTGTCGCTATAGATTGTATAAAAACCAACAGATTGGCGCTGTCGATTTTTCAAGTGATATGAAATAGTCATGTTAGAATCACTTTCGTTTGAGAATTGAAATAATTTAACCGCAGAGGACGCAGAGGCGGGAACCCCAGGTTTTAAAATTCTGCAAACGAGCATTCCCTTCTTGTATTACATCAGTCCAATCGGAAATTATATTGAGGTTGAAACAGTCTCTTGCGTCCTCTGCAGTTGGAATTCTTACCATGATATGGTATGAAAGTCAGAATGTCACGTAATTATATCCTGCCTAAACATGATGATATGGTATCACTTGGTTTTTAGACAGAACCTCCTCTGCGGTTGGAATTCTTACCATGATATGGTATGAAAGTCAGAATGTCATGTAATTCATTCCTGCCTGAACATAATGGTATAATATCACTCGTTTTTCAGACAGAGCCATAGATTACCTGCGATGGGATATCATCTAAAGCCATTCTTTCTTCTTTACTGCATTTCTGATATGTTCCTGCACCCGTTTGAGTAAAGGTGTTTTAAATAAAGAAGAGTCACAGTTTCCGGTTTTTCCTTCTTCTCTTTCATCTTGCAAAAAAGGGACTACCATTACAGGGATAGTCGTCATCGGAATCTGTTCATTTTCTGTATCAGGCATCCTGTGTTCATCTTCTTGGTGTATTTGAACAAAGGGCATCATCCCTTTCTGTCGTTCCCGTGAGCAATACCAGTAAAATTCATCTATAAGTGTCAAATCATAAAGAAAATCATTATTTGTCCTTGTATCTTCCAATAAGGGTACCTTACCAGTGTCATGAATTTCTCTATCATTACAGAGCCACAGCATCAGTTCAACTATGCGTTTTTGATCCGCCTTTTTATATTGTATCTGAAGAGGGAAGACAGGAGGCAAGGAGATTTGATGAAGAATGGAGAGTTGCGCACCCGGCTTTTCATCATGCCTGCAATGAATAGTGGAGTGATATAGAGGGTTGTTCCTTTCTTCATGATATTCCCGGGTGGATGCATCCAGTCTGTATCGGGCAGCAATGCTCATTTTGTCTCTCTCTTCCTCTTCATGGAGAGCCTTTTTCAATAATTTTTCCGGGTTGGGTTTTGGATCAGAAAGAGTATCACAGCAATCAAACAAGTCATTCTCATCAGTGTGAGTATCTAAATTTATAATCCGGAACTGTATGGGTGCATATGCCAACGTATTTCTAGTTCCGGATATCTGTTCAAAATAGAATGCAAGTGATTCGGGAAAGTATATCACCGGCGTTATGGGAATCTTTCGTTCCTTCGGAGCCGGTAGAAAGAGCAATTCAGGTGAGACTGGCAGACCGGTGAGATGAAGTAAAAGTGCAGATACCTGATGATAAAGATGCATCACATCTTCTGCCCGGTTCGTCTCATATATTGGTGTCAAAATCATGTCACCTTCAGATACTACCGGTATTTCTTCTTTACATGATAGTGTGTCTTCTTTTGATGATGCCACCCTATTATTCCCAGGTGATTCCTGTATGCACAAGGGAAAGGAATCGGAATCTGGCATATACCAGTGCGTTTTTTCTTCATTACACTGGATAATATCATGAAAAACCTGATTAAGGGTAGTGTGCCAGAGAAGGGCTGATGGACGATTCTGATAATTCTGACCTGTTAAAAAGCAGGCATCAAAGAGATCCCTGATTACAGGGGGAATCCGGGAGTACGGGGGAGCAAAGCGTGGTGGGCTGATGTCATCCCTCTCAGTATAGGGATACAGCCCCTTTTGTATCCGTTCAGCTGGTGTCAGCGGTTCAGCTCCTTTGAGAGGGGCGATCATAAATGGATGAACTCCATCCATCAACAGACGAAAGAGAAGCACTCCTAATGCAAAGAGATCGACAGAATAATAATCGGTGTCCCCTTGATACCTGGTGTCTCTCCACTCAGGCGGTGTCATATCAGGCTGCAGAGGTCCGGGTGGCAGAAGGATTCCGGTTGCAGGGTCCTTTATCTGAAAATTAACACAATTAATGAGGTTTACAGAACAGTCAGCAGCGACGAGCAGACTCCGGACATGCATACCTCCGGCTGTACGGTGACCACCGGCATGCAATGACGCAATGACACCTGCAAGGTTTGCACCGGTTGCAATGAGATGTCGAAATGAAAATTCTTTCGTAAACCTGACTATACGATCTGCAGGATCATAACAGGTATGAATCTCAAAGTACCGGGTCCGGTTAATCGCATGTGTAGTATAACCGATGGGAATAGTACATCCCGGATCCTTGTAGATCATGGAGATAGGCCATGCCAGTTTTCCATCTAATAGGGTATCAGGAGGGGGATTGTTAACCATTACCTGTATCTTCTCCCATATATTCTCTGGTACAGATAGTGCAGTCCAGATAGTGGCAACCAGAAGAGAATTCCCCTGTATTTCATACAGACTGTGATTCCCTGATGAAAATAGTTTATTACTCAGGATCATGGGCTCATGCGTGCTTGTATAGCATCTCTCCTGCCCGGTGTCACCTAAAGTCACATCAGCGACAGCGACGGGTAATCTGATTTTCTCCTCTTTTTTGGTTATTCCTGTACTCTCACTACCCGGTTTTGTAGAGAGAAAGGGATGATTGGATCTCTTCAATTCAGACGTTGTGTACCCGGTCTTATTCATACCATACAATACCGTCTGTAATACACGGCACCATTCTTCAGCAGAAGGACGGCGAGATGGAATACGGTATCCGTCAATGAAGCATCGGGAGAAGAGGTTGGCAACAGGTCCTGGTATGAGCCGGTAATCTGGCGCATAATCAGGAGGAGAGATCCCTGCCCTCGGTTTAGCAAACGAAAAACATCCAATGCGGACTTTATCAATCGTTGTCGGAGCTGATATGAGCATCTTTCCCTTTGCCTGGAACGGATGCACTCCCTCCATCACTAATTTAAAGATAAGGACTGAGAGGGCATAGAGATCAGCGTAATATCGGTCCTGTAGTCCCTTTGAAAAGTCAATATCAAGCAGTTCAGGAGGAAGATACTCCCCGGTTGCAACCTTTGAGTAGAATATTTTGTTTGTATTACGGTGCCGGATCTGAAAGGAATCGCAGTCAATAAGAATGATGGAACCTGATACTGATGCAAAAATATTTGTCTCGCGAAGATCGCCAATACAGTGACCGGCTGCATGAATCTCACCAGTGATAAAAGCCAGCTCTTGTGCTATTTTGTACAGCATCAGACGCTGTTTATCAGCAGCATGGGAGCAGGGCAGGGAAATCCGGTCCTCTGGATCATAGTAATTATGTAACGGAAAAAATTCATTTGTATTAATTCGCTGCATTACAAATCCTGCAAAAGAACCAGCATTTGGCGTATCAAAGAGCAGAGACGCAGGCCAGGTTACGTGTTCATAGATGTCTCCTCTGGGAGGTTCACTGACCATAGCTTCTATCTTCTGAAATAATGCACTTGTTCTCCGGTTCTGATGGAAAATTTTTGCACAGATGGTATCCTTTCCATCAATCAGAAATATTTCTCCCTCTCCCCCACTCTTCCCGGTTGCAGTCAGTCTGACGGCTATTCCAAACTCATCATAGAGCTGTATTCTGCGGTTTTTTCTGTGGATGAGCCGTACATGCGGTGATGATACAGAACGATATACCGTAATAGAGATATACCCGGATCCGCCGTTCGACCTGATGGTGAGTGTTCCTGATAATGAAATACTGTGGCCTTCTTCATGCCGAATTCTGATACGAATCCTCTGTGCATCCTGTATCGAAAATTGTGACGGCTCATAAGATATCCACCTGACTGTAGAAGTGATAGTGCCGGTCAGGGTTCCGGTACCGGTATTCCTGATGGTTATTATGCGATCCTGGTACTGATTTTTTTTCTCTTGCCGTATGGTGAGACGTGAATCAGAGAGGGTGAGGCATGGTTTCTCACCTGCTTTCTTCTTTGCAAATGAGATGGTGACAAATATCCGGTCTTGTCCCCCATTTGATACAATGTCAATATATCCGTTACATAATGGTCTGTCTGGTGCCTTTGTACCTGATAGATAAAGTAGAATCTCTTCTGCATCCGATATCTGAAATGTTTTCTTAACGGGCTGTATCCATGGCATTTGAGAGGTGATGGTGCCGGATAGCATACCTCCCCGGGTATTTCTAATGGTTATAGAGGATTTGATAACAGACCCTCTATCGGTCTCACGCAGGAAGATACGCCTTGGTGTGAGGGAAAGTAAAGGTACATCAAAACTTCGATTTTTCAGTTCAATGCTGATAGTTCTGGTTCCCCCATTGGTAGTGATGGTAATCGTTCCCTGTGCAGTTGTGTCCACTGGTGCTAAATCAACTGCCAGATAAAATGTGAGAATATGCAGGTATGGCGTCTCTATTTTGGTTCTCACAATCTGTATCCAGTTGGCTGAGGAAATGAGAGATCCGAGGAGAATTCCCTTTCCTACATTTATAACCCGGACTGTGCCGCTTAATTGATGTATACCATCCTGACGAAAAAAGAGAAACTTATCAGTATCCAGACTGAGGACCGGCTGCATCTTTACTATATTCTCACCGGTGCTCATGATTACCCGCAGAAACGTACCATTCGTACAATCCCGTCATGAGATGAACCTTCACCTGTTCTTATAACCGGGTAACAAGTACCATTGTTTTATCATCATCTGATATCATCTTCATCTTTTCTGAACTGAGTAATCCGTTCAGAGCTGCTGAACCTATATCCTCTGTAATATCGGGAGTGAAGTATGTAAAAAGCGGCCTTAAAAACGGTTCAAACGGACATATTTCTCCATCTTTGCGAGTAAAAAGGGCACCTTGACATCCGTCTGTAGCCATCACAAAGATGTTTATTCCACTCTCTTCTCTGCATCTGATATGGTCAATACTATTCTCTGCAGTGAGGGGGATTACCTCATTAATATACTCTGAAGGCCCCGGACCTGATAAGAGAAGAAGGGTACCGGATTTAGATTCTTGGCCAATAACAACGCCATCTCCAATATGTGCCAGTGAAATGCTCTCTTGTGTCAGTTCTGCAACAACCAGCGTACAGGCAAGATCCCGGAGAGCAAGAACCAGGTCCTCTGCACACAAAACAAGTTCCTGTCTGGCAAAACAGACAGCTTCAAAGACTTTTCCCGGGTTTTTTGTAAGAAATGCGATAGCAGCAGTAACGGCAATCTGAGATCCCTGTTTTGCATCATTAGCAGATCCGAGTCCATCAGAAATGGCTATAACAGCTCGTTTTGATCCCAAATCAGTAACTAATTCTGCTTTCCATGCATCCTCACATCCTTCTTTGTCTCTGATATGACTAACTCCGGTAACACAGGCACCATAGATCCGTATTTCTTTAAAACCATTCCTATCAGAGTCGGTCATTTCAGCCATATCATAATGATTACCCTAAATTATCATAAGAGCCCGGTGATATCCGTCGGATTATGCATCGGACAATGAGATTCCATAATCAATGGTTACCATAACAGAACATGTGCTTTCATTAGAACCGTATGCAAATTGGTAGCCACGCTTAAAATAACGTTCATTTCATAGTGAATATTTCAAAACTTTTTAGAAGTTACTATAATGATATTATGCCCCAACCTTCAGGGCCTATAGGACTTTCTAGCATGATACTATCACCAATTCTAGAATCTGATATTTTTGTCAGACTTTTAGAGAGCCAGATAAACATATCTGCAAACCGTGCCTCTTTCAGCTTTAACGGGTTGCGGTTTCCTGGAGAAATTTCTTTGAGTATCTGCATATCTGCCGGATCAACCCCGAGCATCCAGAAGAGAAACTTCTGATCAGCTTCACCTGAATGAACAGCATTAATGACCTCATTCCACATTTCATCTCCCCTCCTCATATCAGTTGGATAACCATCAGTTATCACAAAAATCCATGGGCGGTAATAGTCAATACCCAGGTTTCTGTATTCTTCTTTACGCTCTCTGACCAGTTCAACCCCTTTTAAAATAGCCTGACCCATCGGGCTGAATCCATGTGCCATCAGTATCGGCGGAGTAAACTCTCCAATACCGGTAAATTCCTGTACAACATCGACCTGACTTCCAAATGTGATGATAGCAACATCGACCCGTTTTCTCGCCAGTTCATCTGCCATCAGTTCGCTGGTAAATATCTGCAACCCCTCATTTAATTCATGTATCTTTGTCCCGTTCATCGAAGAAGACGTGTCGAGAATCAGGACGGTTGCACAATGAGGGTGTTGAGGATATGGTATCGTTACCATATCCTCAAGTGATTCAGCCAGCTCCATAGTACATTTTGTTTCTCACCACAAAGGTTAAATTTTTCTCTATATTATGGAATTAGAGAGTTTCATAATAGATATTTTTCTAATCCTGGTATCCACAGGCTGATATAATGACAGATATTCTCCTTGGTGTTGGAAATTCCCTGGCATCAGATGACAGGGCAGGTCTTATGGTAGCAGATCTCGTCTCTGCCGCATCATCAGATTCCTGGCAGGTCATTCATGCAGGGACAGTACCTGAAAATTTTACCGGACCAATTCGAAAGGCAGCACCTGATATACTTATCATTGTCGATGCTGCAGAGATGGGCCTAGTCCCCGGCAGGGTCAGGCGGATACAGCCGGATAATATCAAAGATGCCGGGTGGGGCACTCACCAGTCCTCACTCTCGTTTCTTACCACCTATCTCTCTCCAGTGTGTAGTAATATCATCATTATCGGGATACAGATACAATCACGTGAACCAGGGGAGAGGGTATCGAAACCGGTCAGAAAGGCAGTACAATGGCTCTCAGAAGTTATCATTAAGAGAGAATGGAATGATATCCCACTCTTTTGTCATTCCTAAAATCCGAATAACCGGCAAGAGAAGAGAGAAACTCTTTATTCTGCCTTCTTCCACGTGTACGACACTAGTATGATTTGTATACATGAGACTATTTCATCAGTCAGAAACAGGCAAACCTGCATTGTTCTGTTCATTCTTCTAACAGCATTTCTTCCAGTCTGCAGTATGGCAGAGACCTGGCCATATCTTACACCTCATGAAGGGGTAGCACCTCTTACGGTACAATTTGTAGTCCCTGACCCAGGAGCAGTAAAGAGTGCGCTCTGGGAGTTTGGCGATAAAGAGACATCTAAACAGGCACAAACATCACATACCTACACAAAGGCAACCATCTATTATCCAAAACTGACCCTGACAATACCAGGGGGAGATATTGTGTATGAATTTGATTACATCAAGGCTCTCTTAAGCGAGAAGCCTGGTTCAGTAGCAGATGAAAAGTGGTATCCTGATGACTATACAATTTACACCGAGTCAGATGAGATAGATATCTTTACCAGTGCTGATTATACCGCCCGTGGAGACGCTCTTACGCGGCTTGGATTCATGGAGGAAGCTGCAGATGCCTATGATACCGCAATTGGCATGGATAGTGGTAATGCAAAGGCATGGAAAGGCTATGCTGACTCTTTATACTCACTGGGATCGTATGCAAACGCTGCATCAGCATATCAAAAAGCCCTGGATATGGATCAGGGAGATGGGACAACCTGGACACAGTATGGTCAATCCCTTCTCGCAACAAAACAGTATAGTGCTGCAGTAGAGACACTCAAAAAAGCGGTCGGGATGTCTGGTAGTACTGCCTCCACCTGGTCAGGTTATGGCCAAGCGCTTGAGGCAGCTGGGATGCAGGAGGAAGCTGTTGCTGCATTTAAGAAAGCAACATCTCTCGACAGTAATAATGCATCAGCATGGTTACATTATGGAAAAATTCTCGAGAGTGAGGGGATGTATGAAGAGGCGCGTGATGCTCTTGAGAAATCAATCGCTATCAATGGTGGTTCAGTTTCTGCATGGTCGTCATATGCAAATGCCCTCTCATCGTTGGGGCTTGATGAAGAAGCGAGTTCTGCCCGTCGGAAAGCAGGCAGTATGAACACGGTCAGGCTTCCTCCCCGTGCACCTGAACCAATGTATTGTTCACTTGGATAATTTCTTATTTTTTTGATTACGACTCAGTATTCGGCCTTACCGAATAATCCGGCTTCTCTGATTGTCAGAACAGCATCAGCTTTTAGGATCTGTATCCTTTTTTCCTGAATCTGTGCTAAATGTATCCCCAGGTATTGGTCAGATACATTAACCAGCTCTCACCAATATATAAGTCAATGTCAGCTTCCCCGGACCTCCCAAAGAGCTATGAATATGCTTCTGTTGAACAACACTGGCGGCAGACCTGGAGAGATGAGGACCATTTTTTTGACCCGTCATCAGACCTTCCGCAGTTTGTTATCGATACCCCTCCTCCGTATCCAACCGGAGAATTTCATATCGGCAATGCGTTTAACTGGTGTTATATCGACTTTTTAGCTCGATACAAGCGAATGTCAGGATATAATGTGATGTTTCCCCAGGGCTGGGATTGTCACGGGCTTCCGACAGAGGTCAAGGTCGAAGAGATCCATGGTATAACAAAAAATGATCTTCCCCGTCAGGAATTTCGTCAGATGTGCCGTTCTCTAACTCTTGGAAACATTGAGAAGATGCGCGAGACAATGCGGAAAATGGGGTTCTCGATTGACTGGTCGCATGAGTACATCACGATGATGCCAGAATATTACAGCCTGACGCAGCGTTCATTTCTTCGGATGTATCATGCAGGGCAGATCTACCAGAGTGATCATCCGGTAAACTTCTGTCCCAGGTGTGAGACTGCAATTGCCTTTGCAGAGGTTAGTTATGAAGAACGTCAGACAAAACTGAACTATTTTACTTTTGACGGTCTGGAGATTGCCACGAGCAGGCCTGAACTTCTGGCAGCCTGTGTAGCTGTTGCAGTCCATCCTGATGATACACGATATACCAGCCGAAAAGGTAGCAATCTTACAGTCCCGATATTTGGTCATGATGTCCCGGTGATATCTGATGAAGCTGTGGATCCGGCATTTGGTTCCGGAGCTGTAATGATTTGTACATTTGGAGATAAACAGGATGTTATCTGGTGGAAGACTCATAACCTCCCGCTCAGAAAGGCAATTGACAAGACCGGTCACATGACAGATCTTGCCGGTGCATTCTTTGGAATGTCGACAACAGAATGTCGGGAGGCAATCCTCGCAGAGATGGACAAGACAGGTATATTATTGCGACAGGAACCCCTTGACCAGCGTGTCGGGACCTGCTGGCGATGTAAAACACCTATTGAGATCCTCTCTGAGCATCAGTGGTTTGTCAGGATCCCACAACAGGAAGTTTTAAAAGCCGCTAAGGAGGTGAACTGGTATCCTCCACATATGCTTCTCAGAATGGAAAACTGGGTTGAGCAGATGGAATGGGACTGGTGTATCTCACGTCAACGTATTTTTGCAACGCCAATACCGGTCTGGTTCTGTAGCTCATGTGGAAAAGTACTCCTTCCTAAAGAGTCAGAGATCCCGGTTGACCCGACCGTTGATGTACCGCGTCATCCGTGTCCACAGTGTGGGAGTACCGATGTTTCTGGTGAGACAGACGTTCTTGATACCTGGATGGACTCGTCAATATCGGTCATGAACGTCACCGGATGGGATGGAACAGAAAAAATTCCTCCACTTTATCCTGCCCAGATACGCCCTCAGGGTCATGATATCATACGGACATGGGCCTTTTATTCAATTCTCAGGGCAGCATCACTCACCGGATACAAACCCTGGGAAAATATTCTGATAAACGGAATGGTACTTGGTGAAGACGGATTTAAAATGAGCAAGAGTCGGGGAAACATTACAGTCCCTGAAGAGATCCTGAGTCAGTACGGGGCAGATGCTCTCCGTCAGTGGGCTGCGTCAGGTGCGGCAACTGGCTCAGATATCCAGTTTAACTGGAATGATGTTGTCGCAGCTTCACGGTTCCAGACAAAGATGTGGAATGTGGCACGATTTGCCCTGTTACAACTTAAAAGAATCCCATATGACGAGTCAGCTCCGGTAACGGCTCTTGTTGATCGCTGGGTTCTTGCCTGCCTTTCCCGTATGATACAGGAGGTTACCACTGCCATGGATGGATATCAGTTTGACCGGGCGTTAAAAGGTATTCGTGAGTTTACCTGGGATGTCCTTGCAGACAATTATATTGAACTGGTTAAAGGGCGCCTGTACAGCGAGGGTTCAAAACGCGAAAGTGCCTGTGTTACCATCAGGATTATCCTGGATGCATTGTGTCGGATTCTAGCTCCTATAACCCCATATTTTGCTGAAGAAGTCTATTCCTATCTCGATAACGGATCTGTTCATAAAAAACCCTGGATAACACAACTTCCGGAAGATTCTGAAGGCGAAAAGAAGGGATCTCTGGTCGTATCAGTGGTATCAGAAGTCCGCCGATATAAACATGACAACGGGCTTGCACTGAATGCACCTCTCGGGCGGGTTACTGTGTATACGAAAACAGAGATCGATGATGACGGTGACGCATCAAGGGCGTTGAATGCAGATGTTGTCTATCGTACCGGTGAAGCAAATCTTGAGCAGGTCGTTACAGGAATTTCCTTTCAGATGGGCATTATCGGCCCGCAACTTCGAAATAAGGCAAAAGGGTTTATGGCAGCCATTGAGGCACTCTCTCCCGGAGAGAAATCTGCTCTTCCCTCTGTTGTCATCGTTGATGGTGAAGAGATACCAGTCCCACAGGATGCGTGTACCCCGATATTTCAGTATATGATGGCCGGAGAAGCAGTAGAAGTGCGTGAGGTCGATGACTGTATTGTAACCATCGCGCGCAAGACTGATTCAGCAGTCTGAACCTACTACCGGTTCACACCCTGCTTTTCATCCGAAGTTACTTTTCATATCTCATCCTGCTTCATCGGATGCTGAAAATGTCCAGGTTAGATGCGTTTCTTATTGATAGGTTTTCCAGTGCCGGATTTTTATGCCAATTCATGCGCTGTATCCATCTTGATCATAATAGTACCAAATACCAAAAATTCCAAACAGAAACAACAATCACTCATTCTGCCACTGATATCAGTGATTACAGAGGATCCATCGAAAACAAAAAAGAGGAAGATAGAAAATGCGTGCTCTCTTTGAAACAGAGAGATATCAACCTTCTAACCGGAATATCTGGATGTCGCCTGTATGCAGGATTATCGTAATCTACTATATGCTAAAAAACCGTTCTCTGATGCTTTCTGCTGCAAAAAATAGAATTTCATCGGGATCTTTTGTAGCATCTATGAGGACGAATCTGCCTGGATCCTGTTCTGCCCGTTTGAGGTACAGTTCCTGCACTGCAGTAAGAAAATCGCGTTCTTCAAAATGTTCCCGTCCTGCTCTTTCTGCTATCCTGGCGAGAGCAATATCTGGTGGTATAATTAAAAGCAGAGTCATATCTGGCAGAATGGTCCATCCTGCATGGACTGCTGTGAGCCAGTCTGCCGGGTTATCAAGTACCGATCTCATACTCACTCCCTGATATGCGAATCTCGAATCAATATACCGGTCTGCAATGACAAGCTGCCCGCGTCTGAGTGCAGGCCTGACAACTGTTGCAAGATGAGCAGCATGGTCAGCCACAAACAGGAGCGCTTCGGTAAGTGGATCCAGATGCTCTGCTACCGCACGTCTGACCTGATCCCCTACCCAGGTTGCTCCCGGTTCGCGTGTCATAACCGGATTAAGAGAAGATACTTCAATTCCCAGTGCGGTATGCAGACTGCTTTTTCCTGAACCATCAATACCCTCAATTGAGATCAGGACCATCTGCCTCTCCTGATAGCCTCAAGCGGAATGGTCTTTGTATGAACTGCAGTAGCCACAATAGCCCCGTCATATCCACAGTCATACAACTGATCCAGATCCTGTTCATCACGCACCCCACCGCCATAGAAGAGCGTGCCACAATACGCGTCTCTGTATTGTGTCAGTTTCTCAGGATTTAACCCGTTTTTTGTGCCAACACCAGTAATATCAAGGATGATGCACCCATCAAGGAGACTGTCGTCTGCCAGTGCAAGTATTTCTGACGGATTTCTCCCGGAAGGGATAACCAGACCTTCTTTTATATCTACACTTAAAAATCCAGATGTGAGTGAGTGTATATCTTCACTTATTGTTTCAGTCCCAAATACCGGAATAATAGCAGGATCATCCAGGATATCATTCGGGTTCTGTGAACCCCGGTCACAATAGAGTCTCATAACAAGTCTTGCACAGGACTGTATCAGCTCATCATGATCCCCTGTTCCTTCTATCCGGTCAAGGTCTGCGACATATAAATATTCCGGGTTTATCTCTTTAACATATGCTACTGGTTCTGTCGTTGATGCAAGACCCCAGTCAAGGGGGAAATAACTCGCACGGTTTCCGCTTTTCCCGTGAACTACCTGATTTTCTTTAACATCCAATGCTAAGATTAGTTCCATGGTGTAAACGCAATCACTATTTAGATATCAGGTGCATAAAATGTATGCAGTTATTAGTCAGCCCGGCCAGTTTAGAGGAGGCAAAAGCATCTCTTGCTGCTGACATTGTTGACGTCAAAAGACCCGCAGAGGGTTCACTAGGGGCTAATTTTCCCTGGGTTATCCGTGCAGTAAAAGATTTCGTGCAAAAACCGGTAAGTGCTGCCATAGGTGATTATGGATATCTCCCAGGAGGAGCAGCTCTTGCTGCACTGGGCGCAGCGGCTGCCGGTGCAGATTATGTCAAGATTGGCCTTATGTTTGATGGCATTGACAAAGCACGTGATGTTATTGAAGCTGTTGTAAGATCAGTCAAAGATTCTTATCCTGAAAAATCAGTTGTAATCGCTGCATATTCTGATTACCATCGTCTGGGTACCATTTCACCAATGGATATGGCACCGATAGCAGCAGATGCCGGTGCAGATTATGCAATGATAGATACTGGTTTAAAAGATGGAAAGAGCACATTTGAATTCATGAAAGAGAATGAATTATTAGCATTTTGTCAGTTAAATGAAGAGAACAGCATTAAATCAGCTCTTGCAGGCTCTCTCATATTCGAGGATCTTCCGGTACTGAAACGTATCAATCCGGATCTCATCGGTGTCAGGGGTATGGTCTGTGGTGGTGACCGGACTGCAGTAATCAGAGCTGATCTTGTCGCAAAAGCAGTATCTATGGTTCATTAGTATGTACTCCAATAAACTTGATGTCCCTCTCTCACTGACATTCGATGATGTCCTGCTTGAACCCTCTGCTTCTGAAGTAGAACCGGATCAGGCTGATGTGAATACGCTATTTTCACGTAATATTCCTCTTGCACTTCCGATTGTAAGTGCAGCCATGGATACGGTGAGTACATCATATATGGCTATAGCACTTGCACGTGCCGGGGGCATCAGTGTGATACACCGGAATATGTCAACAGAACAGGAAGTGAATGAGGTCAGGATGGTAAAACGTGAGGCTGAACTCATTGAACGTGACGTCTTCTCAGTTACTTCAGATGAAACAGTCGCTGAAGTTGACAGATTAATGAATGTCCATGGAATTGGCGGTGTTCCAGTTATCGATGCAGGAAAAGTCATCGGCATTGTGAGCAGGCGTGATCTGCGGGCGATTGCAGCCAGACGCGGGGATGATGCAATATCCTTGGTGATGACCAGAGAACCCATCACCGCTGATGAGGATATCTCTATGGATGATGCATTTGATTTGATGTACAAAAATAAAGTAGAACGATTGCCGGTTCTTGGAGAAGACGGCTGTCTGCTTGGCATCATCTCGATGCAGGATCTCCTTGAGAAACGACAGTACCCCAATGCCTCCCGTGATGCAGATGGAGATCTGCGGGTCGCTGCAGCAGTTGGCCCCTTTGATCATGATCGTGCATGTCAGCTTGAACAAGCAGGTGCTGATGCGGTTGTAGTGGACTGTGCACATGGACACAACATGAATGTAGTTCGTGCAATTCATGATATCAGAGGAAGCATTAGTTGTGACCTTATCGCAGGTAATATTGCAACGGGTGCTGCTGCAGAGGCCTTTATTGATGTGGTTGATGCAGTGAAGGTTGGAATCGGGCCTGGTTCAATATGCACCACCCGTATTGTTGCCGGTGTCGGGGTTCCACAGATATCAGCAATCGCAAATGTATCTGACATTGTTGGTCCTGTAGGGATTCCGCTCATTGCTGACGGGGGCATCAGGTACAGTGGTGATATTGCAAAAGCGATAGCCGCAGGAGCAGATACCGTGATGATGGGACAGCTCTTTGCAGGGACAGATGAGGCACCAGGACAACTGGTGACTATCAAAGGAAGAAAATATAAGCAGTACCGCGGAATGGGCTCACTTGGAGCCATGAGCAGTGGCGTATCAAGTGACAGGTACTTCCAGAAGAAAGAGTTGGGGAGAACAAAGTTTGTGCCGGAAGGAGTAGAAGGGGTCACTCCCTATGTGGGATCCGTATCAGAGGTCATCTATCAGCTTGTCGGAGGCCTTAAATCAGCAATGGGATATACCGGTTCGCAGACTATCAGGGATATGCATGAGAAGACCCGGTTTGTGCGCATCAGTCCTGCCGGATATCAGGAAAGCCATCCTCACGATATTACCATCACCGATGAGGCACCTAACTACCGGGTGTAACAGAAAGGATTTAATATAGTTTTTCCTAACGTAAAGTAAGTGCATCTGGATCGTGCAGATATTGCCCTGCTCCTGGATCTTCTGGGAAACAGGAACCGAAGACGTATTATCGATCTGCTTCGGTTGAAACCCTGTTACGTAACAGAGATATCTGAAAGGCTGACAGTCAGTCCTAAAGCGGTAATTGATCATCTTCAGATGCTCGAACATGCAGATATTCTCAGATTCAGGCTGGATAAACACAGGAGGAAGTATTACTACCTCTCAAATGATATCACTATCAGCGTTGATCTTAGAAGACTGGAACAGGCAATTGTTCCGGTACGACAGATTGAGAGCCAGGTTCTCCATGATCTTCTGCTGCGCCTACGGGATCTTGCCACACTCAGGGAAGATCTGGAACGGCGCGTTTTACATTTGGATCAGGAGATTGATAATCAAATCGGACAGGTTGCACGAGTCGGAGCAGAAATGGGTGGGGAGGACCTCATGATAATGGTTGCCATCTCACTCGTGTATGGTCCGCAGAATGCTGAAACTCTTGCAAGTACTACCGGAGCTGATCCAAAACAGGTCAAAGAGGCTCTCAGTTCTTTAACAGAACACGGAATCGTAGATAAAACAGGAACAACCTATCAAATTAGAGGCTCATATGCAGAATAACCCCTATGATGATCTGCTCAAAAATCTCGCATTACTACTTGAGCAGATATCGCACTTTGAGGAACCGGGATTCGAGGAATCAAAAGAGAAGAGAGCTCCCCATATTATTGGGTGTGCCATTTTCACCGGGCATGGGGTTTTCAACTCAGGAAAATCAGCAGAAGCTCCCATGGAACAGTCATTACAGATTCCTTATGAAATGATGTCTGACTCCAGCCGGATTTACATAACTGCTCCCCTACCAGTCACCAATAGTGAACATCCTGATGTCAGCGTAACGCCACAACAGGTTACTATCACTATTGGCCAATCAGTTGCAACCGTTGACCTTGCGTGGACTGCTGACGTTGCAGCGAGTTCGTATGAAATAAAAAACGGAGTCATTGACGTCATCGTTGTCAGATCTGATGAGAAATCAGAGACGATTATGACACCTGATGAACAGTCTGGTTCATACTAACCTGTTTATTTCATCTTTTTTTGAGCATATAGTGCTGTGCACCATCTAACGACTGATATCACTTTTTATGATAAAAATACTCCGAAATACCTCTAAAATGTCATGTTCGAAACCGATGGCATTAAAGATAAATCGGTAGATCTTTATATAATAAATTAGTATATATTATTATGTGCTAATTCTAGCATAACAGATGATACAATTGCACGTAAAAATGCAATAGAAACGCATATATGTCTCATTTATGCGTTTTTTGAGCAAGCATCCCTCAAATCTTGTTTCTCTACAGTTACTCATAATCGCTGGGAAAAAACGCTGGAATATGTAAAAGGAGTTATTACTTGCCCTGATAGATGTCATTTAACTGCTATTTCTGACATGTGCAGTGAAGTAAATAACCAGGTTTTTAGCCATTTTATTTCACAATCTCCCTGGAATCATCGTCTTCTATTAAAATGGATCCAGAATGTATGGTGGAGATCAATCGGGAAAAAAGGAGCAATCATCATAGATGAATGTGGCAATCCAAAAACAGGTGGAAATTCTGTTGCAGTCAAGCGTCAATATTGTGGGAATTGGGGAAAGGTTGAAAACTGCCAGGTCGGAGTTTTTCTGGCTTATGCAAAACAGGGATTCCGGCTTTTACTTGATTTTCGTCTCTATCAACAAGAATCCGGGGCTTCTGATCCACAACGGTGTAAAGCCGCCGGTATCCCGGATAATGAACTAGTATTTCGAACGAAAGCTGAGTGGCATATGATATGATAGTTCAGGCAGTTCACTCAAAGATTCGGTTTACCCACATCTGGATGGATGGTTTTTATGGGAATCATCCCTGGTTACTCACCAAAATTGAAACTTTGAATCTGTTCTATGTAGCAGACATTAGTTCAGATGAACACATATACACCACTTCCCCGGAATATGGTATCCCCCAAAAAAAAAGCAACAAAGGACGAACCCCAACCAGATTCACTGTACTCAACACACAACCTGTGAGAGTTGATGATCTCATAAAAACAGTTGTCAGATGGAGAATTATGCGAATTCGAAAATCAATGTCCGGTTTTTTGGAAGTGAAGTTTACGGTAATCATAGTCAGGTAAATTGATAAAGACGTTATGAAACCTCTCCCGGTTTTACTCTTGATTTGTAAGGAACGGCTCTGTCTAAAAAACAAGTGATACCATATCATCACATTCAGGCAGGATGTAATTACATGGCATTCTAATTTTTATATTGACAATGATCTATATTATTT
>Ga0265592_1000293_pt1 | contig 28406 bp, 27 predicted proteins | sample saktaG_7_FD_190141 | JGI IMG/M metagenome (GOLD analysis project Ga0265592, IMG submission 190141) | Saline water microbial communities from Sakinaw Lake, British Columbia, Canada - sak_2010_1_5_120m | ecosystem: Environmental > Aquatic > Non-marine Saline and Alkaline > Saline ... | reverse complement strand
AACGGGTGCTGCAAGAAGAATTCTCCTGCGAAGGAGCAGGGATTGATTGATCATAATTGGACTCTGCGTGAACTACTTACACACCCATATTATATAACATCAACCGGATAAACGGTCACCACCCAGAGTTCTGATCGACTCGATTCCTATACACCTATTAAATTCAATGTCGTTGCCTTCCCAGTCTTTACCGCTTTCACGAATACAAATCAAGCCATTACCGATATCCGTTATTGTTCCTTCAAATGTAGCACTATAGTAGCCAGAGTAGATGCTCACATGATCTCCGATTTGTGGGGTTCGCGTAGCCCATATGCTCTTCTTTTGTGCCGAATCTAGAGCATTGTGTAGTTCGTTATCTAGCTGTACTTGGTATTGGCTGTAGTAATCAATCGATTGTCCCGTCTTGATACCTTTATTGTACAGATAATCGTCGAGAATACTCTGTCCTTGATTTAATGACTCGACTAAATTTTGGTCCTGCAAGCCATAAGTATTGGGCACAAAATTGCTTAGATGTGTAGCAACATTAGAGAGATAATTCCGATCGCCCCAATTTTTCCCTAGATACGTGTAAAGGCTACCTCTGCCTGCATTATAGTAGAGTACGGATTGAACATAAGAGTCATAGGCATTGTAATGCCATAAAAGATAATTACATCCATCATTTATCGCATTATCGTAACCGTTCTGATCATTGGTATATGGCCCGCTCTTCTCATGATAATCAGTATTTGCTACTTGCATTATTCCATCACCATTCGTAGGTTGCGCCCAGGGGCCATCACTTTGACTATAAAACCTATTATAGTTCCACCCATCAATGTGGAACGCTCCTTCACCGCCTTCTTGACGGATAATAGCTAAAACAAGCTCTACCGGCAGTGCGCCTTTATGATTATTCACCATGTTCTGTATCTCTAGCTGTTTCTGTCGGTCAGTAAGATCGTCGTTAATGGTATTACCTGACTGTCCACTAGCACTTGCCGTTAGTAGGACCAGCGCAAGAGCTAGATAACATGTTTTCAACGTCATTGCAATACCTCTTAGAGTTTGGATTATTTGCCTACTAATTAAACTTGGCTCTTCACTATTTTTCTGCAACTTCAAGATAGCAATAAGCAGATTCAATTATTTTTTAACGAATACCCCGCAGCTCTGCTGCGGGGTGCGCCGCCGCAATTTGCCTTCTTATTCTTTCTTATATATTCAAACTTATAACCTCAGAACGTATCGTCCTCTCCGGTGGGCGGAACGTACAGGGGAAGACCGTCGCTCTTCTGGATGGCTCTTGCGCGGCTGAGGTACTCTTTTATCATGACTGGAAAGGTCCTCGCCTCGAGGTAGCGCAGGCCGAGCTGCTCTGCCCACCTCTGGATGCCGAGGTCCTGGGATATCACCGCAGCGTTCAGCTCCTTTGCGAGGAGCAGGATGTCGATGTCTGGAGCGCTGTCGAGAATTCCGTAGCGCAGAGCATTTCTGTACTTCTCCCGAAACTTTCTCACAAGCCCTCCGACGACCTCCCTTTCGATCTCGTCTTTCATCGCCGCAAGGTCCCCTTCTGTTGCGCTCAGTGCGACGCACCTTGCGACCGCCTCCCAGATAGCCTCCTCGGCGACGTTCATCCCCTTGTTTATCCTGCTTCGCATGTAGTAGACGTACTCGTAGAAGACCTTGGAGGGTATCTTCACCTCGTACCTGTCCGGCGTCATCTTGACGAGCCAGGTGTCGACCTTGATCAGGACCGCCTCGTCGCATTCGTTGTGCTTTACGAAGTCTCTGATCTCGTTGTAGACTGAGGGGTAGGGGATGTAGCAGCTTATCCCGAGGTGTAGCCTCGCCTCGGCGACGGAGTCGAGGATGGCGTTCATCCCTTCGCAAATGTTGGTGCAACCCTCCCCCTCCCAGGCGAGGGAGTCGGTAAGGGCTGTGGTATCGAGCACAAACCTCTGGCGCAACATCTTAACCAAGTATGTAAGAGGTGATATAAGACCGCTTGTGTCCCATCTTCGCCATATTTAAAGGATGAGCTACCATGGGGGATCTCGGGCCGCGGTCGCGCCCGGAACGAACGGCGGCCCCGGATCGACGGCAAGAAGGTTTGCGGTGATAGGTTTGAAACCCCTGGTCTTTTCCCTGAGCAGAATAGAGAACCTGATGCACAAGGTGAGCTTCGATCCTCGAAGGATGAAGGGCGAGATCATCACCAACACCTCGACGGTGGACCTGGAGATGCTCGATTCAATCCTCCAGATATTCCGGGACGTCATCGAGAGTGGTCTTTCCGTCAGCCCTTACCTGAAGGTGGAGACCGACGGGAGACGTGCCAGGATCAAATCCGCCTGCAGCATCACCGTGAGCGGCGTCCTCCTCAAGGCCGGAGTTCCAGTGAGGCCGAAGGGCGGGGGCGTGATCGAGGTGGTAGACCGCGAACCTCTTCGGTTCACTGACATGCTGATGTACTGGGCCACCACCATCGACCCGATAGACGTCCTGATCAGCCAGGAGCTTACCTCGGTCGTGGAGATGATGCAGACCGGAAGCGGCAGGATCCTCGGAAACCTCCAGGAGGTTCCGATGCTGGCGAAAGAGAGGATCGAGGGGAGGCTCGAGGTTCTCGCCGAGGCCGGGTTTGCGGGGGTTTTGGACCTTGGCGATCCGAATATGGACGTTCTCGGTGTCTCTGTGGAGCGGGACCACGTCGGGATATCCCTCGTCGGCGGAACGAACATCATTGCAGCTGCCATGAGCCGCGGGATCAGAATAGAGACCGAGTCCATAAGCAGCCTCACCGATATCAGGGAGATGACTCACATCGAGGATCTCGTTTGATGGGCGAAGCGCAAAGCCAGGTCGGCGAGGCGCCTTCGGCCAAGTTCTTATAAGATCTGTCCTGAAACTCTTTTTCGTGAAGAACGAAGAGGTTGCGCGCCTGCTCAGAGAGGTGGGGGATCTATTGGAGCTGCAGGGCGAGAGCGGCTTTAAGGTCGTAGCCTACCGGAGGGCGGCAAGGTCCATAGAGTCGATGAAAGAGGACCTGGAGGAGGTCTCACGCAACGGGAAGCTCGAGTCTATACCGGGGGTGGGAAAAGCGATCGCCGGAAAGATCACAGAGTTTCTCGAAACCGGGAAGATCGAGACTCGCGACCGCCTATTTCGGGAGACGCCGCCGGGCATGGCCGAGCTTCTCCAGATCTCGGGGCTGGGACCCAAGACCGCGTCGATGCTTCATCAAAAGCTTGGGGTCTCGAGCGTCGAGGAGCTGGAGCGGGCGGCGAGGGAGCACCAGGTCCGGCGCCTTCCTCGGATGGGGCCGACCTCCGAGAAGAACATCTTACGAGCCATCGAGAGGTGGAAGAAGCGGAGCGACAGGATACCCCTGGGGGTGGCGCTCCCCATCGCCGAGGAGATCCTCGGCCATCTCAAAAAGGTGGAGGGGATCGAGAACCTCACCCTGGCAGGAAGCCTTCGGAGGGGGCGGGAGACGGTGGGGGACATCGACATCCTGGCGACCTCAAGCTTGCCCGCGAGGGCGATAGGGGCCTTCGTCGAGATCCCTGCCGTGGAGGAGGTTTTGATGAAGGGGCCCACAAAGGCGAGCGTCATCGTGGACGAGACGATACAGGTGGACCTTCGGATCGTCGACCACCGGTCTTTCGGGACGGTGATCCAGTACTTCACCGGGTCCAAGGAGCACAACGTGAAGCTGAGGCACGTCGCCCTCTCGAAGGGGTACTCCCTCTCCGAGTACTCCCTGACTAGGGTCGCAAATGGCGAGGAGCTATTCTTCGACCGGGAGGAGGATCTATACAGCCACCTGGGGATGGAGTGGGTCCCGCCCGAGATCAGGGAGGACCAGGGCGAGGTTGAAACCGCCCTCGCAAGGAAGCTTCCAAGGCTCGTGGAGGTCTCAGACATCAAGGGCGACCTTCACGTCCACAGCGACTGGTCGGACGGCCGCCACTCCATCGAGGATATGGTAAAAACCGCCAAGGATCTCGGCTACGAGTACATGGCGATCTGCGACCACTCTCCGGGCCTGGGGATCGCCAACGGCCTCGCTGAAGATAGGCTCAGAAAGAAGATGGAGTTCATATCAAGCCTCAACGACAGCCTCGAAGGGTTCACGATCCTGGTGGGAACGGAGGTGGACATCAGGGCCGACGGAAAGCTCGACTATCCCGACGAGGTTCTCTCGCAGTGCGACGTCGTCGTGGCCTCGGTCCATTCCGGCTACAACCAGAGGGAGAGGGAGATGACAAACAGGATCATCTCGGCGATGGAGAGCGAGCACGTCGACGTCATTGGCCACCCCACCGGCAGAAAGATCGGGGAGAGGGAGCCTTACGAGGTCGATATGGAGCGGGTTCTGGAGGCGGCGGCCAGGACCGACACAGCCATGGAGATCAACTCTCATCCCAGCAGGCTAGATCTGAACGATCGGTGGTCGAGGAGAGCCAAGGAGCTGGGGGTCACGCTCGCCATAAACACCGACGCCCACAGCACCCGCGGCCTGTTGGCAATAGAATACGGTGTCAAGACCGCTCGGCGCGGCTGGCTGGAAAAAAAAGACGTTTTGAACACCCTGGGGCTTGAGGATCTGATGAAATACCTCAACAAGGGCTGAAGGAAAGAGGAGAGAGCGATGAAGAAAAACGAAGGCCGGGACGAAGGGCCCATCGGCGGGTACCTGGTGAGGTTCCTTATCGGAATAGTCGTCATGGCCGCCATCTTCAGCGGGCTTCTCCTCGCCATCGATCACCTGGGTCTTATGAGCCCGGCGGGAGAAGGAAATGACATGACCCCGCCGAGGATCGAGAGGTTTGAGGCGAGCCCAGGCGTTGTCCGGCCGGGGGAGAGCTCGATATTGAGCTGGAATGTATCAGGCGTCGGGCTTGCGGCCAACGTATCCATCGAGCCCGGGATCGGCCCTGTGGCGCGAGAGGGGAAGTTCGCCCTCCTGCCCGAAGAGACGACGACGTACACCATCTCGGCCACCAATTACGCGGGACGCGCCGAGGCGAGGGCGACGGTCACGGTGCAGGCGGCGGAGGATGAGACGTCCGAGCTGGCCCCGGAATCTGAGGGGAAAGAAACACGATGAATTCGTCGCTGATCTTCAGTAGTAGTACCATATGCTCCTGTAGTCCTCCGGATCCTCGCCCCGCCTCCTCAGCTTTTTGAGGTAGCCGCTTATGCTGACGTCGTCGTAGATGTAGGGCTTGACCTGGACGATGTTCTTCTCCCAGGGGAGGAACCGGTAGGTTCTCCTGCCGTCGGGCTGGATCGCTATGATCTCGTGGTTCTGCCAGGCCCGCAGGTGGTCTTTTCCAAGGAACGGCACGTTGAAGACCGGCTCGTCGGTCCTGAAGATGCCGGGAAGGAGGCGGGCCTCCTCCTTTCGCTCCTGGAGGATCCGGGCGATGGGGACTGCATACTCCTCCATCTCGGACTTTCCCTTCATGTTGAAGGTGTAGTAGGGGTCGACCCCGATCTTCTTCATGACGATCCTGAGCGCAGCGGTCTCAAAGCGCCTGCTGTTGGCGAAGGTGAAAACCTGCTGGTTATAGACGTCCATCCCCAGCATCCTGATCCTTCTTACGGCCTCGAGGGTCTCGGGCGTCACCTCGTAGGGGTGGGAGAAGTGGGTGACGACGCAGAGGCTTTGCCTGCCCAGGTCATGGTGGCTTGCAAAGATCTCACAGAGCTCCTCGGATATCCTCTGGGGGACGGTTATCGGGATTCTGGTGGCGATCCTGATGCTCGCAAGGTGGGGGATCTCCGATAGGCGGCCGAGTATCCGGTCGATGAGGCCGTCGCTCATCACCAGGGGGTCGCCCCCGGTGACGAGAACGTCCATCATCTCGTCGTGCTCTGCGTACCAGTCGAGGGCGGCGTCGATTGACTCCATCGAGGCCATGGCCGATGGCATGAAGGGTGCGGTGATCTCCCAGTTCCTCTGGCAGTAGACGCAGATCTGGGGGCAGGAGTCGTAGGGCTTGATGATGGCGACCCTGGGATAGCGCCGGGTGACTAGATCCATCGGGGAGGTGTCGTGCTCTCGCATGAAGTCGAAGGCCCACTTTCGATCTTTGCGATGAGCGATCATGTTCTGGACGTATTTTAGGGGCGGGAAGACCTGGAGCCGGACGGCGAAGTCGAGGTCGGAGGGCTCCCGATCCATCAGGTGGAGGTAGTGGGGGGTGACGCCGAAGGGAACGCCCTTCTCCAAGGCGAGCCTGATCGACCGATCGTGCTCGGGGCTCAGCGTAATTATCTCTTCGATCGTCGCTAACCCCATCTCGTCCTTGAAGACGTGCCGAAACTGCCATCTCCAGTCGTTCCAGTCGTCGGAGTCCGCGCCGAGGACCTCCAGTATCCTATCTCTATTTTCGAGCCTCGTTCTGGCGACTTCGGGGTCGAGGCCGTTTTTGTACCTTGCCAGGTGCTCGTCCATCCTTCGGCCCATCTCGTCCAGATAGTCGGATCGCCTCCTGCCCGCGTCCCTCCCCTCGTACTTTTCGAAGTCCGGGACCCTCAAGCCCTCCATAAGCCAGGAGGGGTAAATCTCCGACTGGACCTTTACGGCTCTGAAGAGGTGGAAGAACTCGTCGACGAAGTCGTCAGCCACCTCGGCGTCTCCGGTGACGGCGGCCTTCCAGAGAAACTCCAGGGAAGATGTTTTTGCCGAGCGCTCGTTTCGAGGGGAGAATATGTTTTTTAGGCACTCGACCGCCTCTTTGAAGAGAACGTAGTCCCAGGGCTCGATCTCGGCAGCCTCCCGTTGGTAGGTCCATTCCAGGGCCTGAAGATAGCGCACGATCTCGTCGCGGGCAGCCTCCAGGCTCACGCTCTCTTTCAGGAGGAGGCGTATATCGGGGGCCACATCCCAGCATTTTTGCCATCTGCTCGCCATGTCAAAGCGTTTAATATGGAACTGATGGTATTTAAAAACCACTTCGAACGTCGAGGCGGCAGTTCTCGGGGCGGAAAGGGTGCTCGTTTTCTCGCTTCTCGGCGAGTTTTCTCCGCCTTAGCGGCCGCAGCTCTTCGAGATCTCTTTGAGTCCTCCAGATCCAGCCCATCACCTGTCTGTTATATTCGTTATATTCGTTATATTCGTTATATTCGTTATATTCGTTATATTTCGTAGCAGGATTAAGGCATCTTTTTGTGATCAATTGTAGAAAAGCATGTCTATTAGAGTTATATTACACACTTTTGTTACATGAATAAATAAGTTTTTAGAACTAGATCCTATTTTCCATATTGTTTAAACAAAAAGATTCATAAATAAGAAGAATAATCATTGATTTCGTAAGACAAAATCTGGCAAACATAATGGAGGTATTTCGATTGAGAAATTCGTTGTTATGGGGACTGGCGGCAGGGCTTTTGGTCCTGTTCGCCGCAGGTTGCACCGCAGCCTCCGATGAGGGCGGCTCGGTTCCCGTCTACACTGTGGCCGACACCACAGGGGACTGGGGCTTTCCCAGCCCCTACGCCCACTACGCCAGGGGGCCGGGGTACACCCGGATGAGCTTTTTGTTCGACACCCTGATCTGGAAGGATAACGATGATTACGTTCCGGCCCTCGCCGAGAGCTGGGATCTGGAGGGCGACGACGTCTACGTATTCCACCTGAGGGACGGCGTCACCTGGCATGACGGCGAGGAGTTCACCGCCGACGACGTCGTCTTCACCGTCGAGTACATCAAAGAGCACCCCTACCAGTGGGTCGACTCATCGATAATCGAGAGCGCTGAGGCCCTCGACGACCTCACCGTGAAGGTCACCCTCTCGTCTCCCTACGCACCATTCCTGGACCAGGTGGGAGGGACCCTCCCGATCCTGCCCGAGCACGTCTGGGCAGAGGTGGACGATCCCGTAACCTATCGGGACCAGGAGGCGCTCGTGGGGACTGGGCCCTACACCCTCGCCGTCGACGACTACGACCAGGTCCAGGGGACTTATCGGTACATCGCCTACGATGACTACTACCTGGGCGAGCCAAAGGTCACGGAGCTGAGGTTCGTCAAGATCTCGGCCCCCAACGCCGCGGCCGAGCTTCAACAGGGGAACGTGGACACAGCCCCGATCGAGCCCGAGATGATCGATCAGCTGGAGGACGACTTTGAGATCCTCTCGGTTCCTGCCCACTGGTGGAACTACAAGCTGATGATCAACCACCAGAAGGAGTCGATGTCGGACAAGAGGTTCAGGCAGGCTCTCGCCCGCGCCATCGATCGGGACGAGCTGGTGGAGATCGCGGGCCGCGGGTACGGCCTTGCAGGAAGTCCAGGGTTCGTGCCCCCCGACAACGCCTGGTACAACCCCAAGATGGACGACTATTACCCCCACGACCCCGCGAAGGCCGAGGAGCTTCTCGATGAGATGGGCTACGACGGCCAGCAGATCCAGCTTCTCGTCAAGGGTGGCGACGCCGAGGCCGAGAGGATCGGCGAGCTGATCGAGGCGGACCTGGAGGCGGTCGGGATCGACGTGGACCTGCGGACCATGGACTCGAAGACCGTCGACTCCAAGGTCGGGGACTGGGACTTCGACCTGGCCCTGAGCGGTCACGGAGGCGTGATCGGCGATCCAAACTTCCTCGCGAGCAACACCATCGACATGGACAGCTTCAACAGCGCACGGTACGACGACAACTCTGAGCTGACGGCCCTCCTGGAAGAGCAGGTGACGGAGACCGACGAGGACGCCCGGCATGATCTCATCGATCAGGCTCAGGTCCTCTACGCCGAGGACGTTCCTTCCATCAGCCTCTACTACACCGAGTCGTTCGTCGCTCACGACGGCCAGGTCGACCTCTACTACACCTACAATGGAATGGCTCTGGGCATTCCGATCGCCCTGAACAAGCTCTCCTTCGTCGGAGTGTAGAGATAAGATACGAGTGCAGAAGTAAGTGCAGAAATGCAGAGCGGGCGGCTGCCACTTGCGGCTTCGGCCCGCTCAATTTTTTCCCGCATTTTTATTTTTCATTTTCATCTTCACGAGCGGCGCAAGGCCGACCGGCCGAAAACCACCGGTCATCGGCCAGGACCACCGACGTCTCCACCTGCCGGTCGTGGATCTGCCAGAGGTCGAGATGGTCGAGGCCGAGGGTCTTGAGGGTCCTGTCCAGGTCGGCGAGAGCCCTCTTTTTGTCCCGAACCGCCGACTTGCTCGTCTGGAAGATGCCGATGCCATCCCGAAGTTTGTGGTGGGAGCGCCAGAAGGCGCCCAAGGCAGGAAGTGGCACAAGACCAGCCGATCCCTGGAGAGCGCTAGCAAGAGAATACTATATGGGTGTGCTGTAGCATAGTTATAAAGTCAAATCGCGAGGTTGAGAACATCGATACTTTAAATTGAACGAGGCGGCAAATTGAAAGTCAGAGATGTCATCAAGCTGATAGAGGCAGACGGTTGGAGCCTGGTGACCACCAGAGGGAGCCATAGGCAGTTCAAGCACCCGTTTAAAAAGGGACGTGTTACGATCGCTGGCGAGCCGGATCTGGACCTCCATCCCAAGACCCTGAAAAGTATATTAAAGCAAGCGGGCCTAAAGGAGATTGAAGATGACTAGAACTAGATATGCAATTATCATCGAGAAGGGCGAAAGAAATTACTCTGCATACTGCCCAGACCTTCCCGGCGTGGTCGCAGCCGGAAAGACCGAAGAGGAGACCGTAGAGCTGATGAAAGAAGCGATAGAGTTTCATCTGGAAGGCCTAAAAGAAGACAACCTCCCAATACCCGAGCCAACTACCACCGCCAGAAGCGTCGAAATTTCTGTGTAAGATGCCTGCCAGAAAACTCCGCCAAGAAAATCCAGAATGCCACGGCTGCACGGCCAAGGGATCAGTCCGCTGCTACTTTAAGGTCCCGCGCTCTTCGTCCGCATGACTTCGGATCCGGTCTGCGATATCGTCGATCGGCCGGTCCAGGCGCACCCGATCCTAACAAGAAGCGGCCCTGAGCTTTCCCATCAAGCCCCGGAATTCCCGCTGCAGGTCTTCCTGGAAAGCTTTTAGGAGGGTGCCGCACGGCTCAGCATATCTCAAGTGATCGAAGATTTTTAAAGATATATATTTGCATCTATGAAAATAGTGGTGCCAGGTTCGATCTCGTTTTGCATCAGACCGGCTCCAGCTCTGGACTTTCTACGACTTCATCCGCCCAGTCCCTGCGAGGGATCTTGACCAAGCCGCCCAACCGATCGACAGCAACCCTCTTTATCTCTATCTCTATATCCACAACCTCGCCCTCTCTGAGGTCGAGCTTTTCCAGAGGCTTCAATACCTGCTCGTTTAAAAGAGATAGCAAATCTAGCGCCGATCGATTCTGTCAGACTCGGGTCGCTCTGGCTCAAAAGCTCGCCTCACACCACCCCTCGATAGAAGGCCAGCCTTCTCGCGTAGGGCCTGAAAAGCCCAAGCATCCTCTCCTGCTCTTCGATGGACAAAGGTTCCGGATCTCGGCCCACTTGGGCGAGAAGCCGGACCTCCTCGGGGGTCGAGCAGCCGACGATGGCGAGGGATATCTCCTGAGATAAGGCGTACTTGAGGAGAAGATCGGGGCCTATCCCGGCCTTGGGGTTGAGGTAGTGGGACGCCCCCAAAACCTTCATCCCGATGACGGCGATCCCCCGCTCCACGGCCGCCGGGAGGGTACTGTCGAGAAACCCGCCAAGGACCCCCTCCAGGGGGTTCGCTGGCATGAGGACCGAGTCGACGGGCCAGTTTTCGGCGGCATAAGTGACGACTGCGGGGTCGTGATGTCCCGTCACCCCGATGAGCTTCACGAGATCCGTCTCCTTCGCCTCGATGAATGCCTCAAGAGCCCCACCGGGACCCTCGATCTCCCGCAGGTCCTGCTGGGTCCTGACGTCGTGGATCTGCCAGAGGTCGAGATGGTCGAGGCCGAGGGTCTTGAGGGTCCGGTCCAGGTCGGCGAGAGCCCCCTTCTTGTCCCGAGCTGCCGACTTGCTCGTCTGGAATATGCCTTCCCGAAGCTGGGGGTGAGTCCGCCAGAAAGCGCCGTAGTAGCCTTCGCTCCCCGAGTAGGCGGGGGCGGTATCGAAGTAGCCGATCCCCTGGAGGGCGGCCTCCTCGATCACCCGCGCTGCCCTCGCCTCCTGGCCATGGGTCCGGAGGATCCCCTCGCCCCCGAGGCCCACGACGGTGACATCCCGGCCGGTTTTTCCGAAGGGCCGGGTCTTCAGCTGCTCCATACCTTCGCCATCCCCTCCACCATAAAACCGTTCAGTCAGCCTCAGTCTGTTTCGGCCCCCCGCCTCAGCTCTCCTTTTCACCCCTCACCATCACGTTTCCTGCGGTGATGTCGGCCGGGAGCGGGAAGTAGGAGGCGAGGTTCTCCTTCACCCACTCTGACGCGACGCTGTTCGACCGCTCGGCTCCGGCTTCGTCCTCAAAGAAGTTTATGAAGGCCACAAGGCCGTCGCCGCAGTCCACGCCGTAGTATTTGATGAAACCGGGGATCTCTCTGATCCGGGGCAAAAACCTATCCTCAACGAGCCTCATAACCTCGCCGACATAGGCCTCGTCTGTCTTGTAACGCCTTATACTCAGGTACATATTTCTCCTCCGCCCAAGTTTATGGACTGCATTTGATAATAACTTTATCCAAATATCCAGAGTTTGGCGGACCAGGAGCTTTCGTCTCATGTCCAAAAACGATCAGATCGAGCCCTCGGAGAAGCTGAGGCTCCACCCCACAGCGGCCCTGGTGATGTTCTGGTCGCTTCCCCTCCGTGCCAGGGGCCCGGTCCAGGCCCACAAGTTCGTGGAGATGCTCGACCTCTCCTCTGGAAAAGACCTCCTTCGAAGGTGCGACGCCATCTGCGATTGGTACGGCGAAGTGATTCTGAACAGAAAGCACTTCATCAAGAGCCTCGTCGAAAAGCTCCTCGCCGAATCCGAGGAGGTGGGGAAGCAGATGCAGCTTGTCATCCTCGCCGCCGGAAAGTCGCCCCTGGCCCTGGAACTTCTCCTTGAAAACCCCGCCAAGATCTCCAAAATCTTCGAGGTGGACCTGGCGGGCCTTGAGGAGAAGAAGCGGCTCTATTCGAGGATCGCGCCGGATCACACTGAAAAGCTGAGATGCCTGACGGCGGACATCGCCTCCGAAGACCTCCTCGACCGGTTGGCAGGGGAGGGCTTCGATCCAAAAGCTCCGGCGATCGTTTTGATGGAGGGGATCAGCTACTACCTGCCGAAAAAGAATCTTGAGGGGATCGTCTCGAAGTTCAGATCCGGCGGAAAAAATCACTTCATCGTCGAGTACCTTGTGCCCTGCTCAGAGGTGAAGGCGGCGAGAAGAAAGATCCCAAAGGGCATATTCTCCCTGATCCGAAGCGAGGCCGGAACCGACGGGACGAGGTGCTACACCGAGGGGGAGCTGTCGAGCCTCTTCCGGAGGGCTGGCGGACGAGAGATCTCGTGCATCGAGATGTCCGAGATGGAGCTTCTGCGCCTCGGCTTCAACAAGCGCTTCAGCGAGCGAGGAGATGGATGGATCGAGTGCTTTTTGGGCAATGTCTAAAAGAGCGCGTCTTTCCTAATGGCCGATCCATTTCGGCGCCGCATGGCCGTTGAGAAAAACCCGGAAAACGGCGCTTGGGAAGGACGCGGGACGAAAGATGCCCGCGACCCCCTCCCACCGATCGGGCCAGGCTTTTCTTCCTGCCCCTTGATCTCCCCACCACTTCGATCTATCGATCTATCTTTTGACCACGACCACTCGCCTTCCGGCGCCAGCCAAGACCATATCCACCGTCCTTCTCGGGGTGTGCTTGGCAGGAGGCGCGTAGCCCATCCTTATCAGGATCTGGGGATAGTCGACGTCCAGGATCTCGACCATCTCCCGGTGAAGCTCCTCGATGGCCACCGGCTGGCTGAATAGGTCGAACCTGACGCCGAGCTTCGTGGCGGTGAGAAAGAGCTTTTCAAACCGCATCCCCGCCTCGACCCAGACCTGCTTGTCCTCGGCATCGGTGCTCAATACCCCGACGGCGGGGGAAGCTTCCATGAGGGCCATCTCCTTTCGGGCCCTGGAGGTGGATGTGTCGAAGGTGCCAAAGATGAACTGGCCGAAGTAGGACTCGAAGTCCGAGTAGCCGAAGGCGTAGCCAGGCAGGCCGTCCCAGGCTTCCTCGTTGTTCGCCCTGATCCAGCGGGCCAGGTCCTTTCTGAAGGCCTTGTTTCCGAGCTGGATCTTGTGGGACTTTCCGAGAATCTCGGCCATCTTCGCCCTGCTCTCGGCGTCGGTGAGTACATCGAGCCTGAAGCCAGTATCGTCGATGGCTTCTTTCATCTCTTCGATCTTCTCGGCCTCGATCGGCCGGTCGTCGTAGGCTCCGCGATTGGTGTGCCTTTCAGTGATCTCGTCGAATAGGTCCGGCGGGAACTGGAGTTTTCCGGCACCCTCCTTGAACTTCACCACCGCTATCGTCTCCGAATCGACCCCATCAGGGAAGCGCTCGACCTCGTAGCCCATTTTGAAGTGCTCTGCGGCCAGAAGCAGGTTTGTGAGAACACATCCCAGGCTCATGTACATCGTCCTGTTGGCGGGCTCAACGTCCGGAAGGGTCCTGTCGAAGTCGGCCATGATCGCGATCTCGCCGTCGTTTACGGCGAACTTCCAGGGCTGGTTGTTCGGGCCGGAAGGAGCCAAAACCGCGTACCGAAGGAGGAACTTGAGCTTCTCGTCCATGCTTGCTGACAAGGGGTAGTCCCCCTCGTCGACGTTCCAGGCGATCAAGTTTTTCTCTGCCATCCAAATCTACCTCTCCTTCTACTATTTTCACCTACGACTTTTTGAGCCTTGTGGGATGGGGTCGATGACTTTTTCAAATTCGCGTGGTCTAATTGGCCTGGCAGTTCTAATAGCATGGTGATGTGCGATTTGCTGTAGAATGATTATAACGTGCCAAAGAAATTATGTTCAACAAACGCTACAATCAAATAGCTTGGAACACCGACATGTAGAAGATAGAATAGTTGCCCTAGAATCAATGCAATAAACACAAGTAATTTCCTATGACAAACGCGACAATTGAGAAAAAAAACTGCTGTTGCGAGATAAATGCCCCGGAGCGTTTTGTTCGCATATTCTAGTTCTCTCACCCGCCTCTCAAGGTCATCATATTGAGCTTGCATCCTTTCGCGTCCCAAAGTATCACTTCCACTTATTCATAAAATCATGAGAATTTGTAACTATTCAGCACCCAACAACCAGCATCGGCAAACTCAATTGATGAGATGTCGCGTGGCCAGTTCCAGAGAGCTAACTTCAAGTAACTTCGTCAATAGATATCGTTTTCCATTCTAGCGCAAATTGTTTGTCGGCATGCCTTCATAACCAAAATCAGCATCATGCGGGCGATTCGGGATAGCTGAATAGTTACGAGAATTTTTTGTTTTTTTTATCGTTGGGACTGTTTGGACTTAGTTCGTTTCCTCATGAATAAAATGAACTTGTTCTCAGGTTTTGATTCGAGTTCCCTAACTCTTTCATCCAGTTCACGAAGTTGCCGACTAACTTTGTCCAGATCTGTTGATTGTGATGTATCGTGTCCATTGTTATCCGACTTATTATAGGTAGACTTTAATTTACCACCTATCTTCTGCTTTGATGAATGTTGATTGCTAATTTGAATCACCCGACTCTTACTTTATTATCTCTCTGCAGATGTAGGGATATCTGACCAAGCCTTATACGCCTCTTCGCGCAAGGTTGATTATTATCGTTATATTAAAGCTTTCCTTTTGAGCCTTGTTCTAAACCGGTCTCTCTCAAAATCGGTATATACATCGACCTTCAATTCCACTGTTGGATGATCGAGAGGGAAAAAGTTGCAGAGGCCGCCTGCGCGATAAAGGGCTACTTCTCGCCCGTCGATATCGGGGAGTACGAGACTGAGACGGGAATCCTCGGGCGCGATTTTCGCGAGATCGTCCCTGAAGACTTTGACGGCGATATATTCGCCATTGATGGGAGCAACGTCGTCGTCTTCGACCTCGGGAACGTCAGCCTGAACCGCATCAGGGCCGGATACGTCGTCTACCGCGGCACCGAATGGCAGAAGACCGTCATCACCTACGATGACCTCTTCACTGCAGATCGGAAAAATTATCCTTTGTATTTCAACCGATACCGAAGGGGAATCTTCGGCCTGAAGGAACCTTTCGAGCTCAAATCCGAGGAGGAGCTGGACCGGATATCGACCTTCTTCAGGGACCTTCAGGAGCATGTGGCTTTATCCGAAGCCGTAAAGGAGGCGAAAGAGGGAGACGTCGTCCTCTACGACGGGGGCTTTTCCCTCTGGAGAGACCCCTACTACCGAGAGGTATTGAACTGGATATTCGAGCGGGCCAAGGAGAGGGGAGCAGACCTTCTCGCCGTCAGCAAGTCCAGCAAGCTCTCCTGGGGAGGCAAGATCTCCAGGCCCTTAATCAGGAGCGCCGATTACATCGGGAGCCAGATCGTGCCAAACGATCCCTGGTACGTCCAGCTCAGCGGAAAAAAGGTGATCAGTGAAGACCCCTGGCTCGGAAAAACTTACGTGGCAAAGTTTCATCCCCGTTCGACCCACGCCTTCAGGATCGACGCGCCGAACTGCGTGGCAGACCACATCGACGAGGCCCTCGGCCACGTCTCCATGTACGCCAGATCTGCCGAGAGCCTAGGCTACCCCCACGCCCTCTTCAGGGCTCACCAGGACTTAAAAATCCCGATTCAAGAGCGAAACTTCACGCGCCTCTCCCTCTTCGAAGGGCTCCGGGGCGAGGGCCTGACTGAGCAGGAGATACGCGGCGCTCTCGACTATCACGAAATTCTAGACGGACTTCGGAGGAGGTAGAATGGCAAATCTATCGGACGAGAGATGGAAAGGATCGTTGGGGGAGGGGACGACATCAAGGGAGGGAGAAGACCTGGTCGAGCTGAAGCCTCAAATCATAAAGAAAGACGAGAATTCAAACCCCTACAACAAGATAATCTCAAAAGACGTAAGAGAGTATCACTTCATCGTACCCAGTGAAGAGTGGGTGGAGCTTGGGGAGATCGTCTCAATCCATGACCGAAGGGCAGAGAGAAATACTACTTTTCTCGCCAGAATCACCGACATCCAGCACGACTCCAACTACGACGGCAACTGGGACACAATGGTCCGAGGAGAGGAGTTCTACGACAAGGATCACATATTCAACCGAGTGGTGGCAGAGCCTCTTGGCTGCATAATAAAAGAGGGAGGAAAAAAGGAGCGGTTCAGGAAGTCGAGGACGATCCCCACCAAGTTCTCTCCCGTCACGAAGGCGGAAAAAGATGAGTTTCAATTCCTCATCGAAGTGATGGGAGACATTGAGGTGGGACGCCTCCGGAACGGAAGCAAAGACGTGAGAGAGATCCCCGTCGCCCTGCACAGCAATGCCATGGACCACCACATGGGGGTCTTTGCGACGACGGGCATGGGAAAATCTAACTTCATGAAGGTCTTTGCCGCCTCCTGCATGAAGAAGGCCTTCTCGAAGGAGTCGAACTTCGGCCTTCTGATCGTCGACCCTCACGGCGAGTACATTTTGGGCAAGAAGGGGACGAAGGGTCTTCTCCACCTGGACCGGTATAGGGACGGAATCGTCTGCTACTCCACCGACCCCGGAAACCTCAAAGATCCCCTCGTCTCGGAGCTGACGGTGGGAAAGAAGGAGATCCGACCCCAGGACATCGAGGTCCTTTATGACTGGACCCCGGCCCAGAGGGAGGCGCTGGAGGCGGTCTTGCGGGTCTTTTACGAGGATGCCTGGCTCGAAGACGTGCTCACTCCCGAGGGCGCCGCCAAGATGATCGCCGAGGGGTTCCACGAGAAGACCATAGGCAGGATCAGCCGGACGATAAAGACGATCCTGGACAAGAACCGGTACATCTCGGATATGACCTCCAGCATCCCCGGCATAATCTCCAACCTCCTGGAGGGAAAGGTCGTTCTGGTGGACATCCCAACCCTCGGCGAGAGGAGTGAGCTCTTTCTCCTCTCGCTCTTATCCCGTCACATCCTCGATCGGTACAAGAGGGAGAGCGCCGAGGGCGCTAGAGGGAAGGGCTGCCTGATAACGGTGGAGGAGGCGCAGCGCGTCCTCGGCGGAGCGGAGGGTAGCCTCGCCCGGTTCGAGTCGATCGCTCGGGAGGGGCGAAAGTTCGGGGTGGGCCTCTGCGCCATAACCCAGCAGCCGAAGCTGATCGATAAACAGCTTCTTTCCCAGTTCAACACCCTCGTCATTTTGGGCCTTGCCGACAGGAACGACAGAACCCGCCTGGAGGAGTCAGCAAAGCAGGACCTCTCATCTCTGGACGTCGAGATCCAGACCCTGGAGAAGGGCGAGGCGATCATAAGCACCCTGAACATACCCTTCCCGGTCCCGGCGAGGATTCACCTTTATGAGAGGTACCTGGAGGGCCTCAACCAGGAAGGCTATGAGGAGAAGAGACCGAGAAGCAGAGGTTTCAACCCTCCGCCAGACTAGATCTCGGAGAGCGATTCATGAAGATCGTGCACATGGCAGACTCGCACCTGGGATTCTCCGCCTACGGCCGGGTCGACCGGTGGGGTAGGAACCTCCGGGAGGAGAAGATCTACCAGGGGTTTGGCGAGACGGTGGAGAGGATAATCGAGCTAATGCCCGACGCCGTCGTCCACGCAGGCGACGTCTTCCACCACGTGAGGCCCAGGATCAGGCCTCTTTACGTCCTCAAACAGAACCTGGAAAAATTGGTCGAGGCCGAAATTCCAGTCATCATCATCAGCGGAAACCACGACGCCCCCAAGAGCTACGCCGCCCTCAGCCCCTTCACCCTCTTTGAGGGGATGAAGGGCGTCCAGATCGCCCACCATTATCAGTACGAGCGCTTCGAGGTCGACGACCACTTTTTTCACTGCATCCCCTTCTGCCTCGGCCCCGAGGACTACTTGGAGGAGTTTCGAAAGATGCAGGACTTCAGGAGGGAGCAGTCCTCGGGCCGGGACGTCCTGGTGATGCACGGCCTCGTCGAGGCCCTCTGGGACCGGCGGCTCAGGACCGTCGGCGAGCACGAGCTTAAGGAGAGCTTCCTGAAGGGGGACTTCTCCTACATCGCCCTCGGCCACTACCACGGCCAGGCCCAGGTCGCCAAGAACGCCTGGTACAGCGGCTCGGTCGAGTACTTCAGGTTCAGCGAGGCCGGCGACGAGAAGGGCATCCTCCTCGTCGACCTGGACTCTGGGGCGGTGGAGCAGATCCCCGTCAGGGAGAAGTACATGCTGGACCTGGATCCAGTCGACTGCGGCGGCCTCTCTTCCGGGGAGATCGAGGTGGCCGTTGCCGCCATCTGCGAGAAGGAGGGGATAAGAGATAGGATCGTCAGGCTGAGGCTGAGGGATGCGTCAAGGGAGGCATACAGGAGCCTGAGCCAACGGTTGTTAAGCGATCTGAAGAACGAGGCCCTTCACCTGGAGATCCTGCCGGAGTTCAAGGACGATCCCATATGCTTTGAGACGGAGCCGATGGACTCAAAACAGCTCCCCCAAGAGTTCAAACTGTTCATCGAGGGGGAAGCATCCAGAGATGGTATCCCCGCAGCGATAAAAGAGGACGTCATATCCTACGGCGCCGATCTCATGGCCCGGATATCGGAGAAGAGGACGACGGAGAGCTTCGATGCATCTCAATAGCCTTTCGATGAAGAACTTCAAGAAGTACAGGGGCTGGGCGAAGGTCGAGTTCCAGGATGGCCTCACCGGGATCGTGGGGAGGAACGGCTCGGGTAAGAGCACCATCGTCGAGGCGATCGCCTGGGCTCTCTACGGCAGCAGGGCCTCGACGGTGAGGCGCGACTTCATCAAGAACTCCCGGGCATCGGATAGCGACGACCTGGAGGTGAGACTTAGCCTGAACGTGGACGGCCAGGAGATGACGATCCTTCGGGCCATGCGGGGAAAGAGCCTATTGCCGGAGGCGAGGTTCTACATCGACGGCGACCTGGTGGCCACCGGCACTAGGGAGGTGGACGCCCGCCTCGAGGAGATTTTGAAGATAAGCTTCCAGGACTTCATGAAGACCTTCTACGCCAGGCAGAAGGACCTGGACAACCTGATCAGGGACCGGGGGTCGGAGAAGAGGGAGTATCTCCTCACCCTCCTGGGACTCGACGAGATCAGGGAGAGAGCCCTCGACGTGATCAGGTCCGATCAAAGAGAGGTCGAGGGCGAGATCAAAAGGCTCGAGGGGGCCCTCGACGAGATCGGCGACGTCGAAGAGATGATCGACCTTCGGGAGAGGGAGGTCACCTCTGCGAGAAAGGAGCTGGCCGGGGCGAGGGCCGCTGAGTCGGATCTCGCCTCTGAATTGAAGAAGAAGCGAGACGAGCTGGAGCTGGAGGCGGACCGGAGGCGATCACGCGACCGTCTAAATAAAGAGATCGAGCGGCTACGCTCGGATCTGGAGGCGAGGCGAAAGGCAGTCTTGCTGGGCGAAAAGAGGCTCGAAGAGATCGAGGAGGGGAGGTGGCGGCTATTCGAGCTGGAGCCGAATCTCGCCAGGCTCGGCGAGGCGAAGGGAAGGCTGGAGGTGCTGGAGCCGAAGCGGTCCTGTCACCAGGAGCTTCTCGAGAGGAGAGTGAGGGTCAAAGCCGAGCTGGATGGCCGGGCTCACGCCTTATCGGAGGCCGAAACGCGTCTCGAGAGGCTGAAAAGTGAGAGGTCGGAGCTGGAGTCGATCCGGCCCCATGAGAAGGAGTACAGGAGTCTCCTCTCGGATCTGGAAGTTCTTGAGGCGAAGAGGGATCGATACCAGGAGCTCTTCTCCCTCGTCGAGAGGGAGCGCGCCAGAAAGGAGGCCACAGAGGAGAACGTCGCCAGGGTCGAGGTGGCTCTGAAGGGGCTTGTGAAGGCGAAAGGCCGAATGAAAGAGATCGCGCCCTCTCTGGAGAGGCACAAATCGCTCCAGGAGGGAATCTCGCGCCTGGAAAGGGAAAAGGAGAAGCAGAGGCGTCTATTCGACCTGGAGGAGAGGGCGGCCGCCACAAGGTTCCGGATCGAGGCCCTCCGGGAAAAAGCCGCAAGCCTGGATGATGCGGTCTCAAAGCTCGGCGACCTGGAGGAGAAAGAGGCAGATCTCAGGGAGAGAGAGGAGGAGCTCGATCGGCAGGAACGGTCCCTCGAGGAGAAGCTGGCCGGGCTGAACCTGAGACTGGAAGTTCTCAATAGAGAGCTTGGGGATGCCGAAGAGCAGAGGTCGAAGATCGAGGCTCTGGGCGACGACAGCCTCTGCCCCACTTGCGAGAGGCCCCTGGAGGGCCAGCGCCACCTGTTGATCGAGAAGTACCAGAGGGCAGCCTCGGCGGCCGAGGAGAAGATATCGTCCCTCGAAGATCTGAGGAGGGAGGCGCAGGTCAGACTAGAGGGGGCGGCGAAGGCCAGAGAAACACTGAAGGGCGACCTCGCCCTCCTGGTAAAAGCGAGGGCGAAAAGAGGAGAGATCCTCGCTGAGAAGAGGGGCCTGAAAGCCAGGATCTCCGAGCAGATGGACGAGGCCCAAACCATCGATTCCGATATCGAGGCCATAGGCCCCGTGGAGTACGATCCCGACAAACACGAGAGTTTGGAGGCTGAGACAGAATCGCTTTTGCCCCTGGTCCAGGAGCACTCCCAGCTTGCGGTCCGAATCGAGGAGCTGCCCAAAAAGAGAAAGGAGCTGGAGGAGCTGGCTGGGGCCCTTAAAAGAACCCTTCAGAACCTGGCAGAATTGACTGACCAGATGGCGAACCTGGGCTACAGCGAGGATCAGAGGCTCCGGGTTAGGGAGAGGATCTCGGCTCTGAAGCCGGACCACCAGAGGTTCTCGGCCCTAGAACAGCGAACCGGTGAGATCCCATCACTGAAAGAGGCGGCCCTGAGGGTCAGGGCCGAGGTCGAGAGGCTTCAGAAAGATGACAAAAAGGTCGAGGTGGAGATCGAGAACCTCGGATTCAGCTCCTCGGAGTACCGGAGCCTTCTGGAGGAGGTCAAAGCCCTCGGGAAGGCCGAGGCGGCCGCAAACGAGATCAGGCTCGCCCTGGCCGCCGAAGGCGAGGTGAGGCTTCATTTGGAGGAGAACAGAGAGATCGCCTCAAGGCTCGAGGAGGAGCTTTCCGAGACTGAAAGCCGGCTTTTGGCTCTAAACTTCTCCGATGAGCGATATTCGGAGGGAAAACTCGCCCTGGAGGACGTGACCCTCCGGCTGGAGGAGGCCAGGAAGAGGGTGTCGGACCTTATGGTCCGACTCGGTCTTTCCGAGGGCGACCTCGAAAGGCTCAGGGCCGAAGCTGCGAGGAAAAAGGAACTCACAAAGCAGGTCGCAGAGAAGAGGAGGCGGGTCCAGGTCGTCGAGACGACGAGGAGCCTCACCAACCGGTTCATGGACCAGATCCTGGTGAGGATAAGGAGCGAGATCGCCATCAGCGCTGGGAGGATTCTCCGGGAGGTGGCGGGAAAGTACGGCAGGATCAGCATAGACGAGGACTTCAGCATCCTCGTCGAGGACGAGGGCGAGTTCTACCCCATATCCCGATACTCCGGCGGCGAGATCGACATGATCGCGGTCTCCGTGCGGGTCGCCATCAGCGAGTACCTGATGAGGTTCTCCACGAACGGTCCTGGCTACTCCTTCCTGATACTCGACGAGATATTCGGAAGCCAGGACGTAGAGCACAGAGAGAGCATGATCAACATGCTCAGAAGCCTCGACGACCGGTTCCCCCAGATCTTCGCCATAAGCCACATCGGCGAGGTCCAGGGCCAGTTTGACAATTCGATCCTCGTCGTCGAGGAGGAGGACGGGTCGAGCCGGATCGAGGTGGATTTGAGGTGAGGCCGGATAGCCCCCTATCGGATGATTATTTCAAGATCTTGCGATGGCGAAGAAGGATCTTCGCCATCCTGAGGCTGAAAAAGCCCATCCCGGGCGCGACCTTTCTGATGACGACGCTTGGCCGGTCGATGTCGCCGCACTCCTCGATGATCCTGATCAAATCCTCTCTATCGCTGAGGTCCCTGATCAGATCGTCCACCTCAGAGTCGGCCATCTCGGCCCTCATCCTGTGAACGATCATACCAAGGCGAAGCTCTCTGCCGAGGTCAGACCGCCACCTCTTCTCGTACTCATGGAGCCTGGCGGCGGAGGCGTCGCCTTCCAGGGCCGCGGCCGAAGCGACCTCGCCTGCGATCTTGGCAGAGACGAGGCCCGGATAGATCCCGCCGCCGGAGGTCGGTTTCACCTGGCCTGCGGCATCGCCGACGGCCAAAAACCCCTCGGCGATGGTGGAGGCGGGCGATCCCAGGGGAAGCCCCCCCACGGCCAGGTGGAGGGGCCCACCCTTGATTCTCTCTCGGATCGGGGGGCTTCGGAGAAAACTTTTCAGCTGCTCGCAGGCGTTCTCTCGGCAGCATAGGCCCAACCTCGCTACTCCCTCCTGAGCCGGGATCGCCCAGGCGAAGAAGCCCGGTGCCACCTTTTCACCGAGGCGGATCTCGACCTTCTCCGGGTCCTCGGCCTCGAAGGGAACCTCCACCTGGGCAGAGGATAGAATCTCCCGAGGCGGGCCGATCCCGACCGATCTTGCGATCCTCGCCCCCACCCCTTCGGCGGAGATGACGACCTTCGCCTCGACCTTTTGTCGATCAGCGCCGCGCCCGACGGTGAGAATGCTTCGCCCATCGTCCCTGACAAGAGCCGTCACCGGGCAGCCCATCCCCACCTCGACCCCCGACTTTGCGGCCTTTGCCAGGAGCGACCGGTCGAAGAGCCTCCGGTCGACGACCCAGGCCTTGACCTCATCGGACTTGAAGGTAATTTGAAAGCCCCCCGGCGAGACGACAAAAGCCCCCCGGACCGGCCTGATGGCGAAGGTGGCCAGCGGCAGTTCCGACTCCTCGATCGCCCTCACCCCCAGAAGCCCCGCACACTGGACGGGCCATCCTGCCCTGGGGTGCTCTTCCAGGATGATGACGTTTGCATCGCCCTCGGCCGCTTTTTTTGCCGCCATCGATCCCGCGGGCCCTGCCCCGATCACGGCGACGTCGTACCGCTCCATTCCATGGGGCCATCGATCGATCAGGGGGATAGCCTTTTCCATCCGCGGGCGAGAGTATATCTCACGGAAAGAGTCTGGAGAGTCTGGAGGGGAACGATTTGGAGATATTGTGGTTATCTGAGGACGAGGTGAAGTCGTCGCTGACGATGGAAGAGACGATTCTGGCGGTGGAGGAGGCCTTTCGAGAGCACGGCCTGGGAAAGGCCCAGATGCCGCCCAAGTCCTACCTTTACTACCGAAAGTACGACGGCGACCTTCGGACGATGCCGGCCTACCTCGAGGAGCTGGACGTCACCGGAGTCAAGGTCGTCAACGTCCATCCCGCAAATCCCGGCGGTGGCCTTCCCACGGTGATGGCGGTGGTGATTTTGAACTCGCCGAAGACCGGAGCCCCCCTCGCCCTGATGGGAGCAACCCACCTCACCAACATGAGGACCGGGGCCGCGGGAGCCGTCGCCGCCAAATATCTCGCAAGGAAGAACTCCCGGGCAGTGGGGCTCGTCGGGGCCGGAGCCCAGGCGAGAACCCAGCTTCTGGGCCTCAGCAAGATATTCGCCATCGAGAAGGTGTTAGTCGCCGACGTATCCCTCGACCGGTGCAGGGCTCTAGAAAAGGACTGCAGGAGCTTTCTGGATGCTGAATACGATCTTTCTGCCGAGATAAAAGATGTCTGCAACTCTGACATCCTGGTCACCACCACCCCTTCGCGAAAGCCCCTGGTGAAGGACGAGTGGATCCTTGATGGGACCCACATCAACGCCATCGGGGCCGACGCGAAAGGGAAAGAGGAGCTGGAGCCCGGCCTTCTTCACAGGTCGAAGGTCGTGGTGGACGATTTGGCCCAGGCGTCCCATTCCGGCGAGGTTAACGTCCCCCTGACGAAGGGGCTTTTTGCCCCCGAGGGGATTTACGCCACGATCGGCGAGATCGTTGCCGGAAAGGTCGAGGGTCGGGTGAGCGACGAAGATATCACCATCTTCGACTCGACGGGCCTGGCTATACAGGACGTGGCAACGGCCACGAAGGTCCACCAGAAGGCCGTGGAGAAAGGAATCGGAACGAAGCTTTCGTTTTTGTGAGCCCGTGCCCGAAAGCTTTCGGATAAGCGATATATAATATCCCGACGACTGTAAGGTTGTCCATGTACGCAATCATCGCCTGCGGTATATTCAAGGATGAGATCGAGAAGATCTCCGGCCAGCTCGGCTTCCCCTTCGAGGTCCACTACCTTGAGGCCGGGCTTCACGTCAACTTCGACGACCTGGCAATGGCCCTCAAAGCGGAGCTGGAAGAGTGCAAAGACTACGATGGGATAATCGTCGCCTACGGCGACTGCCACCCCAAGATGACCGAGATCCTCGCCCCCTACAAGGCAGCTCTCCTCAGGTGCCAAAACTGCATCGACGCCTTCATAACTCGAAAGAAGGTGGAGGATATCGCAAACCAGGGACTTTACTTTTACCTCTCGCCAGGCTGGGTCAAGAGCTGGAAGGACATGTTCGAGAGGATGAACTGGAGCCGGGAGGAGGCCCGTTTTCAGCTCGCACCCTTCAAGGGCTCCATCTTCCTGGACACCCTCGAGAACGCGGACGAGTACGAGGACGGACTGATCGAATTTCTCGATTTCAACCTCTGCCGCTACGAGACGATGCCGGTGGATTTGGACCACTTCAGGTCCCTGATTGTGGAGGCCAAAGAGAGGTTAGAGGTGTGATCTTGGACGAGGAGCTTGAAAGGATAAGGAGAAAGAAGCTCGAGGAGATGAAAAAGATGGCAAACGAACCTAATGTGGACTATCCCGACAGCCCCGTCAAGGTGACGGACGGCACCGTCGGCGACGTGATGGCCAGGTATCCTCTTGTGATCTTAGACTGCTGGGCGGAGTGGTGCGGACCCTGCCGGATGGTCGCCCCGGTTATCGAAGAGCTGGCCAAGGAGTTGAAGGGAAAGGTCGTCTTCGGAAAGCTGAACGTCGACGAGAACATGCAGACCTCCAGCAAGTACAGCATCATGGCGATACCCACCATGCTCGTCTTCAAGAACGGCGAGTTGATCGACCAGATGGTGGGAGCCTATCCCAAGACCACTCTCGCGAACAAAATTCAGAAGTATCTCTGAGGCCGGCGGATCGCCGCCTCAAAGATACAGTTTCGGCCAGGTCAAGCTCCGATGTCGAGCCCCGATCCCGAGCCTTTAAGCCCTGATCTTCGAGGGCACGACGAAGCCCTTCTTCTCCTTGGAACCTATCTCTCGAAGGCCCTTCAACCGGAAGTAAGAGTCGACGTCGTAGGCGGGCTTCGCCTCTTTCCCAAGCTCAGAGGGCTCCTGATCGGCCTTTGAGGGCACGATGTAGGTTCCCTTATCACTGGCAGCGATCTCCCGAAGGTCCCTTATCCTGAAGTAAGATGCGACGTCGTAGAGGGGCTTTGCCTCTTTGCCGAGCTCAGAGGGCACCCGATCGGCCTTTGAAGGCACGATGTAAGTCCCCTTATCTCTGGTCGCGATCTCTCGAAGGTCCTTCAGCCTGAAGTAGGCGTCAACCTCGTAGAGGGGCTTTGCCTCCTTGCCGAGCTGAATCGGGTCCAGGACCTTGTACTTCACGACTCCAAAGCTCGGAGCCTGGGACATTGAGCCGTCTTCTGCGAAGGCCGGCGAGGCCAGCATGAAAAGCAGCACCAGGGCTGCAAAAAGGGTGGGATTACAGATTTTCAGACTCATTATGATCCTCCTGGTTGTAATTGGTCTGACGTGCATATAAATTTTTAGGGCATCGACCAAGAATTCTGATCGTGGTGCCCAATGCAGGGGCTTGAAGTCAGCTGTCCATGTAATTTTGAGGCATCACCGAATACTGCGAATAAAGGACAAAAGTCGGACGAGTTTGAGGCGAAGGATGCGGATGGCGTTGTAAAGTGCTGGGCTTTTGTGGCTTGATATGGTTTTCACGTTACAATCCCGCTTTTCACAAAATATATATATCTTCATTTCTATGTGATAGTGAGTGATAACCATGAAGGTCTTGATCAGTTGGTCTGGAGACAGGAGTAAAATGGTTGCCGAAGCGTTGCGTGATTGGCTTCCTTATGTCATTCAGGCAGCTGAGCCGTGGATGTCAGATTCCGATATCGCGCCGGGTGATCGTTGGAGCGTGTCGTTGGCTGATCAATTGGAAGATGCCCATTTTGGAATAATCTGCCTAACACCAGATAATTTAAAAGCCCCTTGGCTTCACTTCGAAGCGGGTGCTCTATCCAAGATCGTAGAGAAATCTCATGTATGCCCTTATCTCTTCGATCTTGAATCCAAGAACGTGGAATATCCTCTAGCACTATTTCAGTCGATAAAATCAGACAAAGATGGAACAAAAAGGCTAGTTCGTGCTGTCAACGACGCTCTAGAAAACGAGCCTAAGCTATCTGAAAAAAAACTTGATGAGACATTTGATGTTTTTTGGCAAAAATTAGATGACAAATTGAGAGCGATACCTGAACCTCAAGAAGTGCAGGAATCTGAACGAGAGTCAGAAGATATGCTTGAAGAGATGCTGGAATTGCTTCGTGCCCAATCATCTAAAATTTCAGACTTAATGATTCTTAGAAATATACTTGCGCACTATTACGATCCCAACCGTGCCAGAAATATTACAAACTTAAAAGACCCTAGTGCGCATGGTCGCACTCATACCATAGTGCGAGAGGACTACATCGGAGTTATACCAAGTTCCGAGCATGCCCACCGGACTTTTCCACCACATGATGAAGATGGAACATCCGAGTAAGTGAGTCCAAAATTTCCCAGGTTAAGTGAGGTCAAACAGCGCACCCCGCTGCAAGCTGCGGGGTATTCCATTTAAAATCAGCGAAAAAAAATGTTTCGACCAAAACTGGAAAATTCTTCCAATATTTTCTCTTTTCTGAGGGAAGGATTTCCAGCCCAGTGGCACTGAACCTTTTACACCGTACCTACCGTTAGCACTTCCAGCATACAGAAATAGAACTCTTCCAAATCAAGGATATAATTGTCGGAGTTAGGATCAAAATGTGCTCGCCACTGCTTAAGATCTTCTTCTGATAAATATGGAGCTCCTATTTTAGCGTGCCATTCTGCATTACCTGTAATATAGCGTTTTGCTTCTGGAATGAGAGGTGAGAGTTTTTGTATGGCATAGCTTGTAGTAGATACATCTTTTAAGCCTGCCTGTAAAAAAAGCCCATGCATTTTTCGCCCGATAAAGTTATCAAATACAGGTTCTAGGGGATTTTCTTTAAGAGCCTGGGCCGCCGCTGCTAAGATTTTTAAAGACAACTGAGGCTCGATGGGATTAACAATAAAAAGGGCACCATCAAAATCTTTAGCAGCAATTCTTCCACCTTTCTTAGTCACTCTCTTCATCTCTTCCAAAATCTTAACATAATCTGCAACATAAGCAAAACAGTTGCCGAAAAAGATCAAATCAAAGGTATCATTGTCAAAGGGGACATCGTAGAAATTATCTTTTCGAAACTCAACGATGTTACTAAGAGGATCTTTTTTCAGATTTTCCACAGCATAATTTATTAAATCTGGAGAGAAATCAAGCCCAACAACTCGCCCATTGGGCTTCACCTTCTCTGCTAGTAGATGTGTCCATAGACCTGGTCCACATCCTAAGTCCAGTACTACATCTCCTGGTTTAAGATTTAAATCATCAACCGTTTCACGCCGTTCCTGCAATTTTGTGTTATGATGGTCGAGAAGCCATCCTACATTGGTTAACTCCAAGCCATCTTCACCCTTAAAAGATTGATTCGTTTCTAACATAAAATATCATCCTTGTTATTCAACTCGAATGGTTAGGTCCAAACCTACTTATAATTTGCGCCTATTTCCAGCTTTTAGTCAAACAGCGCACCCCGCTGCAAGCAGCGGGGCATGTTCGCGCCGGTCATCAACTACTCGAATTCTAACAGATTCATCTGCTTGCAGCCTTCCTTCTCCTCGGGGGTTCCTTGCGCCCCAACATAATTGCGGATTATGTCCGACATCGCCTTTCTCGGCTCAACCATCCACATAGATGCAACAATCCTTAAGTCGGTTTTGTGATCATCCCAACCGCAGCAAGCAGAGGGGCATGATTCGCGCCGCCGCCCTGTTAAGCCGATAGACCGCAAATAGCATCATTATTAAGCCAATCATATGCTTCCCGATACCCGCTACTTAGATTATCCGTGGCCCGATTCAAACTGTTGAGTTGGTTATTTGACCATCCCAACCGCAGCAAGCTGCGGGGTATTCATTTTAAA
>Ga0265592_1000292_pt1 | contig 28431 bp, 30 predicted proteins | sample saktaG_7_FD_190141 | JGI IMG/M metagenome (GOLD analysis project Ga0265592, IMG submission 190141) | Saline water microbial communities from Sakinaw Lake, British Columbia, Canada - sak_2010_1_5_120m | ecosystem: Environmental > Aquatic > Non-marine Saline and Alkaline > Saline ... | reverse complement strand
ACTGCCCTCACCCGTACAGCCCCGTCTGTATCTTCTATACACCGTTTTAAGACAACAACTATCTCATCAGGTACCCCAAGCTTCGCAACAGCACGAACTGCCCGTAGCCGAACACCGGCATCTGCATCTTTTGTCGCCTGAATAAGATACGGTACGACAGAGTTATCCCCAATCCTTCCGAGTGTCTTTACTGCTTCACGTCGAACGTACAGAGACTCATCTGAAAGAAGAGAAAGAACCGGATCAAGAGTGGGTAATGAGCCAGAAGAGACACGCAATGCAACAACTGTTCCAAGCCTGACCAACCATTCGGAATTACCAAGATTTTTAATCAAATCCGGAATTGCCATATCCCCAAGATGCCCAAGTGCCTCTGCTGCAGTCTCCCTTACATTCCGATCCTCATCCATTAGTGTCTGGATCAGGGAAATAACCGCTTTATGCGAATTGCTTGTTCCAAGAGTCTCTGCCGCGGCCCTTCTCACATGCGGACTTGCATCACGAAGTGCCCGGATGATTGGAAACAGAGCGCGATCATCAGCAAGTCCGGAAAGAGCATACACTGCCTCTCTTCTGTCATCTTCGTCCGTACTCTGAAAAGCTACCAGTATTTCATCAAAGTCACCTGAAAACCCACCCACATCAGGTTTCTTTCGCCATTCACTTCGTTCAATCAGATCCGTGATGACTGCTTCAACAAGCCTTCGGTCCTTGACATAAAGAAGCAGTACCATAATCGTCGCAAGATCAAGACCGGTGTAGAGCATCACAAAGGAGATACTAAAGATGTACCCATACACCTCGGCGAGGATCCAAAACACCACCACAGATAAGAGAATAATTCCTATCAGCCTCATACCGGATTTCGGGAACCAGAGCGCCAGTAAGATGATTGGGATAAGATAGAGATGAGGAATGAAAATATAGATAAACCGAAACCCGGTCCACGGACTTGCCCAGAGGACGTATACCGATACAAAAAGTGAGATAAGAGCGAGAATTGCTATAATAAATACTTTTCCGGTCTCAATATAACCACGATGGGATTGCATCAACGATAATAGGTGTTGTAGCATAGTCCGGAAATAAACCATACACAAACACACTCACACTTCGCCAAATATTGTCATCCGTGCTGCTTTTTCTATCTCATCCTGGTTCTGTATTGCCGCCTGCTGATGATCAGGAGTCTCCCACACATAATATTTATCCAGCTGCATCAGAGATATCCACTGGTTCGTAAATTCCTCAACCAGTTTAAATATAGCAAAATAGGAATCCGGATTTGGATTTGTACATAATTCACCAACACGCAATTCCTTAAGAATCGTAACCATGGCATCTCCAACAAGTTTCGTCTGATACCAGGGATTTTTCTGCCATCGGTGCGTAAGCATCTCCATGAGATTAAGGTTTTTAAACTTCTTTAACTCTGGAATATTGATCATCGGGTTGAGCTTCATCTCACTCATAATCTCCCCAAGCATCAAATCCCTTGCATAAAACATCCCGTTATGCATAACAAAATAGCGCCTTGGTATATAATCCTTAAACGAAACCAGGTCATGCATATCACGCATACTCTCTTTCATCAGATGATAGACTTGTGCATTACGCATAACCGGGCACATCTTTGAGATAACTATATTTGAAAATAATATCCAGGGCAGATCTATAATTGTCTCGTGAAAGAGCATATAGAGATAAAACATGAGCTTCTTTTTTATCCAGAACTCCATATGCCGGGTCTTCTCATCCTTCAGTACATCAAGATAAATCTGCTCCATTCCCTGTGTTGCTGACTGTTCAGTAAAAGAAAGAACTTTATACGCATTATTTTTGTGTGCAACGCCCTTTAAAAGAAGTTTTATGGCATTTTGTGCAATAACAAAATCCTTGAGCATGCCAATCTGCTGATTTGAAAATGCGATGACATTTCGGGACGTATTATAGGTATAGGAATCAAGGAGTATTCCCTTTCTTGGGGCATCTGGTTTTCGCTGCAGGTGAATTGTAGTATCAAGCTGTTCCTCTATATGATCAAGTAGTGACTGCAACGATGAAGATATCTCATATCTGTTTTCCATTGTCCCCTCTGTTATAATTGGAGATACTATTATTAAATCAGATCTTTGTGTTCTTGTGTGTAATCCTCTATACGATTCAATTTCCAATTTCGCAGGATAACAATCAGTGGCAAACGTCCATACCTATAACCGGCAGGAAAACCAAATGAAATGTCTGGTAGTGTGTTAGATATGGCAGAAGAAGTCAAACCATTTTTGAGCAAACGGGATATACTACTCAATAAAGTTGACAAACTGGCTCTCGAAGCAGATCAACTCGCATACAGTGGAAAATATGAAGAGGCTGTAGAGAAGTATGATAAAGCTCTCGCAATCTACCCATCAAACCCGGACCTCTGGGCATTTAAAGCAATTACCCTTTCTGGCGGTTTGAATAGAAATGAAGAAGCATTTGCATGCTGGGAACGGGCAAAAAAACTTGACCATGTCCTTGCTGATGCAGTTGAATACAAAAGCACTGCAACGATGACGGTCCATGAACACGATCTCAGAGATTTCAAAGGAAGCACAGCAGACAGAATCAGAAACCTGGTAAAACAACAGGCTTCAGAGAAGAAGAAATAATTATCGTGCACAGCAGAAATTCTTGAAATAATTAAAGTGAAACGGCGGTTATTCCAAGATGTGTACGCTAATCACACTGCATAGATTAAAGCAAACTTTATAGAAAGTTATGCAATTAACTATAATATCTTTTTTTCCCTTCAATACAGGAGATGTGATCCTGTGTCCTGCTTACAAGTACTTCCTGTTTTTCAAGTCCTGCTATCTCTTCAATAGCTTCAAGCAGATGTACGGTATCTTCTAAAAAACTGAGGATATCAGCCGGAAAAATCTCAATGCCATAGATATCAAGGAGATAAATACTAATGTCATAATGTGATAATCCTGACTCACGTAACTCGATAATCTCTTTTGCAAATTTTTGCTCAGGACAGCCACAAAAAGGATGCTGTGAACAGGAACAATCTAAGAAAGCCTTATGGAACGCTATTATCTGTTCCCTTGTAGTGTGGTCAAGAAGATCAAATACTACCTGGGTTGCAAGTGCGTCAAGTACAGCTCCATGAAAAGCTCCCTCCGGGATGCGATATCCAAGTTGTTTCGTCAGTCTTCGATTAAATTTGATGCGTGCTTTTGACGCAATCACGATCCTTCCCCAGCCTCCTCATCAAACTTTTTCAGGGAGGAAAATGCCTCATTCATCGTCTCAATCTCAATAAGCCACTCATCAAAGAGGGTTGGCTCCATATTATCTTTGATATATTTGCCACAGCATGATGAACCATTGATGACATTTGCACCAATCTGACATGCAATTCGCATAGCCTCTTCCATATCCGAGTCTACTGCTTCGCGCCCATTCTTGACTAGAGTTTTTACATCTCCTTCATATCCACCTTCAAGATACAATCGTGCACTTGCAAAGAGAACAAGAACAGATAATTGCAGTGAATCTATTATCTCAGCAAGTTCCTCCTCTTGCACCGGTGTCATTACTATCTGCTCCACTTCATCAATCTTTGCTTTTGTATCATCAAGCGTAAATCGGTTATTCTGATAGAGTTTGATTATCTTGAGCACTGACAAACAGATATCCAGATTAAAATTATACAGGAGCTGGTATCCTTCAGGCATCTCTTCTTCATCTTCACCAGTAAAATCTACTTCTGTTAACGTTTTTATCCAGTTATCCCAGCGTTCCTGGTTGTAAAAGATATAAAAGAGCTTCATCGATTCATTTTTCGACGATTCAGTTGTATTTTTCCCTTTCTTAGCCATTGTATACACCTTCATTCCAGTCGATAATAGACCTTTTGGTACACCGGGATTCAATTGCTTCAGACATATAAGATCAGGAATCTTAAAATTCCTAGCGCAAGAGTACTGTAGCAATGCAAAAATCCTCCTCTGGGTATTCAGTACAATATGCAGTAATGGTTCGGTATAGTGAAATTTTTTTAAAAAGCGAACCGGTTAAAAGGCGATTTTTGGCAGTTCTTACGAAAAATATCGGTCGTGCATTACACGCAGTGTTAATTGACCATACGATCGAGTTATATCGGGGGCGTGTTCTAATTCATAGTTCCACTCCGGATACAGTAATACCGGTTCTCTCACGTATATTTGGTATTCTTGATATGAGTACAGTTATCGTTACCGGTACTTCACGCGAAGAACTCTCACGTGCTGCTATTTTCTATGCACAAACTCACCTGAAACCGGGAATGAGCTTTGCGATCAGGGCCAGGCGCGATGGCATTTTAGAGTACACCAGCCAGGAACTGGCAGCTTCCATTGGATCCGATATACTCACAGCATTTCCGGATGTGACTGTTGATCTAACAACCCCACAATATGAAATCCATGTGGAAGCCAGGAAAGAAGGAGGACTGGTGTATGATTCGCGGGTAGCCGGGCCGGGAGGTTTGCCACTTGGTACACAGGGAAATCTCATCTCACTTCTCTCTGCGGGAATCGATTCTCCAGTCGCATCATGGCTTATGATGAAGCGGGGAGTAACATTAACATTCCTGCATATTGATGGGGGAACCTATGGGGGTAATGATATCATGAGATGCTCACAATCGCACCTTTGCCAACTCTCCTGCTGGTCATCCGGGACTCCTTTGCGCATGATGGTTATCACAGGGGAACCTTTTTTTGAAGCACTTATAAAGATAAAAAAGGCCAGATACCGCTGTCTCGTCTGTAAAGCCTATATGTTAGCCCTCGCTGGAACACTTGCAAACGATTATGGCGCAGAAGGGATGGTAACCGGAGATAACGTAGGTCAGGTCGCATCTCAGACCCTGGCAAACCTCTCTCTTCTGAGCTCAGTAACAGCAACACCTATCTTTCGCCCTCTGATTGCCTATGACAAAGAAGAGATTATTCAGCGTGCACGAAAGATAGGGACGTTCATCGCAGAACCAGGTGATACCTCCTGTCATGCGGTCCCAAAATATCCTGCCACGCAGGCAGAGTGTGAAGAATTACAGGCATGTATTCATGAGATGGATTTTCCCCGGTTTATCAGTGAAGCATTTGCTAAAAAAAGGATGATTGTAGCACAAAATGGCTTAATCATTGAGTAACGGGTCAGCTCACAGTGAGTCCATTTTCAGATGCAATCTCCTGAAATGATTGCGCAAGATATGATGCCTGCTTCTCTGTCAGCCCATACGGATTCATCTTCCAGACGCGTGTGGATCCTGGAATAATGCCGGTTATCCCTCGTCCCCGTAATGCACTGATAAGATAAAATCCTTTTTTTCTATGACCTTTTGCCACGGTATCAAATGAGTTTGAGGTATCCATTCGGGTAAGGGTATGACGCCGTGGATATTCACTCATAACCTCTGTACCATCAATAGACAGCAGGGCATCTACAATTTGGTTTGTGTACCTGACCTGTGTCTCAAACTGGTGTACACGTTCTCTTACATGGGGAAAGGACGCCATCATACCAACTGCAGTAACACCCATAAGCGTGCACCCCATCATCTCAACCTCTTTCATACCAAAGGCCCGGTTAGTCAGATCACCCCGAATCTGCGTCGTCCTGAATATCTCTTCTGCCCGCTCATGAGTTGTTGCAAGAACACCAGATGGTGCCGGGGCAGCCATGCTTTTGTGACCAGAACCGACAAGGAAATCAACACCAAGTTCTTTCCCGTCAACCGGCATGATCCCTACAGAATATGCTCCATTGCAGAGGACGGGGATATCATACTGATGGGACACTGTTGCTATCTCACGGACAGGGTGAATGTTACCATACTGATAATCTACCTGATCAATAAAGAGAAGAGAGGGCAAAATTTTCTCTTTTTTGAGTACATCTTCAATCCGTTCAGCTACAGCATCAGGGGTAATAATCTGTTTTTTGTCTGCTAAAACCTCATATGGCTTACCACCTGCCTGTTCAACAGACAAAAACTCAGTATAATGAGAATATTCTGTCAGGAGGACTGGACTGTTCTTTTGTACATACGAATGAGCCACTGCCTGAAACCCACGCCGTGCACCTGGGACCAATCGGGCAACATCCATATGCAGAAATGATGCCAGATCCTTATGGAACTTCGCCAGTGGTGGCTTTTGTATCGTATCAAGGCGAAAGGGTTTCTCACAATTGTCACAGACAGAATATCCATCTCCATAGGAGAGAACTGCTTTCATCGCATCAAGGGTGAGTCTGCCCCCTGCCTGGATCGGATCCACGTTAATATATAACTCATCTATCTCTCTACTCTCAATATCTGATGAACAGTTCATTGAAGCATCTCCTCTTTTATGATAGCTAGTTGTTTTTCAAGTTTCACTAGTATCTTCTCTACTTTTATCCGCTGATCCTGGTCAAGCACATGGTCAGGAACGGTATCTCTGAAAATTTGCCGTATTTCAGTGAAAAGAAACAAACCCTGAAAGACAGCTTCTACTGCTCGTTTGGACATTGTAATACCTGAAATACATATGACTCTTTTTGTTATATGAGATCATGCTGTTTCCCTAAAGAGATTACTAAAAATGAAATCTCTTGCCTGAAATATTCCTTCAGAGTATATTACTAAAAAAAAGATAAACAGATGAACACAGATCGTTATAAGTATATATAAGCAGAAATTTTACAAATATGCTACTTTTACCAGAAAATAAATATATTTAAGCTATAAATTTCAATTTGTTGACTTTCATCAGTCTAACCTGATGCAAAGCCCATAGAGTTTTTCAAAGTTACCTTTTTAGGGAATGCAAAATTGCATACGCACCCCTTTGAATATGAGCAATCCGGCATATGAGATACCATTTGTAAAACCTTTTTGTCAGGTTAAGTCGTGAAAAAGAATTATTATACGATAGAATAAGTTGCAATAAACAGAGCAAGATTAAGAACCTGATTCTATGCCAGAAGAATCGTTTAAGATACCATTTTATACCCGTGCATTCAGTATACTTTTGTCATTCTGACAGATCCATTGTACAAAAGACTATTGCAGAATATGTTCGATAATCTAATAGAGATGGTGCAGCTGACTTTCGTTATAATCCTGCCATTACTGATATGCCGATAGATGGACACATTCCACATGTTACCAATCCTATAACGAGGAGAACGCAATGAAACAGAACAATGAGACTGATATCGTGCATGACAGACCATACTTTCAGATTATCGGAGGTGACGTCCTTTCGTATGAATGCATTATCCCGTATTCAAATACATCACTTTTTATCGGCGATATTATTGTAGTAGAGGATAAACTGAAAGGATTCCGGTTTTATGCCAGAATTATTAATATGCATCAGGGTTTTGGGAATCAGAGCATAGGTAGCTCAAATAAGGTTCAGGAGGCTATTGGGGTTGACGAGGTTACTAAAGATAAAACCTTGTGTTCAGGAACATTTCTCCCCTATCTTCGCGTTGAAGCACTCGCCATTGGATATATTGATGCATCTGGAAGATTCTTTCGTCCCCGCACTATTCCAGCCCCGTTATCACCGGTTTTACTACCAACAAAGGTGGATTTTGCCTTCCTGCAAAACCTGATGGGAGACCTTGAAATTGGATTTTTAAAGACCGGATCCGAAGTTTATCAGGATGTTACCGTCAGGATACCGTCACCCGTTCTTAACCAGCATATGGGAGTCTTTGCAACAACAGGTATGGGTAAGAGTAACTTCATGAAAGTATTCTGCGCATCGTGCATCAAAAAAAGGTCCTGTGGCCTCCTTTTAATCGATCCTCATGGTGAATATATCAGTGGAGTGCCGGGTTTGGGAATCAACAGCAGGAAGGGACTGATTGATTGTCCAGATTCTGATAAAGGACTTGTTGTCTATTCAATACGAACAGATTCCCTTCCAATGAGTGATACTATCAGGCATTTATGGCTTGATTATAATGATTTTCGTATCGAAGATCTTGAGCTTCTCTTTGCGCTCTCTTCTTCCCAGTGGGAAGTAATAGAATCACTCAGGAATTTTACCGGAGGGGAAATACTTCACTTTTTCCTCTCACGAAACGTTGATGAACTCCCTACACGACAACGTCTTACTACATTTATCGGAGACTTAGAAGTAGTAGCTGATAAAATCAAACCATTTCCCATTGATGTTCTTCGACTTATTCAGCGACGTATATTAGCATTACTACAGGCTAACCAGAAGTTTTTCCGGGAAGAAGGATCAAGTGTTTCAGAAATTATTACGCACCTGAAAGAGAATCGTGTGGTGCTAATTGATATCCCTGAAATGACTGAAAAAAGTGAACTTTTTATCCTCTCTGTTCTTACCCGTGCAATTCTTGCTGAATACAAAGAGAATAGCGGTGATTCACAAGCTATCATGGGCAACACCTCTTCACCGCAGGTTCTCATCACCATAGAAGAAGCCCAGCGGGTACTCTCCCCTGGGAGAAGCGGGCAGGATCTTTTTCGTGAAGTTGCAATGGAAGGTCGCAAATTCGGAGTCGGACTCTGTGTCATCACACAACAGCCTAAAAATATAGACACCCGGGTTCTTGCTCAGATGAATACCTTTATTGTGATGGGACTTGCTGATGAACAAGATCGTGAAACAATTGCAGGGAGCGCAAAACATGACCTGAGAAGACTGGATGTTGAGATCCAGACACTCGATCGTGGTGATGCAATAATCAGCTCAGTTGGCATTCCGTTTCCAATGAGTACCAGAATCCATCTTTTTGAGGAATATATTTCAGGGGATTATTCCTCCTGACAGTAAGTGCATATCAATCCATCAGGCAGGGGATATTGTATTACATGGGATTCAGGTAAACAGATCTCTGATAACCCGATTACAATAACCCTCTGAAACTTACATTATCATACCGTATGCAATAACCGACAGGAGAAATGCAAGAAAGAGAATACCACAACTAATCGGTACAATATAGACAAGGATGGTATTGACAGTACTTGCAAGCTGTGCGATACTGTTCGTACCAAAGACCACCACACCCTCACATAATGCTGTACTTCCTGCAACCGACGCCGGACGAAGATCATCTACAGCTTTTTCTACCGCTTCCCGTACATAGGGCAGGATATCTCCTGGAGGGATTTTATATCCAATGGGATTTTTCCCACTGACCGTATTGACAACGTGAGTATCAGTGGTCATGACCTCGACCTCATCAAGAAACAGTAATGAAGTCTCCCTGATAATCTCCCTGCATCCCTGCGCCATATTATTTCCATCAATGAGCACATATCCGGTTTTTTGACCCAGTACTTCAATCACCATAACCTGGATGCCAATATCTCCAAATCCTTCTGCACGAGTAAATGGTACAGGAACATGTGCGGTTCCGAGCGTGAATGTTCCGGTTTTCGCATGATCCCAGCCTTCAAATGCTTTCAGACCTGCATGTCGATAATCTTCTGCTATTCGTGAGGCAGGTAGTACTACGGTGATATCTCCTACCATGCAATTATGGGCATCAATAAACCCGATATGCGGAGTTTTTCGATGACCTTCACACATAATCGCATGTCCGATAGCAAATTCCAGATCTTCTGTACGTTCAGGTGAACGGGTTGTAACCATAATGAGCGCATCACCAAACCGTTGGTACATAAGAGAGACAGACCCTGAGCGTACCCGGTATGAACCGGATGCCTGATCTGTATACATCAGATCGGTTCTTGTCACATTGATTGCATCAACAATTTTATCGATCTCATCTTCTGAAACCAGATTAAAATCATGCGTTGCACAGCCATGAGGAACCATCACCATCTCATGAAATCGTTTCCCAAGAACAGAAGGTAGGTTTCCACCTCCTATCTCTCCCATTGGCCCGGGATGAAGATTTGGAATCGTGAACAACAGCCTGAAGTCATCGTCCCTCTTAAAGAAGAGGCTGGTCTGAGGAACAAAAATTTCTTCGCCAATCTCACGAAAAAACAATTCCATTGACTTTGACCCATCAGTCATGTGAGCGATAAATGCATTCAGAAATGAGAGACCTCGAATCCGGAATGCCCGGTATAATGGGCGATCGATAAGCCAGATGAGAACGGCAAATGCAACACCAAAAAAGAGACAGAGTAAAGGAGCAGTAATAAGAAACGGCGGGGGGAGAATGATTGAACATAATACAATTCCGGAAAAACTCTGGATAAATGCAGATACACCAATAACATAAATGCGATAATCAGTGATAGATGCTAAAACAAGCAGCCGCACTCCAAAAATAAATCCAAATGCTATCTGGCAGGACAAAATTAGTTGATCTATGGATAGCAGCGCACCGGTGAGGGTTATAATAACAGAAAATACTGTGCATGACGCAGCAAGGAGTGCACTCCGGTTCCAGGTGATAGACTTTTTAAATATCTTCAGGGTCGGGCCAGTCAAAAGAAATGCAATAAAACCCGGAAGGATGAAACCACATGTTCCAAGATGGATTAATACCGAGTCTATTCTGTAACCCACCGCATTGACAAAGAGCCCCAGAAGAAAGATAATACCAAGGGATGCATACCAGGAAGGAGAACTGAAGATGTACCGTGAAAGTCCCTCTATCTTTGCATCATACTTTTCTGTTCCGGTGTCTTTGTTTTTCATACTGGCACCGGTCACAGGATATACGGTTTTATCCCAGGGGCGGGAAACCGACCAAAGGCTTGTATATATCGTGTTTTCATCTCTTCCCAACAGACAAGATTTGTCTGGCAACCGATTGCAGATACCACAAAAGAGGCTGTTGTGGTTCCAATCCTGCAACATGATGCGGTATCATATCCATCCATGTATGCGGTAAGAAATCCTGCCCTATAAGAATCCCCGGCTCCGGTAGGATCAACCGCTTCAACCGATATTGCAGGAATTATTTGTTTTTCCTGGTTCTGATACAGAACACTTCCTTCTTTTCCCATCGTCATAACAGCCACAGGTACACGGGTGAAGAGCTCATCTTTCGATATCCCGAGTGTTACACACATGCCTGCCACTTCATACTGGTTCGCAAAAAGAATGGATGTATGGTCAAGAATATTTGTCAAATCTTCTTTCCCATACAGATGAAGATCCTGACCTGGATCAAATGAAACAAATTCTGCTTTTTCTGCAACCTTTCCATTAAAACCAGGGTCTGCCGTTGCCATATGAACATATCGGACATCATCAGGGGATTGTGTCCGAAAAGCTACTGATGCACCCCATTCAAAAAATGTCATCTGACTTCCTTTAGGATCTGTAAAAATAAATGCTGCTGCAGTGTTTGTTTCAGGAATGGTAAAAAAATGTTTTTTAATCCCTATAGTTTCCATCCACTCATCATAATCACTGCCTGCAAAGTCTGATCCTACTGCACTGATAAGAGAAACATCGCCCCCCAGCCTCGCAATTCCGGCAGCAATATTTGCAGCACCACCTCCAAAGAGAATTTTTCTGTCAGTGACAAGTGTTGAATCATCTGGTCCTGGCAGATGTGAAACAGTGCAGATATGATCAATTGCGGTGTGTCCGATTACCTCTATCATAACTCCTGCACCTGAACAATCTGGAGGGGGACATCACGAAGTGCTTTTCCAACCACCGTTTTGGCAATCCGCCCTGCATGTTCCTCAGTTTCAGCACGAAATACCCGCATTTCCATCCGAAGACCAACGAGACCGGTCCTCGCAATAAGGAGAGCGCTTGGTAGCTCTTCTTCGCAGTATGGACACTCAAGAATTCCTGATTCTACTTCAACAAATTTTGCGGTTGGATTCAGCCGTTTTCCCGCTTCACTGATAGCTATTCCGATAGCATCATCAATTGTGGATACATCTTTGATGATCCAGGCTGATTCTAAAATAACAAGATAGTCTGCCATATTACACTTCCTAATCGTCGTTAAACCATTGTTCTGAATGAATATGCAAATTAATATCCATTCGTGGCGGTGACACTTCCAGTTCAGTACTATATCCCAGCGTAAGAATCGTGACCGGACGAATGTGCATTGGAAGATTCAAAATTGTACGTACGGTCTCTTCTTCAAACGCGCCGACCCAGCAGGTTCCCAGGTGGAGAACATGTGCAGCCAGCATCATGTATGTTGCTGCTATTGTTGCATCTTCCAGCGCATAGAGGATACCTCTCTCACCATACCGGGACATAGACCGGACATAGTTTGCCACGACAACCAGGAGGACCGGCGCTTTTGCTACATGTTCCTGACTAAAAGCTGCATCAGAGAGCATCTCACGCAACCCTTCATCGGTGACAAGAACAACGTCCCAAGATTCCCGGTTCCCTGCACTGGGAGCATGAATTGCCGTGTTGATGACACGTTGTACATCAATGTCACGTACTATCCGATCGTCATAGAGTCGGACAGAAGAACGGGAGGAGAAGAATCGTTCCAGCTCAGATATATCCATGCGTACTTAGTTCCTGCCAGGCACTTTGTGCGACTGTTGTTGCTGCGGTCATTGCAGTCCCAATCTGACCTAACACTGATTGTAGGGCATTACTCTCAACCATACTAATAGCAAGAGAGAGAGGACTGATGGCCTTATTAAATTCGGTATTTTGTGTCTCATGAAGAGCGGATTGTACATCATTTCTGACTCCTTCAAGAAATTGAAGAACAATCTGTTTCCCACCAGCCAATTCTGAATCCTTCTGTCCTGATAGAACTGTTATCAATTGCGAAGCCAGCATAAGCTCTGATTTAATAAGCTCCCCATATTGATACTGTATAACCGCATTGCGAATATCCATAATCTGGTTTTTGCCTCAGAGTAAATGATAATTGTGACAGGATACCGCGCTTACCAGCATTCTGTAAAAAAATAGAAGATAATTCTCTATTCGATTAGTTAGATTTCTGTCTTGCGCCCTTTATTGAAGTGCGTGGACGCACAATTCTGCGTCGTGCGGTTATTGTACGGAAATCCTGCTGCGGTCCACCGCGACTCCTGCCACCACGGCTTCCACCGCGACTTCCACCACGATTGCCACCGCGACCACGGGCATCTCCAGAAGCGCGTTCCAGTCTCCGGATAAGCTTATTTGTCTTGAAACGCTGGTTAGGGCCTGGTTTTTTATGTGACATCTCCTTTTTGGGGACCAGGCGGACCTGACCTTTGCTCCCTTTAATCTGAATCCATTCAGTTGTTCCTGTTTTTCCCATATAAAACTCCTATACAATTAATCCACATAAAAGGATAAAGGTTCGCATATTACAATTTGATGTAATGAACACCATGCACAACCGGGTTTTACGTTTGTTCTGATAGTAACAATTGTTCTATCGCTCTTCTCACCGTTTCATTCACAACCTTTCCATCAACTGATCCCCGAACTTCTTTCATCACCACACCCATGAGAGGAGCAACAGCGCCAGAACCCCGTTCACGCACAAAGGCTATTCGCTCCTGTACAACAGCCTGTACTATTTTTTCCAGCTCGTTTTCAGTTATTGCCGGAGACTGGGTCAATACAGCATCAACAACTGACATCCCACCTGCTACCGCAGATAAAATAGCAGGTACTGCTTCTTTTGCTGCCTCTCCGTCACTTACCGCCTGTAAAACACGCAAAATCTCATCGCCAGAAAGTGTATGCACCGGTACGCCATCCCGGGAAAGTTCCTTTATTGTTGCAAGCAGAGTCCGGGCTGCCAAAGATGGTTTTATTCCCTGGCTTACAGCAGTCTCAAAGAGAAGTGAGAATTCAGAGTATGCCATCTGTCGTGCCACAGCTGGATCAAGATGATATTCCTGAATAAACCGGGATGCTTTTTCTGTCAGTATCTCAGGGAGTGCAAGATCCTGCCAGTATGATTCAGTGATAAGAACTGGCATGACATCAGTCTCAGGGTACATCCGTGCTGCACCCGGAAGAGGGCGCATATATGATGTTGATCCATCCTCAAGCATCTTTCGGGTCTCCTCAGGAATACCCATGATTGCAAGTGCTGCACGGTGTGCTATCTGTTTCATTGCACATGCACACTTTTTCGGGGTGTCGGCAACAATGACCACAGCATCCTCAAGAGACGCCTGACATTTTTCCTTTAAAGCAGCCAGTTCCTGTAACGAAACCCCGTATGCCGGAAGTTCATCCGTATGAAAAAGTCCTCCAACACCACATTTTTTAGCATAATCAGACACTTCACTTCCCAGTCTCCTGCCAGGCTGAATTTCTTTTCCGATAAGGCCTGCAAATCCTTCAAGTTTGATAGCTCGTATCTCTTTTGCTTTTTTTAGGATCTTACTATCTGATGAACGAAAGAGTTCAGTAACATCTATCGTATCAGTACTGATGCACGCATTACGCTGTACGAGTTCATCCCTGATAGCAAGAAGACTGACCTGTCGAATTACCTCACGTCTGACAACCTCATCAATGAGATCCAGTTCCTGAACTCCTTTGATCTCAACCCGTGCACCATCACGAATAGATACGTTTATGTCCTGTCTTATTGTGCCTATTCCCCGTTTTACCTTGCCAGTCGACCGCAATATCATACCAATATATGCTGCAGTTTCTTGTACATCTGTTGGTGTGTGCAGGCAGGGCGATGTGGTTATCTCGATAAGAGGTATCCCAAGTCTATCTAATGAGAACGTATTGTCTTTAACACGCTGGGCTGCTTCTTCTTCCACACAGATAGTATCTATCCTTCCCCCGCCCGGTAAAACACCATGTGCAGCAACCATGGCAGTTCGCTGAAATCCGCTTGTATTTGAGCCATCAATGACAAGTTTCCGCATGGTATGAATCTGAGGAATATACTTCATCTGAAACATCTTTGAAATGGTCAGAGCAATTTCAAGTGCTTCCTGGTTTAATGGGGATGGGGGTTCCTCATCATTCTCAACAAGACAGGTTGTATCATAAGTAAAATAGGAGAAGAGTCTGTTCTGCATCATCTCTTCCTCTGCAGCCCGGTCTATCTCACCAAGCTCACTTGCAGTAGCCCGCAGATAGCGGGATAATGTACCTCTATGTTCGCTGACATCACGTGTTATCGTAGGGCATCTACAGAAGAGTTTCTCACGGGTGTTTAACTGCTGATGAATCTCTATCCCGGCAATCAGACCAAGAGCCTGATAATCAGGATCCATATACAGACCTCCTGTTCATCTCTCCAACAAGATTTGTTCGCATCTTTTGCGTTGCCTCACTAATTGAATCAGAATTTCCAAGAACCCACATCAACTTGACCAGAGCCACTTCCGGAAGCATATCTTCCCCTTCAATAACTCCTGCACCCATAAGATCGCGCCCCGTGTCATAGACCCGATCACAGACCCTGCCATGCAGACACTGTGATGTCATCACGATAAGCATGCCATCATGTATCAGTGAACGAATTGCAGGTATCCAATCGGTACTCACATGTCCAAGACCGGTTCCGGCAATAACAAGTCCCTTATATCCGACAAATCCTTTAAGAATTTCAGGGGGTAGTCCAGGATGATATGATAACAGACCACATTTGGATTCAAGCCGATCATGCAGCTCTGCGGGTCTTTCATTGCGCCTGACAGCATGAGAATGTATTATCATATTTTGTGAAGGATAGTCTATGTAACCGAGTGGATCGGTTCCCAGGCTTACAAATGCATTTCTGGCAGAAGTATGCATCTTTCTGACCCGTGTTCCCCTGATAATCGTACACCTATCGTCATTTGTGGTCTCATGCATCACGACAACCACTTCACCAAGATCTGAAAGTGCTGCGGTTGCTGCACAGATACCATTCATCACATTATCACTACTTGGCCGGTCAGCTGATCTTTGGGATCCGACAAAGACAACAGGAACCGGACTTTGTACCATAAAACTGACTGCTGCAGCACTGTATGCCATCGTATCGGTTCCGTGTGTCACGATAATTCCCTCTGCTCCTTTCTGTATCTCATCGTACACAGCATGAGCAAGTTCCTGCCATATTGCAGGGGTCATATTCTCAGATAAAATGTTTCTGAGGGGTAACGTCCGGAACCTTCCAATCTCTGCCAGACCTGGAATGGCTTGCAAAATATCCTTTGCCTCACATTGACTGGTAACGGCACCTGTCCGGTAGTCAATGCGGCTTGCAATGGTTCCTCCGGTAGAGATGATTGATACCAGAGGAAGATCCGGATTCTGAATGAAATCCCCGGTCTCCCGCTCTTCTGATTCAGAATGGGAAATAAACCGGCACTGGTCATGTGAAAGACCAATATTATATCCGCTTTTTAGTTTAATGACCGCAAAGGAGTCGCGTTCTGTGATATATGTTCCTAAAACTTCATCGGTTCCGATGATACAGGAGATCTGGTCACCTGATGTAAATGAATTCATTCGTTCACTAACCTCTTCGCACTATCGAGTAGTTCTAAAATAGCATCCTTTATTCTATTTTTTTGTTCTTGTATCATCAGATTGTCCTTTTGAATCTGTTCTTTTCGTTTCGTAATTGCCACAAGAATCGCAGACGGTGCCGGACCTCCCGGGCGATTGCGTGCATTGACACTCTCACTTACATTCAAAATCAGGGAGATTTCCTGATCCGTCAGCCCAAGCTCAGAGATGGTCTTTGTAGTGAGCTCCCGTGATGCTTCATCAATCCCTGCGAGATTGACGGTACCATTCCTGATTGTACGCCCAATGATATTATGTGCTGTCCGAAAGGGCAGACCGTACTTCCTGACAAGATGATCAGCGAGATCCGTTGCCGTCGAGAATCCGCGCTCTGCTTCCTGCCACATTCTGTCCTGATGAAATACAGCACTCTGTATCATCCCGGAAAGAAGCCTGATGTCCCTACTGATATCGGTGATTCCTCTCAGAAGATGAGGAGTAAGATCCTGAAGATCTCGATTATATGAGAGCGGCAGACCCTTTAAAATGGTGACAGCAGATACAAATGTTCCAAGAATCGTCCCTGCGCGGGATCTCATAATCTCTGCCACATCTGGATTCTTCTTCTGTGGCATGATTGAAGAGGTAGAACAGTACCTGTCATCAAGATCAACAAATTTGACAAATGCAGAACTCCAGATGACCAGTTCTTCACAAAATCTGCTGATATGCGTCATGAGGATGGTGTCTGCTGCAAGAGATTCAGTTGCAAAATCGCGGGAAGCGACTGCATCCATCGTGTTATAGGAGAGTCCATCAAATCCAAGCATTCGGGCAGTATATTCCCGGTCAATTGGATAGCCAGTCGATGCAAATGCTGCTGATCCAAGAGGGGAGAGATTTGTCCTCGCAAATGCACCAGACAGGCGCTCACAATCACGTGAAAACATCTCTTCATAAGCAAGAAAATGATGTGCAAGAGTTGTAGGCTGGGCGTGCTGCAGATGAGTGAATCCCGGCATGATGGTATGCACGTTTTTTAAAGCCTGCTGCACCAGGATCTCTCTGAACTGTATTAGTGAGTCTATCTGATCCAGAAGAATCTCACGGGTACGAATACGAAGACAGGTTGCAACCTCATCATTTCGTGATCTACCAACATGTAGTCTGCCCCCAATCTCTATTCCTGCCTCTTTAATCAGGAACGATTCAATACCTGCATGAATATCTTCAAAACGGTTATCAAATGCTTCTTCTGATATACCATCTTCAAAGAGAGCTAGCAGGTATTTCATGAGGGATCCCGCCTGGTCTGCACTGAGTATTTCACATCGTACCAGCATCAGCAGATGAGCTATATCCACCAAAAGGTCTGCATGTGCAATCTCTCTGTCCGCCTTCATCGAAGAGAGAAATTCTTCAATATCAGCATCTCTCACCCCATCCAATCGTCCCTGTCTGACCACATCCGTGTGCATACTGATTGTATGTATGGGGTGGAATGTCTGATTAGTGTACCTCAAAGAGTCCAGAATCGGGTAATCATTCTGATAAGATAATGCAGGTTCAATTCAGCCAGCTATATATATCCTCATAGTAAATGAGGTGTATCTAATTTCCTTTGCATTGATTTACTATCAGACTGAAAATAGCAGAAATTTGCGATTATGCTGAAAAAAACTATCCCATGCATCATCTGATGCATGGTATCACTCGTTGCCAGAACATGAACACTACTACCCGGACTATCGGCATCTATCTGGGATTAGGCCTTTTCGCAGGCTTACTATTCTGGATTGTTGACAGCTTTGCCAGTTTTTTCTTTTATAAATCAATACTAAGGCAGATGATATTTGATATGCCTGACTCATTGTTAGACTCATTTATTTTCTCTATAACTCCAAGTTCTCTCCTTGCAAGGGTCACTTTTTTGATATTCAGTATCAGTGCAGGTTTTGTTGTAGCATTTGTCAGATTGAAACAGAAGGCATCAGATGCATCGCGACGTGAGAGCGAAGAGCGCATGCGTGCCCTGTTAAATTCTATTGACGATCTCCATGGTATGATAAGTCCTGGCGGTTCTCTGCTCTTTATGAATTCCGCATTGCGCAGTTCTTTCTCTATTCCTTTTGGAAATTCTATTGGTACACCGTTTATATCATATCTCGATGAGTCACTGCAAGAAAATATGCTGGCCGCTATTGATGAAACATATCAAACACAAAAGTCACTTTATTTTGAAGGAAATAACCAGGGATCCTGGTATGATATTACCCTGTATCCGGTGTATGGAGAGAAAAGAGATGTTACCTCAATTGGTTTTTTTGCACATGATATCACTTCAAAAAAACATGTGGAAGAAGAATTAAAAGAGAATGAAACCAGATACCAGGAATTATTTAATTCAATTCCTTCAGGATTTCTACTCTGTGAAGTTATTATTGATGCCAGCAATAACCCACAGAATTATCGTATAATCGACTGCAATCCCTCATTTGAACAGATAATGGAACAACCACTGAGTACTTTAAAAAACCAGCTCTTAACGGATCTCATTCCCTTACTCAGTGATGAGATAATAGAGCAGTTTCACGCAATCATAAAAAGGGGTCATCCTGGAACCTTCTCACTGTACAGCCCTTTTTTAAAGCGTCATCTTGAGATGTTTATCTTTCAGACTCCTAAAAAATACCAATATGGAGCAATAATAACCGATACGACAGATTTACATCGTTTAATAATGGAACAGAGAGAATCACTCCAGCAGATTAATAAAAACCTTGAAGAACTTGCCATTCTCAATGATGGAATCAGAAATCCGCTGGCAATTATTCTTGCTCTGATTGAGGTACGTGAATATCAAAATCCGGAAGGAATTATAGAACAGGTACAACTAATTGACCAGATTGTTACACGCCTTGACCAACGGTGGCTGGAATCGGATAAAGTTCGGAATTTCCTCATTAAGCATTATGCATATGATGATGCATGAAAACCCTGATGCTTCTGATACAATTTCATCTTTTATTTTCAGCAATCTCTGGCACCTGACACATGTGAAATTTGTAGTATCCCACCCCCCTGTCCTGATTCCAGTTAATATCGGTCAGACTGGCAAGAATCCCAGCAAATTTCATAACGAACCAGTATCGTGTATTATCCAATCCTTTTGAGAGGTAATAAAAAATCTTGTATAGGGTATACTTATCAGATTAATACTCCTGATGTATGAGATGAGAACACAGAATGATGTATACGTTATTTTAGTATCTTATCTGTTTGCCCTCAGGAAATAGGGGTATTCATGTATCACATACCTGAGAATATGCGATAACAACCAAATAATGACCTTATAAGATCGTTATTTTTACAATATTGATACGATCGTATTGATTTCTTGGTAAAAAAATCAATATTCTTATCTGCTGAATAGTATACATCTATACCAGGTAATTTCCATGAATGGAATGAAAATTATGCAGGCAGGACTTATTGTCATGCTCGCTATTGCATGTATTTTAGGTTCAGGCTGCATCAGCCAGAATCAAAATGAAACCGGACAGAGGACAGAGACTACAACCAATCCCGATACATTGTATATTGGCTATCAACCAAGCACGCACCAGATGGCCTTTATGACCGCTTTCTCAAAGGGATGGTACCAGGAGGAACTCAAACCCTTTGGAATTGAGACAATTAAGGATTACCAATTCCCAACCGGTGCACCTGAAATGCAGGCTATGCTTGCAGGGGATCTTGATTTCGCCTATGTCGGTGCTGCACCATTTGTTACTGCAGTCTCAAATGGTCTTGATGGTAAGATAATTGCAGCGGTTCAGACACAAGGGTCGGCTCTTGTTATCAGAACTGGACTAATCTACAATTCACCTGAAGATTTAAAAGGCCTCACTATTGCCACCTTCCCATCAGGTACTATTCAGGATACCCTTCTTAGAACCTGGCTTTCTGAAAACAACATTGATCCTGATACCGACGTTTCCATCAAAGCAATGGGACCTGGAGATGCTACAACCGCGATCATTGCTGGTCAGATTGACGCCACCTTCCTACCGGCACCAGCTCCCACTGCAATTGAAGGTGCAGGTGCAGGATATACAATCGTACAATCTGGAGATATGTTCCCTAACCATGCCTGTTGTGTTCTTGTTGCAAGTAATACCATGATTCAGGATCACCCCGATATCGTACAGCAAGTGCTTGCCATTCACAAAAAAGCAAGTGAATACAACAAAGAAAATTCTAGTGAAGCAGCAACAATTATGAGCGGGATGACAGGGATGGATGTTGCAGTTATAATGAAATCATTAGAAGACTGGGATGGGCATTTTGTTGCAGATCCACATCTTATAAACGACTCAGTCACCAGTTACGCAACTATCCAGTATGAGCTCGGGTATCTCACAAACCCAGTCTCACAGGATGATCTCTTTGATTTTTCATTCTGGGATAAACAACTGGAATAATTTTCTCATCTCTTTTTTACGATACAGATAATGATATTAGATCTGTACCTAAATTTTATGGTGCTAAACAAATCTTATCTGAACAATTATTGTCATTATTGAGAAATGAAATCCATGAGTATCATACAAAAACAAAACCGAACTGCGTGGATATATACATCTGCTTCAATCCTGTTCATTATCATTCTGTGGCAGATAATAGCAGTATATATAATTGGTAACCTATTCATCCTGCCATCCTTTACCGATGTAGTATCTGCATTCATCTCCCTGTTGCAGAAAGGCACTCTTGGTATGGATTTGATGATGAGCTGCTTTCACTTTGCAATCGGAATCGGGCTTGCTCTTCTCATTGGAATCCCGATTGGCATAGCCATGGGGTGGTTTAGTAAGGTTTACTCTTTTATTAATCCAGTAATTGAGATAATCCGACCAATACCACCTCTGGCCTGGATTCCCTTTGCAATTGTTTGGTTCGGTCTGACAAATTTTTCAGCCGGATTTGTCATCTTCATCGGTTCGGTGTTTCCTATTATTATCAACACATATACCGGTTTTTCAAGTATTCCACGTGTCTTTGTTGAGGCCGGTCAGATGTTAGGATGTACAAGAAACCTGGATCTGATTCGCTATATTGCTATTCCATCAGCTATCCCTCACATTGCTTCAGGATTTCGAATCGCTTGCGGTGTTGCCTGGATGTGTCTTGTTGCTGCTGAGATGTTCGGAGTTTCATCATATGGACTTGGGCATAAGATATGGTGGTACTATAACCTTCACCAGATGGCCAATGTCCTTGTGTATATGCTCATACTGGGACTGGCCGGATTAGCCGTCGATGTTCTGTTCAGATACTATATCAGACACTCGCTCTTACGCTGGCAGACCGGGGAGGTACATTAACATGGGAGAAGTGATATTATCTGATGTGTCCCGCAGGTTCATCAGGGATGACAAAAATTTCCTTGTTGCACTTGATTCCATATCCCTAACAATACGGGATGATGAACTGGTATCACTAGTAGGACCTTCGGGATGTGGAAAGACAACACTCCTTCGTATTATAGCGGGTCTCGACCATCCGGATACAGGAGCAATATATCTTGACGGAAAACGGATAACAGAACCAGGTCCACAGGTTGGTATGGTCTTTCAGGAATACTCACTCTTCCCCTGGCGAAATGTGCTTGACAATGTTGCATTTGGTCAGGAGATGAAAAATATTGGGAAGTCAGAAAGATACAAACTAGCTGAGAAATATATTGATCTTGTCGGGCTGACACCATTTACGTATTGTTATCCATATGAATTGTCAGGAGGTATGCGTCAGCGGGTTGCTATCGCTCGTGCTCTTGCGAATGATCCAGATCTCCTATTGATGGATGAACCCTTTGGGGCACTGGATGCCCAGACGCGAAATATGATGCAGAAAGAACTTCTGCGAATATGGGAAAAAAAGAAGAAAACCATCATCTTTGTAACACACAGCGTAGACGAAGCGGTGTATCTCTCTGACAGAATTATTGTTCTCTCAACACGACCGGGTCGGATATCCACAATATTTGAAGTTGTCATTCCCCGACCCCGTGACAGGACGAGTCAGGAATTTGCCACACTCCGTCGTGACGTGCTTAAGTTAATCGATGAACATGATACGGCATCAGGAAAGGTTTAATAGCGGATCCCACCATTATATACAGCATAACTTTATGATAGGAGGACACCAAAATGGTCAGAAAACCAAATAGTATGTACAGGAATATCTCTAAACGGGCTTATACCAGAAGAGAATATATGGGAGGTGTTCCCGGTATTAGAGTTGTTCAGTTTGATATGGGGAATCTCCAGGAGGATTTTCCAATGAAAGTTTCCCTTACTGTGGATGAGGCGTGCCAGATTCGCCATACTGCACTTGAAGCTGCACGTATGAGCATTAACAGGAAACTAACAAAGGATCTTGGAAGAATGAATTTTCACCTGAAACTACGGACATATCCACACCATGTTCTTCGTGAAAATAAACAGGCAACAGGAGCAGGAGCTGACCGTGTGTCTGAAGGAATGCGAAAGGCCTTTGGAAAGGCTGTAGGTACTGCAGCCAGAGTCAGACCAAATCAGAAGATATTTACGGTTTACTCCACACCACAACACCTTGAGCGGATTAAAAATGCCCTGCGTCATGGTGGACATAAACTGCCTTCACCAACACATCTGATTGTTGAAAACATTGAAGAATAAAATATCCTAACTCTCTTTTTATGGTAGTATGGATATGGATTGATCCGTACCTACGCAAAATCAATGCAACCGTTTTCCGGGGATATACCAGGGTAATGACCGACACTGCAGGTTTTCCTGGATCCATTTGATTTTGTGACAGAGTACAACATGATAATTCGGGATGAGTCATGCTGTAATTTTTTTGTCTCCTGATATTGATTAGTTTTAAGATATCTATTCATCCCACTTTTTTTTACCGTATCTCTATAACATAATTTTCAAGATACATATACCATATTCAAAACCCTGGATAAGACCACAGGATAGCCTGAGCCCTCTGTAGTCCCGGAACAATTCAAGCATATTGCTCTTTTTTTATCCATACAATTCATTGAAAAGAAATTTCATTACAAGTGTATATTGAATACGTGCTATTGACATCAGTCATATAACCAGGAAAGATTACACTACAAAAATCGTAAATTGCTTTATTCAAAGGGTTTTTCAGACGCATACACAACAGAAACACTTCATTACCCTGCAATTAATCGCTATCCTTATCCACATTCTCATCACATTTCTTCATATGAACGAAGAGGAAGAGAACATAATACTCCGGAGAATAACAGATGCCACCTGCACTGTGCTGCGAGAGGCAGAACTCTATCTTCCACCAGACGTTAAAAACAGGCTACACAATGCATATACGTCTGAAAAAAATCCGGTCGCACGGCGTGAACTGGAAAATATACTAAAAAACATAGCAATTGCAGAAGAGAGAGAGATGCCTCTCTGTCAGGATACGGGTGTTCCGGTCATTTTTATGACCATACCCAAAAAAATACCATTTTCTGACTCTTTGCTTGAAGCAGTCAGAGATGGAGTCCGCAAAGCTACCAAAGTCATCCCCTTGCGACCAAATATTGTAGATCCCCAAAGCCGCCATAATAGCGGCGATAACACAGGAATCGGCATGCCTCCCATCCATGTTGAGCCAGGTGAAACATTGACCATAACTGCTTTTCCCAAAGGGGCGGGTTCTGAGAATGTCTCACAGATATTTATGCTCAATCCATCTGACCTGACAAAAATTGATGATATTATTGTTAAAACGGTTCTCGATGCTGGTGCAAGACCCTGTCCACCTGTTATTCTTGGAATCGGTATCGGAGGGACGTTTGACGGGGCTGCTCTTCTGGCAAAAAAAGCACTTCTGGATCCTGTTGATACAATGACAACTCATGAAGAAGAACTTCTCAACCGGATTAATCATCTTGGAATCGGGCCAATGGGTCTTGGAGGAGAGACAACTGCCCTGGCTGTAAAAATACGCACTGCAGGATGCCATACTGCTTCATTGCCACTTGCAATCAATATTCAGTGCTGGGCTTCCCGCCATGCAACAATAACCTTAGATCTCTAATCAGTATGGTCAGAAGATATGAGCTATTTTTTTACCGTCTCTTTCCCAATAAATACTGATGATTAGCACGGCAGATGCGAAAAACAGTACCTCTCATATTCTGGTCTGTCGCTGCAATGTGCATAGCATACTACACCACGAACCGGAATCTCGTAAAAAGGTGCATACATCAATTCATTCTACTTGGAAATCTCTTATTGGGACAGGAGGAGACAAACGTGAATCTTTGTACCCCTCTTGGTGATGAAATCCTCAACCTTACCGCAGGTGATCAGGTTTTTCTCTCTGGTGAAATATATACAGCAAGAGACGAAGCACATCTGCGGATGATAAAAGAAGGTATCCCATTTGATCCACAGGGAGCGGTAATTTATCATTGCGGGCCGGTAATTTCCGGGCAAACCCTTCTCATTGCAGGTCCTACCACCTCTGCGAGAATGAACCCGCTTACAAGAGCAATGCTTGATGCCGGCATCAAGGGTCTTATTGGAAAAGGGGGGATGAATGCAGAAGTCAGAGAACAACTCGCCGGAAGGGCAGTCTATTTTGCATTCACCGGAGGTTGTGCAAACCTTGCTGCTGCCCATATGACGCTGACTGGCGGGTATTTTCAGGATCTGGGTATGGCTGAAGCAGTCTGGAAAATTCAACTGGATAATCTTCCCCTTGTTGTTGCCATGGATGCCTATGGTGGCGATCTCTATGATTCCGTTATTCAGCAGGCACAGGCAGTTTTTGCATCTCAACAGAACAGGAAACCGGGAAAATGAAAATTTTCATTGACGAAACCCGATGTAAAGGCTGCAATATATGTACTATGGTCTGTCCATATGCAATTTTTCAGCCAGGAAAAGAGCCGAACAAACGGGGCATCTACACCCCTATTCTTGACAGACCTGAGCGATGTACAAACTGCAGACTTATGAATCTCTACGGACGGCAGCTCTGTGGATTGTGCAGTATGATATGCCCGGATCAGGCAATTTCCTGGGTTGCCAATGAGCAATACGATGCACAAAATGTGGAGATTGAATATTGAGCCGAATTGAATTCCTTCAGGGAAATATTGCCTGTGCAGAGGGAGCGCTCGCAGCAGGTTGTAAATTCTTTGGCGGGTACCCCATCACCCCGTCAACCGAAATCGCTGAACATATGGCTCTGAAACTTCCGAAAATTAAGGACGGGTGTTTCATCCAGATGGAAGATGAAATCGCCGGGATAGCATCAGTCATTGGTGCATCTTGGACAGGGGTACGTGCAATGACCGCAACAAGCGGTCCTGGTTTTTCTCTTATGATGGAGAACATCGGGTATGCAATCATGACCGAGACACCATGTGTTATTGTCAATATCCAGCGTGGCGGTCCTTCTACCGGTCAGCCAACCATGGCATCACAGGGAGATATGATGCAATGTAAGTACGGCTCACACGGTGATAACAGTGCTATAGCGCTCTCTCCTTCCAGTGTACAGGAGTGCTATGAGCTTACGGCACAAGCATTTAATCTTGCAGACCAGTTCAGAACACCGGTTTTTGTGATGGCTGATGAAGTAATTGGCCATATGCGGGAACGGATTACAATTCCAGATACAGTTCCAATTACCGGACGTAAACCATTACAAAAGGGTACTCTTCCATTTGAACCTGACGATGATCTCATCCCGGGTTTTGCACCTTTTGGAACCGGATTTCGAATCCCGGTTACCGGCCTGACCCATGATGAGCGAGGGTATCCTGATACGACCAATCCAGAGCGGCATGCAAAACTGGTAACCCGCCTCGTTAATAAAATCGAGAATAAACGTCACGATATTGCAGATTATGAAATTAAAAACGATGATGCGTCAATTGTTTTTATCTGTTACGGATCTCCGGTGAGGACCGTGCGACAGGTATTTCATGATTGTGAGAAAGAGGGGAGGAGCGATATTGGCTATCTCAGGCTCAGAATGGTCTGGCCATTTCCAGAGAACCTGCTTAGTAAGTTTTCACAGGCAACCGTGTTTATCGTCCCTGAACTCAATCTTGGTATGATCTCGCGGGAGATACAAAGGCATACAAAAATCCCGGTCAGATCGGTGAGCAAGATTGGAGGAGAACTGCATACCCCGGATGAATTGATGGCTGTAATAGAGGAATACCTATGAATTTAGATGACTGGTACCGGCAGGACCGGTTACCACATATCTACTGTTCTGGTTGTGGAAATGGAACCATCATCAATTGTGTATTACAGGCCGTTTTTGATACAGGCTGGAAAATAGATGATACAGTCTTTATCTCCGGAATCGGGTGTTCTTCCCGTGCTCCCGGATATATCACCACAGATTCACTTCACACAACACATGGGAGGGCAATTGCATTTGCAACCGGTGTCAAGCTGGCAAAGCCAAAACTCCACATTATTGTATTCACCGGGGATGGAGATCTTGGCGCCATCGGAGGAAACCATTTTATTCATGCATGTCGCCGCAATATCGATATTACCGTCGTCTGTATGAATAACTACATCTATGGGATGACCGGAGGACAGGGAAGCCCTCTGACACCTCTTGGAAAAAAGTCAACTACAACACCATATGGCTCAGCAGAGATGCCTTTTGATCTCTGTAACCTTGCAGTCGCTGCAGGCGCAAACTATGTAGCCAGATGGACCTCATATCATGTCACTGAACTGACGAAAGCGGTAAATAACGGACTTTTGACCCCTGGTTTCTCATTCATCGAGGTAATGACCCAGTGCCCGACATCATATGGCAGGAGAAACCGCCTTCGTGATGTGGGTGAACAGGTGCGATATTTAAGAGATCATGCAGTACTCCGTCAGAAATGGATGCGGATGCAGGAGCGGGGAGAAGATATCACTACCGAGGATTTTGTTGTCGGCGAGTTTATCAGAAGATCACGGCCTGCTATGGGGGTTCTTATATGAGACATGAGATCCGCTTTTCAGGCTTTGGAGGACAGGGAATTATCCTCTCAGCTGTAATCCTTGGTCGTGCTGCAGCACTCTATGATAACAAATACGCAGTGCAGACACAGGTATATGGACCGGAAGCACGTGGAGGAGCTTCGATGAGTGCCGTTGTCATTGATGATGATGAGATTCTCTATCCGGAGGTGACCTCTCCTGATATCTATGTCATCATGAGCCAGGAAGGATACATAAAATATGGAATTAATGCTCCACCAGGTGCAATAATGATTCTTGATTCCGGACTCGTTCATGACAGACCAGCCTGTACATTTTTTGAGATTCCTGCAAGCAGTGAGGCTAAGAACGGGCTTGGTAAGATTATTGTTGCCAATATTGTAATGCTCGGGAGTCTTGTATGTGCAACAGGTATTGTCACAAAAGAAGCTCTTAAACAGGGAATTCTCACCAGTGTTCCAAAAGGAACCGAAGATCTGAATATAAACGCAATGAAACTTGGATTTTTACTGGCAGAACAGGGGAGATCTCTGTGAAAATACAGGAACACGAAGCGAAAATTATCTTTCAAGGCTCAGGTATCAAAGTTCCACAGGGAGTAATGATACAGAGAGGAGATGATTATCATAAGATAATTGCATCTCTTGGTGATGAGATAGTCGTCAAGGCCCAGGTAGACATTGGGGGCCGGGGAAAAGCAGGGGGAGTGCTCATGGCAACACAGAAGACTGCTCCTGACACAATACAGGAACTTTTTGGCCGCACCATTAAGGGACTGGTAGTAAACCGGGTTTTAGTAGAAGAACGACTACGCATTGAGCATGAATATTATGTGTCAATAACCATTGACAGGGCCAGAAAAATGCCAGTCATCCTCTTTGCAGATACCGGTGGTGTCGACATAGAAGAGACAGCAAAGCAGGATCCAGAGGCGCTCAGACGGGCATATATTCACCCACTCCTGA
>Ga0265592_1000288_pt1 | contig 28573 bp, 26 predicted proteins | sample saktaG_7_FD_190141 | JGI IMG/M metagenome (GOLD analysis project Ga0265592, IMG submission 190141) | Saline water microbial communities from Sakinaw Lake, British Columbia, Canada - sak_2010_1_5_120m | ecosystem: Environmental > Aquatic > Non-marine Saline and Alkaline > Saline ... | reverse complement strand
TGTATCCGTGTCAAACTTATTAATGCACACCACTATCGGCACACCGAACATCTTTAAATTTTCAACTTGTTTTTCCAAATTGGAACAACCCTTGTCCACAGCTGAAAGGTTTTCTTTTTTAAGCCCCGCGGGAATAGCGGTCCCTCTAAAGGGAAAATCACCGCTATGCATTTTTAAAGCGCGCACCGAACAATTGATAACCACAACATCCGGTTTCATTCCCGTTTGTCTGCATTTTATATCGATAAATTTTTCCGCGCCGAGATCAGCGCCGAACCCGCTTTCGGTTACGGTATATTCGGCAAGCTTGAGTGCCAATTTGTCCGCGATAACAGAACTCGAACCATGTGAAACATTGGCAAATGACCCTGTATGAACAAAACAAGGAGTATGCTCGTTAGTCTGCATAAGATTGGGATTTAACGCGTTTTTCATGATCACCGCCATAGCTCCGGCAACTTTTAGATCTTCCGCGGTAACGGGTTTCCCTTTTGAGCTGAAACCAACGACAACTCGACCGAGTCTTTGGCGCAAATCTTTTAAGTTTTCCGACAAAGAAAGTATAGCCATACATTCTCCCGCCGGAGTGATCTCAATGCCTGTTTTTCTGCTGATTCCGTGAAGTTTACCGCCTCCGCCGATCGCGATATTACGAAGAGCTCTGTCGCTGATATCCATCACGCGGCTCCAAGAAACACTTTCTTTTTTTAGATCTAAAGGTTCGTTCCAATAAAGAGCGTTATCCAAAAACGCGGCGCAAAGATTTTGCGCGTTGGCGACAGCTGAAAAATCGCCCGTCAAATTCAGGTTTAATTCTTCCGCCGGCAGCACTTGCGCGTATCCGCCTCCCGCCGCTCCGCCCTTAAGCCCGAACACAGGCCCCAAGGATGCCTGTCTTATGCATGAAATAGCTTTTTTCCCAAGTTTATTCAACGCCATACCCAAAGCGATGGTATTAACGGTCTTTCCCTCACCCAAATGCGTCGGAGTAATTGATGTGACTAAAATTAATTTGCCGTTTTTTCTTTTCTTTAAAATTCCGTTTAAATCGTCAGCGGAAACTTTGGCAATATATTTCCCGTATTTTGTCAAATATTTTTCCGCTATACCGAGTTTCTTAGCGATCTCAGAAATATCTTTCAGTTTTATTCCGGCCATTACCTTCGCGTCATAACTATATCCCATATGATCATCTCCCCGTGTTAAACCTTGGCTTCTTCAAAGATTTCAAGCTACTTATCAGTCCAGGCTCCATGGAGTCCGGATCCGCGTACGTTAATTTGGGATGTAACCTTATCAACAAGTTCTGTCCTATTAGTCCGTCAACCCTTAAATGAAGGGTTCCTTCTGCCAGTTTTGTATTATAAATCCCCGCTCCCCGCTTAGAGCATGCGGGAACAAGCCTCGCGAGGATGACAAAATGGTGTTGTCATTCCCTCGCCCCTCATTGTCATTCCCGCGCCCCTTATTGTCATTCCTGTGCCCCTTATTGTCATTCCCGCGCCCCTTATTGTCATTCCCGCGCCCCTTATTGTCATTCCCGCGCAGGCGGGAATCTCTGTGACAGTACCCCTCATTTGAACGTTGACGAACTACTATTTTGTTCTTACGCCAAAATCCGGATTCTTTCCTGCCCTTTTTTTTCGTCTTTGAGTTCCGAATGGACCAAACGAATTCCGATGGATCCGGCAAAGTCCGTATTTCCGAATTGCTTCCATATGTTCACGCGTACCATATCCTTTATGTTTTTTAAATCCGTACTCAGGATATATCTCATCCATCTCGAGCATGATACGGTCTCTAAAAACTTTCGCGACAATCGAAGCGCAGGCAATCGAAATACTTAAACTTTCCCCCCTGATCAAACATTCGCGCGGTTCGGGAAGGGGTAAATCCATATTCCCGTCAACCAGCAAATAATCCGGTCTATTTTCAAGCTCGGCTACCGCCCTTTTCATTGCCAAGATAGTGGCCCTGAAAATGTTCACTTCATCTATTTCCTCTACGTCCGAGGAACCTATCCCTACCTCACATCTTTTAAAAATATCAATGAACGCTCTTTCCCTTCTACTTGCTGAAAGTTTTTTTGAATCGTCTATTCTCTCTTTAAAATCGGTTTGCCGAATGATCACGGCCGCCGCGACAACAGGCCCGGCCAAAGGCCCTCTCCCGGCTTCATCTATGCCGGCTACCGCCTTATACCCTTTTTTAAGCGCCCTTTGCTCATAAACAAACGTATCTTGTTTATTCGCTTTCAGTGCCTCTCTTTTTCTGGACAATTTTTTCCTTAACTTTAGACGCTTTTTTACCTTTTTTACTTCGAAGATAATACAATTTCGCCCGGCGTATTTTTCCGTGCTTTTTTATCACAATTTTTTCAATCGCAGGTGAATTAAGCGGAAAAATTCGTTCAACTCCTTCACCATAAGATATTCTCCTCACCGTAAAATTCCGACAAAGCCCCGTCCCTTTTGCTCCGATCACGATACCGCTGAATATCTGAATACGCGTTTTGTTTTCTTCTTTAATTTTGTAGTGTACATCGACGGCGTCACCGATGTTAAATTTCGCGGGGTTCTTCTTCATGTATTTTGCTTCAATATCTTTGATCTGCTGTCGCATTATTTCCTCCTGTTTGTTTCCGAAATCATTTTTTTTGTCCGCTTGAGCGTTTGAAATTTTAACTATTTGAGGGGTCGAGGAGTTTTCCGACCCCTTTCTACCGCTTCGTAGGGGCGGACCCATGTGTCCGCCCTTTTCTCTTTTCTTTTTTCTTTATTCGAATTATAAGGGCGCACACACGGGTGCGCCCCTACGGTATTAAAGGGGTCGGAAAACTCCCCGACCCCTCAACTATTTTTTAACAGATCCGGCCGGCGTAATTTTGTTTTGACCTTTGCTTGTTCTTGCCTCCACGCGTTTATTTTTTTCGGATCACCACTTAAAAGCACTTCAGGCACACGCATATTTTTATATTCCGCCGGGCGTGTATATTGCGGATATTCCAAAAGATCATTTTCAAACGATTCATCGATCAAGCAATCTTCGTCCCCTAAGACTCCCGGCACAAGCCTTATTACCGCGTCCGACACCGCCATGGCCGGAATTTCTCCGCAGGTAAGAATATAATCTCCAATAGACAGTTCCAGATCAACTAACTGCCTTATTCGTTCATCAAACCCTTCATAATGACCCGATATGAGTATGACTTGCTCATACCGCAGAAACTCTTTCGCGCAGTCCTCGTCAAACCGTTTGCCTTGCGGGGTCAAAAGCACTGTTATCGACTTCACATCATCGCCCGCGGAATTTTTAACAGCCGTGACGGCTTCGTCTATAGGCTCGACTTTCATCACCATTCCCACACCCCCGCCATAAGGTTTGTCATCTGCCGTACGGTGCTTATCGTGAGTATAGTCCCTTAAGTTATGCACACCAATTTCAACTAACCCTTTTTTTTGGGCTATTTTCATCATAGACGTGCCGAAAACATCTCCAAACATCTCCGGAAAAAGCGTAATAATATCAATTCTCATAAAACTTCCATTACAATTCTCTTTCCTCACCGCGAGAGGCAAACAGATCGAGTATGAACAACTCTACGGATCTGCCACTTAAAACCTGGTGAAAGATTTCCTATATTTCAAGCCGTTTAATGATGCTTCTTACGGTTTCTGAGGGTTGAGCCCCATTTTTCAACCAATATTCAACGCGCTCACGATCTAAAGCAATTTGATCCTTACCTTTTCTCGGATCATAATGCCCTAGTTCTTCCAGCGTTTTTCCATCACGTTTAGTTGATTTTGTAATCGCGACTATACGATAAAAAGGTTTTTTTTTCGTACCAAATGTTTTTAATCTCAAAACAACTGCCATTTTTTTTCCTCCTTATACAGGTTAGCCGGTTCGTTGGTTAGCCGGTTAGCCGGTTTGTTTTTTTACTGTCTTATATTCTTTTGATTTTCGCGCCAAGTGCCGAAAACTTTTCTTCAAGACGTTCATATCCTCTATCCAAATGATAGATCCTCGATATTTCGGTACGGCCATCGGCAACCAACCCCGCTAAAACTAATGCCGCGGACGCTCGGAGATCCGAAGCCATAACCGGAGCCCCATTAAGCTTATTCACACCTTTGATAATTGCCGTTGCCCCTTCCAGTATTATTTCAGCGCCCATACGATTAAGTTCACTTATATGAATGAATCTGTCAGGATAAACTTTCTCCGTAATTACGCTTATACCGTCACTTATGCTGAGAAGGCTCATCATCTGAGCTTGAAGATCCGTCGGAAAACCCGGATATGTCAGTGTAGTGACGTCTATTGCCCGGACATTTGACCGCGAACGGTATACATCCAATCCATTTGACCGCTCTTCTATTATCCCGCCGGCTTCTTCCAGCTTATCAATTAATGCCGCGTTATGTTCAAATCTTGCCGACTCAAGAAAGATTCTCCCGCCTGTAGCGACTGCCGCGATCATGTAGGTGCCCGCCTCGATCCTATCTGGAATAATCGAATACTTTACTCCTTTCAACTCGGAAACACCTTTTATCCTGATCGTTGGCGTCCCTTTTCCCTCAATTCGCGCCCCCATTAGAGTTAAAAAATCGGATAGATCCGTAAGTTCCGGTTCACACGCCGCGTTTTCGATTATAGTTTCGCCTTGGGCCAAAACTGCCGCCATAAGCGTATTTGCCGTAGCTAAAACACTGGAACCAAAATGCCCTCCAAGATATACGCGCCGGCCTTTTAACTTCTTCGCTTCCGCTAAAATATATCCGCCTTCCACGCGGATATTCGCTCCAAGCGCCCTTAATCCCTTCATATGCAGATCAACGGGCCTCGGACCTATTACACATCCTCCCGGAAACGAAACTTTAGCTTTTCCGTATTTCGCGAGAAGCGGCCCCAACACGGCAATTGACGCCCGCATAGTGCTGACTAATTCATAGGAAGCCGTTACATTTTTTACGCTACCCTTTAATACTTTGATTTCACCCGAGGATTTTTGAACTTCGCGACCTAACGCGTTCAAAATATCCAGCATCGTCCGAACGTCTTTCAGATCCGGAACATTTGAAATTACACATTCCTCATCCGTCAAAAGCGTGGCCGCGAGTATCGGCAGACAAGCATTCTTAGCCCCGCTTATGCTGACTGAACCTTCAAGCTTCCTTCCTCCATCAATAACCAATTTATCCATTATTAAAACCTGTTATGACCCGTTCATATCCGTTAAAATCTTTGAAACTTTTTATACCGCTAAACCCCTCCGACAGAAATTTGTTCTTCACCTTTTCGGCTTGGTCATAACCGATTTCAACAGCAAGAAACCCCCGCCGCGTCAATAAACGCGGACTGCCCGAAATAATTATATTCAAATAATCCATTCCCTCTTTACCGGCATATAGCGCCGAACGCGGTTCCGCTTTCACCCACGAATCAAGTTTTTTATAGTCCTTTTCCGATACATACGGAGGATTTGAAACAATACAATCAAAAAAATTATTATATTCTTCCGTAAAAAACGAAAACATATCGGATCTGACTAACTTAACTTTATCCGAGCATTCGAACTGTTTCAGATTTTCTTCAGCCACATTTAACGCTTCTTCGGAAATATCCGCGGCAATTATTTCGCACTTATCGATCAGTTTTATTATGCCAAGCGGGATAACCCCACTGCCTGTGCCGATATCAAGTATTTTGGGATTCGCCTTTCCATTTTTCCGGCACAACTCTACCGTTTTTTTAACCAAAAGTTCTGTTTCGGGACGCGGAATTAAAACCCTCCGGTCAACCTTAATCTCCATCCCCAGAAACAATGCCTTCCCCTCTTCATACTGTATCGGTATTGTATCGTTCATTTTTTAGTCTTTAGAACCCCCCGCCAGCATCGTAGTACTCCGTCAACGCTTAAATGAGGAGTATTTCATATTACAGATCCCCGCGTTCGCGAGGATGACAACAAAAGGGGGGTGTCATTCCCTCTCCCCTTGTGTCACTCCCTCGCCCCTTGTGTCATTCCCTCGCCCCTTGTGTCACTCCCTCGCCCCTTGTGTCATTCCCGCGCCCCTTGTGTCATTCCCGCGCAGGCGGGAATCTCTGTGCCGGTACCCCTCATTTAAACCAACCTACGAGGTTGGTGGTTTGGGTGACAATAACAGGTTAACTGATCGTACAGGTTTCGTAAGACAAACGACTATTCCACTGCCGATAGTTTCAGTTTTCTGTCTTCCACTTCAATAGAGGCAAGAAATTCGTCAAGAGCCCCTTCTATGATATTTGCCAAATTATATACTGTCAGATTAATTCTGTGATCCGTAATTCTGTTTTCCGGAAAGTTATAAGTTCTAATTTTTTCCGAACGATCTCCGCTTCCGATTTGGCGTTTTCTATTGTCGGATCTTTCTTTTTGCTGGTCTTCCTGCTTTTTTTTCAATATGCGCGCTTTGAGAACGCGCATACCTTTTGCTTTATTTTTGTGCTGACTTCTTTCATCCTGACAGCTGACGATTATACCCGTCGGAATATGAGTTATCCTCACCGCGGAATCTGTCACATTTACATGTTGTCCGCCGGCGCCCGAAGACCGGAAAGAATCGATCTTTAGATCCTGACTCTTTATTTCAACTTCAACATCCTCAGCTTCAGGAAGCACCGCGACTGTCGCGGCTGAAGTATGTATCCTGCCGCTGGCTTCGGTCTCCGGAACACGCTGAACCCTGTGTGTTCCCATTTCAAATCTCAAAAATTTATAAACGTTTTGTCCCTCTATTGAAAAAATCACTTCTTTTATGCCGCCCATTTCCGATTCGTTTGAGCTTATTAAAGAAGTTTTCCACCCTTTACCGATGGCGTATCGTGTATACATTTTATAAAGATCCGCCGCGAATAAACTCGCTTCAACTCCACCGGTTCCCGCCCTTATTTCCATAATAACATTGCGCTTATAATCTTCGTTATCTTCAGATAATAAAAGCTCTTCCAGTTCTTTGACTTTATCCGACAGCGCGTTTAGCACAACATCCAGTTCGTTTCGCGCTAAAATGGAGTATTCACTTTTGGGATCTTCTTCATCAATTATATTTGTTAAATCGTTTTTTTCTTTTTCAAGCGCCGAATACTGATCATATACGGAGATCATTTGTTTAAGCACGGCATACTCTTTAGCCTTCACTTTATACTTTTCACGATCAGATAAAAGTTCGAGTGAGGAGAGTTCTTTTTCAAGTTCTTGATAACGTTTCTTTTTTGCTTTAAGTTTTTCAAACATAAATAATAACGGCGAAACCTTGCTCTTATTACTTTTTCGCGTTAAAACACGACTAAAACAGTAAAGTAACATGAACAAGGTCCGTCATAGTTGTTCCAATTCATTTTTATTGCCGAACCGGAGTCTATATCGCGCTTTTCGGCTTTTTATCAGCATAACGCTTTTGAAAGCGCTCGACCCTACCCGCGGAATCTACTAATTTTTGTTTACCGGTATAAAACGGATGACAGTTAGAACATATTTCAACATGGATATTAGCTTTTGTCGACCGTGTATGCACAGTATTTCCGCAAGCACAAACTATAGTCGTTTCCACATACTTTGGATGTATACCTTTCTTCACTTTTAACCCTCCTCTAATAATAAACACATAGTACTATTAAACTTACGCACAATGTAATCCCTTATTGTACTAAAAATCCAACAAAATTCAAGAAAAATAATCCAAAACCCCAAAAATCAACCTACGAGGTTGATTTCTTCACGGGCGCGTGCAGGAATCCGCCTCTACAAATTAAGACGCGCGCGGTATTGAATGTTTATATTTTGCTCATATTTTGCAAAAACTCTTTATTGGTTTTGGACTTTTGAAGCCGGTCTATGAGAAGCTGCATGGATTCTACCGTGTCAAGATCACTAAGCGCCTTACGCATCAGCCATATTTTTTTAAGTTCGTCATCCTTCACCAAAAGCTCTTCTTTTCGCGTATTTGAACGCTTAATGTCAATTGCCGGATAAATTCTGCGCTGAAAAAGGTTTCTATCAAGCTGGATTTCCATATTTCCCGTACCTTTAAATTCCTCAAAAATAACTTCATCCATACGGCTTCCGGTATCGATAAGCGCGGTCGCGATAATGGTCAAGCTTCCGCCTTCTTCAACATTACGCGCCGACCCGAAAAACCGTTTAGGTTTATGCAATGCATTAGCGTCAACTCCTCCGGAAAGAATTTTTCCCGAATGCGGCACTACGGTATTATACGCCCTGGCTAAACGTGTAATTGAATCCAGCAAAATAACAACATCATATTTATGTTCCACAAGCCGTTTCGCTTTTTTCAGAACTATTTCCGCGACTTGGGTATGGCGCTGGGCTTGTTCGTCAAATGTCGACGCGACAACTTCAGCATTAACCGACCTCTGCATATCGGTAACTTCTTCCGGACGTTCGTCAATAAGCAATATGATCAGTTTTACGTCCGGATAATTGGTCGTAATGCTGTTAGCGAACTTTTGAAGAAAAACCGTTTTCCCGCTGTATGGAGGAGCAACTATAAGACCTCTCTGCCCTTTTCCCACCGGCGTCAAAAGATCCATTACTCTCATGGAAATTTCATTCTGATTCGTTTCCAGAATAAATCTTTCTTCAGGATATAGAGGAGTTAAATTTTCGAAAAATATATTATTTTTCGCGGATTCCGGATTTCCGAAATTAACCGCTTCCACCTTTAAAAGCGCGAAATAACGCTCTCCTTCTTTAGGAGGTCTGATTTGACCGCTTATCGTATCACCTGTTCTTAAACTAAACCTGCGTATCTGCGACGGCGAAACATATATGTCATCAGGGCACGGCAGATAATTGTAATCCGGGCTTCTCAAAAAACCAAACCCGTCTTCCAGCACTTCAAGCACCCCTTCCCCATACGCTAATCCGTTTTTTTCGATTTTTGCCTGCAGTATTTTAAAAATAAGATCATGCTTTTTCATACCGCTAATCTCGTCGATCTTCAGTTTTTTCGCGAGCTCCGTAAGCTCGGCAATTTTCATACTCTTTAATTGTACAATATCCAGTTCTTTTTCTTTTCTTTCAATTTTTTCCATGTTTGTTCTACTCCTTTTTTCAAGTTATCCATTTTTTCATTATTTTCTATAACATAATCGGCAAACTTCATTTTTTCAGAAAGGGGCATTTGATTCTGAATAATACTTTTCGCTTTTTTTTGAGAAATTCCCCGTCCACCGGCTTTTTCGATCTGATTTTTTTCTGAAGCTGAAACCAGAATTAAAACATCCACAAAACTATCCATTCCCGACTCAATTAAAAGAGGCGCGTCCACAATAACTATGCCGGACGCGTGCTCTTTAACTCGCGCTTTTATTTTTTTGATGATCTCCGGATGCAAAATACGGCAAAGCGCCTCCATGTCTTTTTTATTGTTAAAAACTCTATCCGATAATTTTTTTCGGATTATTTTTCCGTTTTCAGCAATATCCCCACCAAAAAAATCTATTATCTCTCCTTTGATCCGCGCGTTACTTTTCAAGAGATCGCGCGTGATCTTGTCCGCGTCAATTATCCGCGCGCCTTTTACGGCAAACATTTTCGCCGCGGTGGTTTTTCCTGAGGAAAACCCTCCTGTAAGCCCCGCGACGAGGCGCTTCTCACTTTTTTTCGACATATCATTTTGGGGTTTATCCGCCATAATTATATCAGACCCTTCGTCGCTTCACTCCTCAGGGTGAGGGGTCGTAACGCCCCGACCCCTCATATTTTAAGCTTTTCCATGTCAAGCCAGTTTTCCCCGGCCTTAACGTCAGCTTTAAGCGGCACCTTAAGTTCTATTACGTTTTCCATAATATCTTTTATTTTTTTTGCCGCTTCATCCAGTAAATTTTTCGGTATTTTAAAAACTAATTCGTCATGCACCTGAAGGATCATGCGAATCTCGCTGTTTTTAAAAGCCTCATGGCATTTTATCATCGCGAGTTTAATAATATCAGCGGCCGTACCCTGAACAGGCGTATTGATCGCGGCGCGTTCGGCAAACCCTTTCACTTTCTTATCAGGAACACCAAGTCCTGAAATATAACGTCTTCTTTTGAGAAGGGTTGTCACAAATCCGTCACTCACGGCTCTCTCAATTGTTTTGTCCATAAAAGAACTGATCCCGGGATACCTTTGAAAATATGCCTCAATAAACTTTTGAGCTTCTTCAAAACCAATATTCAGATCTTTTGCCAAACCGAATGAACTCATTCCGTAAACAATACCAAAATTAACTGTTTTCGCGATTCTCCGCATCTCGAGAGTTACATTTTCCCGGAGACAATCAAATATTAGCGATGCCGTGAACGTATGAATATCTTCCCCATTTTTAAACGCTTCTATCAAATTTTTGTCTTCAGATAAATGCGCCAGAATTCTGAGTTCTACCTGGGAATAATCCGCGGAAAGCAGTAATTTATTATCTCCCGCCGCTGTAAACGCCCGCCTTATACCCCTTCCACGCTCAGTCTTTATCGGAATATTCTGCAAATTCGGCTCACTGGAAGAAAGACGCCCGGTAGCTGTTACCGCTTGGTTAAAACGTCCGTATATCTTAGAATCAACCGCCAGCTCGATTAAGGAATCATAATATCCCGTTTTAAGCTTATTAAGTTCTCTATATTCAAGTAAGATTTTCGGAAGTTCATGTTTCTCCGCCAAGAATTGAAGAGCAGATTCATTCGTCGAAAACCCTGTTTTTATTTTTTTTCCGGCGGGCAAATTAAGTTTGTCGTATAAAATAGTCTGAAGCTGTTTCGGCGAATTAATATTAAATTCCTCTCCCGCGAGAGAATATATTTTTTTTGACGCGGACAGCAATTCTTGAGATATATTGCGCGATTCGGTTTTCAGATATTCAAGATCAACATCCATCCCTTCCGTCTCCATGTCAAAAAGCACTTCAATTAAAGGCATTTCCACATCCTGAAAAAGCGAATCAAGTTCTTTTTCTTTAAGCAGTTTACCTTGAGCATGATAAAGACGTAAAATTATATCGCTTTCTTCCGAAGCGGAATTCATCTCATCGGTATTCGTCAACAGCTCCATAGTCGCCTGACCGTTTTTTTCCTGCCGGTCGGAACCTATCGAAAAATGAAGTTTATATCCCAAACACCTTATCGCCATGCCGGCCAGATCATATTTGGAACGAGCGGGATCAATTAAATAATCGGCTATCATTACATCAAAAATTATACCTTTTACTTTTATCCCCGCTTGCCGGAGAAGAAACATTTCTTTTTTCGCGTTACAGCATACTTTCCGAACGTTTTCATCTTCCAGCAATTCCTTTAAAAGTTCGCGGCTCTCATCATAGCCTGACTCTTCTTTCGGCAATAAAACATAATGCGCTTTGCCCCGGTCAAATGAAAATGAAACCGCTTTAATTTTTTTTTGACCGGTATGCTCAAAAACGCGAAATGCCGTGAAACTGCGAGTTTTTATTTCTTCACAAACATCTTTGATCTCACGCGCGCCGCTCTTCAAAACATATTCACCCAGATCAACTTCTTCGGGCAGAATTTCCTTTAAAAGTTTTTCAAATTCCAGTTCACGATATAACTCGATCAACCGATCGGTATCCATCCGCCCCAAACAAAGCCTTTTCATATCCGGCTCTATGGGAAGCGCCCTATCAAGGCACACCATCTCTCGGCTAAACCGCGCCATTTCCCTTCCTTCGAGAAGTTTCTTCTTCACGGATTCCGACGATATTTTGTCAATATTGGCATAAACGTTATCTACAGTGTGGTATTGACTGATAAGTTTCCCCGCCATAACGGCCCCTATCCCCTTTACTCCGGGGATATTGTCGCTCGCGTCACCCATAAATGCCATAAAATCAACCATTTCTCGAGGGTCAACACCGTATTTATCCCTCACCTCACGAGCTCCATACAGTTTGTCTTCACCCATATTCGGGCTAAGAACTTTTATATGCTCATCAATCAATTGCAATGCGTCTTTGTCTCCGGTAACGATCGTAACATCAAAATTAAGAGCTTTAACTTTTTCCGCCAAAGTCGCTATAATGTCATCGGCTTCATACCCTTCCATCTGAAATATTTCGATACCATACGCCGCTATAACTTCTTTAATTTTGGGGATTTGCCGCGCCAAATCATCCGGCATCGGTTTTCGGTTAATCTTATATTCCTTATATTTTTTGTGTCTAACCGTAGGGGCCGCTAAATCAAAAACTACCGCGAGCATTTTCGGCTCATATTCGCGCCTAATTTTCCTCAGCATATTAATGAATCCGTAAACGGCGTTGGTGGGAAATCCCGTAGAAGTATTCAAACTCTGTATCGCGTAAAAAGCCCTATAGCAAAGCGCATGCCCGTCAATTAAATAAATATTTTTTTCTTTTTCGTTCATTCTGCGAAAATTTCTGAAAAGTTAATATTACAAAAGGATGGAAATTCACATTTTCTCTATATTCAGATTGATACGCGGATATTCACTAAATAAATATGGATTCTCTCTCGGTAAGCTTCACCAGCGACACAGATTATAACGTTTTTTAATTAAATGTCAAGCCAAATCATAAAAACACGTTACATGTTTCACTCCGCGCGTTTTATCCTCGAAAAATTACCACCAAAAGAAGAACAATAAAAACTCCCGAAAAAATATAAAAATCATTGAAATAAAAAAAATCGGAGACTTTATCTGAAAATGTATCCCCCACGAGACTGCTGACTAATCTTTTAGGTTTTGTACTGACCTTTTCAATTTTCGGTGTTTTTTTTATAAAAGGTTTTTGTTTGTTTTTAATTTTCGCGTCTATCTCCGCCCGTATCGCGTCTATCTGCTCTTTTTGAAAACGTAACAGTTCTCCCGCTATTTTGTATGCCGGAATAACTCCCGCGTCAACAAAATCTATAATTTCATCGGCATCAATACCCAAATAATCGACAAGCTCTGATAATGTAAACAATTTTTTAGGCATATCATCCTTTTATTTTACCGTCTGTGATCCACGCGTCGACTTTGGAACGTTCAAATATCCATTCTTTTCCGTCTTTACTGCCCGGAAGCATACCGTCACTTACCCAGTCTTTGATCTTATCCGCGTCCACTTCCAGATATTCCGCGAGTTCCTTGATATTCATTCTCTCTTCTTCAGAAATATTTTCGTTCGAAGAAACGCCTACCATATGAATTCGTCCGTTCAGAACAGCTCCTTCGGAAATCGATAATCTCGCGGTTTCAATGTCCCCATTAAGCCGCGCGCTCGATTCCAGTCTCAAAACATTTGAGGCCTTAATATTCCCGGTAACATTACCCGCTACAGAAATATCTTCACCTGTGATATTAGCTTTTATATCCGCCCTCTTGCCGATCATAAGCGAACCCTTGGTATCCAAAGTACCTTCAAATCTTCCGCTGATCCTAAGGTTCACAGGATCATCAAAACGCAAAGTACCCTGCATACTCGCGTTCACATCCAAAATTTTTTCTTCAGCCTGCAATTCCCGCACTTCATTTTTTCTCCGCCTCATATCCCCTCCTTGATTATTATACGATTATTCACCCCGCCAATATTCTCGTAGGTTGGTAGCGCTCTCTCTTCCATTCTACGAGGTTGTTGGCGAACGATTCACTCTTAACTACATCACACGGTCGGACGCAAGGACCGCCCCTACGAAAATCAACAAACTCTGCCAACATCCTCCATCACATTGTAGGGGCACGGCATGCCGTGCCCCTACGATGTTGGCGAACGATTCACGATTCATTCCCATTTTACTTCTTTTACGTCCGGAAGTGAAGATATTTCAGTTAATATGTCTTTCTGATAGTACCGAGCTAAAATAATATCAAAAATAAGTTCCCTTTCTCCGTTTACCTTTTTGGTCACAATGTTTTTTACTCTGCCGCCGTATATGTCAATCATATTTTTGATATCGTCTTTTTCTTTAGCGTCTACGTTTTCAAATACTGTAACTTTTAGTTTCTTACCGCGCTTCTTAAGCGTCATCCTTTCTTCCACTCTCGAAAGAATGAGAACTGCTAAGCTAACGACAGTAGTCATTACCGCCGCTTCATACATAGCCGCCCCGATTGAAAGTCCTATCGCGGCAACAGCCCAAATGCTTGCCGCCGTGGTCAAGCCCCGAATTGAAGCCCCGTATCGTATTATCGCGCCGGCTCCCAGAAATCCGATACCGGTCACAACACCCGCGGCGATCCGGGAAGGATCCGTCTCCCCGACATGGCCATAATTAACCGCCACGACAATAGAAGTCATCATAAAGAGAGTCGATCCGACGCAGACTAAAATGTGTGTTCTCAGACCCGCCGCGCATCCGTGTATTTCCCTTTCGGTCCCAATAAGCCCGCCAAGAAGCGCTGATAGCAATATCCGTATCAACATCGTCAAACTTGCCATACTTTCTCCTCTTTTATCAACCGCAAGACTTCCGCGAAACACCGTTTTTTCGTCATTCCCGCGCCACTTGTTGTCTTTACCGCTTGCGAAATACTTCGTGTCACTTTTGTCATTCTCTCGCCCCCCGTTGTCTATCCCTCGCCCCTTGTTGTCATTCCCTCGCCCCTTGTTGTCATTCCCGCGCAGGCGGGAATCTCTGTGACAATCCCCCTCATTTGAGCGTTGACGAAGTTCTTTTTATTATACACCATAAAGCAAAATTATGCACTTTTCGAACGGGACATTTTATAAAAGTGTCTTTTTCCCGGCAAGTTTGTAATATTTCTCCCCTGCGAACGCGATCATAGCGGCATTATCTCCGCAATATTTTTTCTTCGGCAGGTATAATTCAATTTTATTTTTTTCAGACAAAGCGCGCAGTCTTTTACGAAGCACACCATTATTTACAACTCCTCCCCCGACAGCAAGCCTTTTAACTCCGGTATGTTTTAAAGCACGGGAAATTTTCTTTTCTACAACGTCAACTACCGCTTCCTGAAAAGAAAAACATATCTTATTTTTTTCCTTTTCAGTTTTCGAAGATGCCCGCCAATAGTACATAACCGCTGTTTTCAGCCCGCTAAAACTGAAATCCAGATGATCCGCCGAGCTTTTCAAGAGCGCGCGGGGAAAAGGTATTATATCGTCCCCATCAAACGCCTCGGCTCTTTTTTCAACAATCGGACCGCCCGGATAACCAAGCCCAAGGATTTTCGCGACTTTATCAAAAGCTTCTCCTGCCGCGTCATCCTTTGTCCTGCCGATAAGAGCAAAATCTTCCAGACTTTTGCAATGGTAGAGGCTCGTATGCCCGCCCGAAATTACCGCGCCGACAAACGGGAAAGTTTGCATGTCCGTATCTTTCTCATCCAAAAAACACGACAAGATGTGACCAAAGACATGATTTACTCCTATAATAGGAATATTCCCGGCGAAACTGACAGCTTTAGCGAAAGCTGTTCCCACAAGCAAAGAACCCGGAAGCCCCGGAGAGTCGGTAACAGCGATAAGATCAATATCCTTAACACGTTTTTTCGCGTCCTCTAACGCTTCTTTACAAACCGAAAAAATATATTCAACATGATATCGTGAGGCAATTTCCGGCACGACTCCGCCGTACCGCGCGTGAAGATGAACACTGGAAGAGACTCTTGAGGAAAGAACCCGGCCGTCATCCATAACCGCCGCGGCAGTTTCATCACAAGAAGTTTCTATCCCCATCGTAACCATGCTTTTTTTCCTCAAGAGTTGTTTCCGTTTGGATTTTTCTTTTCTAAACTTATCATTTCCGATAAAAGTACAAATTTAACGCCCTCTTTTTTCATTATAGGAACTGTTTCATGGAGAACTTTCACCGTTAAACTTCTATCATGTCCGATCGCTATCACATATCCTTTAGAAAACGCCAACTCTTTTAATTTATCCATCTGGGCGCGGATATATTCTTTATCGGATTTATTGTCGATAAAAATATCTCTTTTCACGCGAATAACACCGGTTTCCTCGGCAACCGATTCCGATACCGATTTTTCCGTGGTAAAAGAATCCAGAAAAAACATATTTTTATTTTTCAGCAGAGTAAAAACTGTTGTCATTAAACGCTCGTTTCCCGTCGCCTTTGACCCCATATGATTTGACACTCCTTCTGCCGAAGGAACGGACTTAAAAGCGACCATCACATTCTTTTTGATTTCCGCGTCAGTCATATCACAAGTGATAGTGTTTTTTTCTAAAGATTCCGTCGTTTTTTCCGGCTCCATAGGCAAATGTATGATCGTTTCAAACCCGTTTTCTTTCGCGAAAGAACATACCGTTTCGGTGTAAGGCGCGTTTGGAAGAACGGCTAAGGTAATTGGGGTTTTTAAATTTTTCAACTCTCTCAGATTTTTTTTCGTATACCCGAAATCATCCAGAACCAGCGCGATCACGGCGTCATTTTTAACCGCCGGCGCGAGTTTAATTGACTCTTGACGTTTTGACGCCTCTTGAGGCGAATCTTCAATCGCCTCTTCGAATGTATCTTCCATCCAATCCGGAATAACATTATTCACTCTAATCTTAAGAACCGCCCTATCCTTATAAAAAACTTCAAAATCCATAACAGCCGTATTTTTTTCAAAATAAAACAAGCTTTCATGCAGATGAAACTTTTTAAAATTTTCAAGGCCGGTTTCAACCTGTTTTAAAATCCGCGACGCCGGCGCTGTTTTATCAAGACTAAAAACATAAGAAACAGTCTCCGCGCGCAAACGAGATTCAGTCCATTTTGTTTCTTTACGCGAAATTATATCTTTGCTAGAAACCCCGAAATCTTTTAAAGCGTCGAGGATCGAATTTTCGACCCGTAAAACGTCTTTATTTATATCGTTAGTTCTAAATACAAACCGTCCCGCGGTAAAAAGCACTAATCCCATGACCAATAATGTTATTACGCGCCGCTTCATATATTCACCTTTAAATCAGCCTCACGGGTTATCCCGCGTTGTAATTCGTATGCCGCCGTAAGGAATCCTCGACGGAGGCGTTAGTACTCCGTCTGGCACTCAAATGAGGAGTATTTTAAATTACAGCTCCCCGCTTAAAGCATGCGGGGACAAGCTTCGCGAGGATGACAAAAGGGAGGTGCCATTCCCGCGTCCCTTGTCATTCCCCGTACCCCTTGGTGTTACTCCCGCGCCCTTGGTGTCATTCCCGCGCGCCTTAGTGTCATTCCCGCGCAGGCGGGAATCTCTGTGACAGTACCCCTCATTTAAACGCTGACGAAATACTATTCCCCGGCCCCCTCAAGCGGGTTTTCCTTATGTCCTTCAAAAATACTTATTCCTTTAAGCACACTAACCGCCGTTTGAATTTGATTATCGTATTCAGATCCGGCCATTTTTTCTTCTTTCGGTGTTTTTCCTTCTATTTTTTCAAAAATTTCAAACTCAAGTTTTTCGTCTTCCGATTGAATTTTTTCCGCGGATAGTTCTCTTCTCTCAACATAAATATCCGGAGCAAGACCTTTATTCCGTAAATTTCCCCCTCGCGGCGTAAAATATGCCGCTGTCGTTAACCTCAGCGCGGATTTATCTTCCAGAGGTATTACCGTTTGAACCGAGCCCTTACCAAACGTCCGCTCTCCGATAATTAAACCCCGCCCATTATCTTTCATGGCTCCGGCAAATATTTCCGCCGCGCTCGCGGAAGTTTTATCCACAATAACAGCTAATCGAATATCTCCGTATTTGGATTCTTTTTCAGATTTAAAATCCACTCTTTTAACAGGAGTCCTGCCTTCAATATACACGATCAAAAGACCCTTGCTCAAAAATAAATTTGATACTTCGATGGCGGAATCAAGAAGCCCTCCGGGGTTATTGCGAATATCGAGAATGAGATTCCTCATCCCTTTTTTCCTGAGTTCACAAATAACTTTGTCTAAATCGTCAACCGTTTTCTCCTGAAATTCTGAAATTTTTATATAACCTATATCTCCTTCAATTATTTTTTCGTCTTTTACGCTTTGCAGTTTTATTATCGCCCGCGTTATTGTAAACGCCAATATCTTGTCAGTGCCTTCTCGAACGACCGTCAATTTTACCTTTGTCCCCGCCCGGCCCCTAAGCTTTTTTATCGCTTCGTCAAAAGCCATATCGCGCGTTATTTCATCTTCAATTTTTACTATTTTGTCCCCGGCTTTGATCCCTGCTGAAAAAGCGGGAGTCGCCTCCAAAGTCGTAATAACCGTAAGCATACTGTCTTCAATACCGACACTGATCCCAATCCCGCCGAATTCACCTTTGGTCTCAGCCGTCATATCTTCAAAACTCTCCGGATCTAAAAACTGGTTATACCCGCCCAGAGTTTTCATCATTCCTCGAATCGCGCCGTATACCAGATCCTTAACCTGAACTGATTCGATATAATCGGCCCCAATCAAAGTTATCGCGTCCGCGAAAAGCTGAATTTCTTTAAATAACTCTTTACTATCGTCAATAAATCGATCAGTTTCAGCGCGAGCAATAACCGCGGTTCCCATCATAAGCGTTAGAACGATCCCCACCCACACTGTTCTTTTCATCATTCTCTCCGCATTGTAAATATGGATAACAAAACATGCCGCGATCGAATCACTCGGGCAAACTAATAGTCCGTCAACCCTTAAATAAGGAGTATTTTATATTACAGATCCCCGCATCCGCGAGGATGACAAAAGGGGGTTGTCATTCCCGCGCCCCTTGTTGTCATTCCCGCGGACAGACTGTGTCAAAAGTCGGAGACTTTTTTCAAAGTGGAGGGTATCTCCACAAGAACACCTAAAAAAAATTGTCATCCTCGCGAATGCGGGGATCTCGACAGAGCTGTCATCCTCGCGGCGAATGCGGGGATCTCGACAGAGCTGTCATCCTCGCGAATGCGGGGATCTATAATATAAAAGTGAAGTAAATTTTTTAAAGGAACCGCAAAATTCCACTTTTGACACAGTCTGGCAGGCGGGAATCTCTGTGACAGCACCCCTCATGTGAGCGCCAGACGGACTACTAACCCCTGATCACTTTACTCAGCATTTCCCCTGATAGCTTGGGATTTGCCTTGCCTTTCGTTGCCTTCATCACCTGTCCGACAAGAAAACCTAACGCGTTTGTTTTTCCGTTTTTGTAATCATTAACCGATTGCTGATTATCTTTTATCACCTTACCGATAACCGCCGCGAGTTCCCCCTTATCGGAAACCTGCCGAAACCCTTTTTCGTCAACAATCGCGCGCGGGTCACGCCCTGTACTGACACAGATGTCCAGCACTTCTTTTGCCGACAATCCGCTTATGGTTCCATCTTCAACCATCTCGATCAAATTTGCCAAATTTTTCGGCGTTAAATTAAGAGCGCCCATACGAACATTTTTTTCTTTTAAATGTCTAAGCACCTCACCTTTGACCCAATTGCAAACAATAGCCGGATTCTTAAAATATTTCATTACCTGTTCAAAAAAATCCGCCACACTCTTTTCCGCGACAAGAAGTTCAACGTCTTTACGCGAGAGAGCATACTTCACAATGAACCTTTTCGTCTTTTCATCCGGGAGCTCCGGCATATCTTTGGCTATTTCTTCCTTTATTCCGGTATGAATTTCAAAAGGAACAAGATCCGGTTCCGGAAAATACCGATAATCCTGCGCTTCTTCTTTTGAACGCATTGAAAGAGTTTTTTTATTCACTTCATTCCAAAGCCGTGTTTCCTGAACAATATCCGCGCCGTCTTCAAGCATTTCTTCCTGACGTACTTCCTCGAAATGCAGAGCGTCTCTAACCGCTCTAAACGAATTAAGATTCTTTATTTCGACTTTTACTCCCAGCTTTTTTTCACCTTTTTTTCGAAGCGAGATATTAGCATCGCATCTTAAACTTCCCTCTTCCATATTACAATCCGAAACTTCAAGATATTCAATGATCTGTTTAAGAACCGTAAGAAATTTATGCGCTTCCTGAGGAGTACGAATATCCGGTTCGGAAACAATTTCAAGTAGAGGCATCCCCGTACGGTTTAGATCCACATAACTGCAAGCCTCCCCCGCGTCATGCAGAAGTTTACCCGCGTCTTCCTCCAAATGCGCCCGGGTAATACCGATAACTCTCGCGTCTTCACCTTTCGCCCCGGGCAAACTCACCTTTCCGTTATACGCCAGCGGCATATCATACTGGCTGATTTGATAATTTTTCGGCAGATCAGGATAATAATAATTTTTTCTGTCAAACTTAACCTTTTTTTGGATATCACACCCAAGAGCAATCGCGACTTTTATCGCGTATTTAAAAGCCTTTTTGTTTAAAACCGGCAAAACCCCGGGAAGCCCGAGACAAACAGGACACACCAGACTATTCGGCGGCGCGCCGAAACCCGTACCGCATGAACAAAAAATTTTGGTATTAGTATCAAGCTGGACATGCACCTCCAACCCGATCACAGTTTCATATTTTGAGTTTTTCATATATACTTTCCGCCATAAAACCTGTACCTCACCGCCAACCTCTCGGACCGAAATTACACTCCTACTTCGAGTTGGAACTCGGGGCTCAAATTATCACATTCCTAAAAATCAAAAGCCCTCAATTTATGATGCTCTGTATTTCTTTCAAACGCGTGAGAAACTTTTATTAAAAGTTCTTCCTCGAACGGCGCGGCCATAAGCTGAAGCCCAACCGGAAGCTCTCCTTCACCTAAACCGCAAGGAATAGACATAGCCGGAAGCCCCGCGAGATTCGCGGGTATGGTAAAAATATCCGAAAGATACATACGAAGAGGATCATCGGAACATTCGCCAAGCTTAAAAGCGGTTGTCGGCGCTGTAGGCGTCAACAAACAATCACACACCTTAAAAGCTGACCGGAAATCATCAGAAATCTTTGTCCGAACTTTTTGCGCTTTAAGATAATACGCGTCATAATAACCATGGCTTAAGGAATATGTTCCTAAAAGAATTCTCCTTTTCGCCTCCATACCGAAACCTTCGTTTCGGCTGTTGACATACATCTCCATAAGAGAGGCGGAGTTCCGGCTTCGGTGTCCGTAATGCGCTCCGTCATAACGCGCGAGATTTGAACTTGCTTCCGCGGGCGCGATAATGTAATAACAGCTGACGGCATATTTCGTATGAGGAAGAGACACTTTAACCGTTTTCGCCCCAAGCTTCTCAAAAACCCTGATCGCGTCATGTATCGCTGACCGAACACCCTCACTGATCCCTTCAATAAAATATTCCTCAGGAATACCTATCGTTAATCCGCCGATATCTTTATCCAAACTTTCCGTATAGAGAGGAACTTCTTTCCCTACAGACGTAGAATCTTTTTTGTCCGAGCCTGAGATGATCTCAAGAAGCGCCGCGCAATCGGCAACATTGTTAGTTATCGGACCGATCTGATCCAAACTTGAAGCGAACGCGATGAGCCCATACCGCGAAACCCGTCCATAAGTCGGCTTAAAACCCACAACACCGCACATCGCGGCAGGCTGGCGAATTGAGCCTCCCGTATCCGACCCCAACGCCGCGAGCACTTCTCCTGAAGCCACCGCCGCCGCCGAACCGCCGCTGGAACCACCAGGAACACAGGCAGTATCCCACGGATTTTTAGTCGGTCCATAGCACGAAGTTTCGCAGGAAGACCCAAACGCGAACTCATCCATATTGGCTCCTCCTGCGACAAGCGCCCCCGCCGCGCGAAGTTTTTCAATAACCGTCGCGTTATAGGGAGGCCTAAATCCCTGAAGCACTCCGGAACAGCAAGTCGTGAGCTCACCCTTAATGCACATATTATTCTTGATCGCGACAGGCACCATTCGCAAGCTAAGCTTATCCTCTAAAACACATAGCTCTTCGGCGCGTTTTAAAAGACTCTCTTCATCTATAAAAGCAAAAGCATGAACATCCTTGTCTATCTCCCGGATCCGCGCGATTAAAACGCGCACCGCATCGGTAAAGGATTTACCGGATTCAGCCAGCCATTTTTTGTAACTACTTATATTTAGAAAGTTTTTGTTCATATTCCGTTTTAAATTATTTTGGGAACTTTAAAAAAATCATCCTTTTTTGAAGGCGCGTTTTTTAAAGCCTCTTGGGTTGGAAGCGATTCTTTAATTTCGTCTTCTCTAAACACGTTTTTCATAGAGGAAAGCACATGCGTAGTAGGAAGCGTAGGCTCAGTATCAACCTCTTCCAACTGAGCGATATATTCAATGATTTGGGAAAGCTGAGCTTGAAATTTCACAACGTCATCATCCCCAAGCGAAAGACGCGAAAGCCCCGCCGCGTACCGAACATCATCGGCGCTAATAGTTTTTGAATGCCTATCATCTTTTTTCATAGCACAGATACATTATCATATAGGTAATTATAAGTCAACATAACGGTTGGCGAAACGCGGGCATCAAAAGAAACGGACACAAGAAGAATTTAAGTAGAAAATTTTGGACTATATTATTTGGTATTTGCGTAATATCCTATTCGTTCGTTCCATTTCATTTACGAGAAAACAAACAAAAGGATTTCCCGAATTTGTTTGCGCGTATTGCAACACATCATAATATTCCATCTTCCTTGCATTTTCAATTATTACCGGAGGGTATCCATATCGCAAACATTGAAGTATCAATAGAATTCGCCCAAGTCTTCCATTCCCATCCCCAAACGGATGAATGAGTTCAAAAGAAATATGAAAATCAGCAATATCTCTAATTGTATTTCTTGAAAGATTCTTGCTCCAGTTGTTTATTAACCCCGTCATCTCTTCCGCTATATCGTCAGGATGAGTCAAAGCGATATCCAAGCTTCTAATTACTCTTTCATATTTAGAGTAATTTCCCGCATCTTGGTGAAGTCCCTGCATTAAGTTTCCATGTAAATGTCTAATGAAATCTTGATCTATGGGACCGGTATATTTTCCGGTAAAGATATTCCGAAGAACCACCGCATGATTTGTAACTTCAAGATGTTCCTTGAGGGTCTTATCATGTATTATCGCGCCGTCAAAAATTATTCCTTCTGTTTCTCTTTTGGTAAAAGTGGTCCCCTCAATAGACGTAGAGTTATACGTATGTTCAAGTAAAAATTCATTCTGCAAATCTTCGTTTTCAGCAATAATTTTCCATATTCCTTTTACTTTGTACGAATCAGCTTTGTTTACAACCTCTTTTAAATATTCCTCAGTAATTGCCGGATATCCTACTATTTCCCTATAAAGCCTTTCAATACCGTTCAATCTCCCAGGATGCGGCTTTGCATGGCCGTTAATCCACCGGCTTAAAGCCGCGTAGGTTACCCCAAGCTTTTCCGCAAGTCTCGCTTGAGAAATCCCGCTAACTTCCAAAATACCCTTCAATTGCCCTATATAGTTTTCGCTCATCATGAATAAAAGTATACCACAAACTATATATTTGTCAAGTCAAAAAAGTCAATTAAATGGGATCGTAGGGGCGGTTCGTGAACCGCCATAATCACTGACCCCGTTTATCCTCCCGCATATCTCGCAAGTAAAATAGTAAGACTTGCCCCCTTAATCTTATTGATTTTTCTCTCTCAATCTTTTTTGCGATTCTTTTTCTTTTAAATAATTATGTCCTGAAACTATCGGACGTTTCAGTCTTTTCTCAAGCGCTTTTCTGGCATCCCCGGCAATTTTGCCGCCAGCAGAGGCATCTTTTTTAAGCTTAATAGCCCCGAAAGAATCTTCATTACGATGAATTTCCGTCGTAGACCGTTCCCCCAGCATAGTAAAAATTAACTCAAAATCATCCATGTGATCCCTCAAATTCTCTCTTTTCAGCCCCTTAAGCTCCTTATACTTACTCGGAGTGACACCAAAAGCGGCTTTGGAAATTTCCGCTGTCAAAATTTTGTAATCCGTTACTTCCCGAGCCCCGCGTTTTTGCCATTCATCGGTCAGTTCATCTCGAATAGCAATTCCTCTCATACGTTTTTCAATCCAGCTATCGCTATACCCCTTAAGTTTGTACAATGTCCTCGTTCTTTTCGTAGCCAACTCCGGATCTTCTATCTCTTGTACACGCTCATACCCAGTTTTTGCCAGCCATCGTTTAAGGGGTTCCGCCTTCGGTGAAGGGATTGACTGAATAATACGAAAAACCCCTTCAGTATCAGCGCAGTCAGTTCCTCTCATTTTCCCATCCGATGCTTCTAATTTCAACTGTCGACAAAATGTCGACAGTTCGGCGTCATCTTCCTGTTTTACCCGTATCTTCATTTTATACCAATAATCACGCGGATTACTGCTATCAGTCAATACCGCAATAACATCAATGATTGAAAACCACCATTCGTTTCTACATAAAGTTTTCCTGATTTTTTTACCTTTAAAAATTGCGATTTTTGTTTCCACTATTCCCCCTTCGTTTATACCTTCCAAAAACACAAAAACCTTTGCAAAGCATAGTAATACTTCGCGAAGGTTTTACTTTTTTAAAGTCCGGGATTTAGCCCTTCTTAACTCGGGACTTTTCTTAAATTATGATTTTATATTAGCTCGGCAATTCGAATATGTCAATCTTTTTGAAAAATTTAAATTTTTTTTAATTTTTTCCTAAAAGTTGCTTTTTCATATTTAGACTAAGAATATCCCTAAATTATTTTCTAAAAAAATCAAACGCTCCATGACGAGCGTCATTAATCGCCTCGAGTTGACTAACTCGTTCAATCTCAACATTAAATTGTTTACTGTAATATCCCAGAGCCAATCCAACTTCAGGTTTTCGAAAAACAATTTTCTTAGGATAAATTTTATGCTTTTCAACCGCCTGCATCAACGCGTCTCCCATACTACTGCCGTAATTATTTTTTGGTTTCAACTGAGTAACAAAAATAAAATGCGATTCCTGATCGGAAAGCATAGACATCACCGGAAAATACGGTCTCTTTTTCCCCTCCCGAATCGGTACCGGTGCCCAAAAATAATCCGCCTCCCATATCATATTTGTCTGTTCAGCCTTACCAAAAACTTTTTTAATCTCGTCTTCATCACCCTTATGATGGACAATAACAACCTTCCGCAACGTCTTCGGTTGAACCCACGCGTCTCGCCCGCGAAAAGTTAACCCCAATTCCTTAATTACCTTAAAATCTTCTTTTTCAAGATCTTTTCTATCATCAAACGAAACAAGAAGACAATTTTTAAGGTGTAGTGTAGAGTAGAAATTCCGTAAAGCTGTTTTGTTTAGCAATCTGTTTATTCTTTTTCATAATTTTATACCTCCATCGCACCGCTCATCAACCGCGGCAAAAGTAATGACATCATTACAAAATACCCCGAGTTCAACCTCGTAGGATGGTAGTAAAGAACACTACCAACCTACGAGGATAAACTTCCACTATTCTATCCCAAAATTTTCCTACCAAATTGGCACATGCTTTGATATTTATTACTAACACCACCTCCGAGGTTGGTGGTGGCCGGACTAACTTTCTTAATGTTCTGTCAAATATCTTCGCCTGCCCTATTTTGTCTTCCCGACAGTGTTATCGCGTAATAAAATCTGACAGTTTCGCATAATCTTTTAGGGCAATGGTTTCGGCTCGAGCTCGCGGGGGTATTTGACATTTTTTCAGGATCTCTTCCCATTTGTTTTTTTCAATTCCCAGAAACTCTGAGTCGGACAAAGGGTTTATGATTTTTTTTCTTCTTTGGGAAAAGGCTTTACGGATGATCTTAAACATCAGTTCGGCGTTTTTGACTTTAATGCTTGGGGATGTTAAAATTTTAAGTTCTAAGAGACATGATTCTACTTTTGGTTTGGGATAAAACGAATTTTTTTTTATTCTAAAGAGTTTTGTCCCTTTCGTATAAAACTGCGTGAAACAGCTTAACGCGCCGTATGTTTTTGAACCGGGCGGAGCAATTACACGGTCCGCCACTTCTTCCTGCAAAACCAGATAAAACGTATCGATATGTTGTCTTTGGTCAATGATTTTAGCAATGAGGGGGGTGGTTATGCAGTACGGGATATTGCCGTAAACGATCACTTTCCGCGCGTTGGCTATTAAGGCGGATATATCCAACTCTAAAATATCACCCTGAATAAATTTAATATTTTTTTCTTTGCCGAAGAGAGGGCTCATGATCCGGCAGATCCGCTCATCTTTTTCAAGGGCGAAAAGTGTCCCGCATTTATCGGCCAAAGAAAACGACATTACGCCAAAACCCGCGCCGACTTCTACAATCGTAGCATCTTTTTCAAGCGGTAAACTTTTTAAAATTTTGTCACGGACATTCTTATCAATTAAAAAATTCTGGCCTAGTTTTTTGTTAGGCGAAAACCCGTTTTCTTTCCATATTTGTTTAAGTTGAGTTAAATCCATGGGTTATTTGTAAAAACGGTGAGATTTTAGATTGAACGTGACCAGACTAATGAGAATATTTCAAATCTCCGTATAAAAAATGACCTCCCGACCTAAACCTTTCGGTTGATCCCGAGGGATTTTTCAGCCAGGAGGTACCTTTTATATCAACTTTATTCATTAGCGCAATCCATTAGACTTTACAATTTGTATTTGTATTTGTCAAACTCAAAACTAACTTTTTTAATAATATTTTTTACTGTCGCCATAAACGCACATATTATAATTGCTTTTTACCCTATGACAAATCTCCGAATATGGTCTTTCGTCCGCTATTTGATTCCAATCTCCACATTTTTTCTTTAGCGCCCAACAACAATAATCAACAGCCTGCAATCCATAGCTTAAGGCCGAAGAAGAATGTAATAAATGATACTTTATCTTTTTATGTTCCACTATCTCACTTAAAGTTTCTTTAATACCTTTTTCCATTGCCCCTCTTTTTTTTCTATTTGGCACATTATCCATAAAAATGCTTATTTTTGATAAATCACTATATCGGCTTATAACATGATTCAAAAGAATCCCATATATTTTCTTGTACAATTTAATCTCATCGCGCAACACCGGATTAATTTTTGTTTTCTCAACAACTACCGAATCAATTTCATAACCCTCAGATTCCCCTAAAACCTTAAATACTTCATTCCTTATTCGTTGCTTATTTTCGGTCGCATGAAAATATCCAGGATCCAAATTTGTTTGTTTTTGCATTAATTTTCTTTCAAGCTCACAAAGATTATAGTGAATCAAATATGGGTTCCGTGTTGTCAACGCTGTGTAAATAAGATATTTGGATCCTTTTTCGGAAAAGGTATAATTTCCACTTTCATCCAAATATATAAATATCATCAGCACTCTTTATGCTTAATGCATTTTTTAACGTAATTTAATCCTACGTTTTTAACATCTTGATCCGCTAAACAGCTTTAATCGCCCGAACGGCTAATTTAATCGCTTGCGCCATTGATTCGGGATTTGCGATTCCTTTTCCGGCTATGTCGAAAGCCGTGCCGTGATCCGGTGACGTTCTTATGTGGGCGAGACCTAAGGTCATATTAACACCGCTGTCAAAATGTATCATTTTAAAGGGCGCGAGGCCCTGATCATGATACATCGCGACGACGATATCGATCTCTTTACGATACGCTTTATAGAACAGAGTATCCGCCGGCATGGGAAGCGTAATATTTTCATATTTCTCCTTCGCTGATCGGACAGCCGGAGTTATTATCTCTATTTCTTCACGGCCTATCTCTCCGCCTTCGCCGGCATGCGGATTTAACGCGCATACCCCGATCTTCGGATCTTTCCGGGCGCATATCAAATTACGGTTTTCAATCACCTGAAGAAGCGTACCCAGAATAAGCTGTTTATTTAATTTAGGCGCGACATCTTTAAGCGGAATATGTCTTGTAACGGGCACCACGCTAAAATCTTCCCCCACCATGACCATAGTTACTAAATTTGAAGAATACGCTTCAGCAAGATATTCAGTATGACCCCGAAATCCCGGTTTTACACCGGCAATCGTTTCTTTGCAAATAGGCGCCGTCACCATCGCTCTCGGCGCTTTATCGGAAGGATCGCGCATAAGCTTGACCGCGAAAGCTAAACAATCCAATGCTTTTTGGGCGCCTTCTTTTGTGGGAACACCCGGCTTAATTTTTCCGAGAAAAGGCGACGGATCTATAATATTCATAACGCCTTCTTTTAAAATAATTTCCGGTTGTCTCAAGCAATCAATTTTTTGTACCGCAAGTTCGCCTTGAAAAGACATCTTTTTCGCGGCCGCGATGATACCAGCTTCGTCCCCTATTACAGCAAAAACGGCAAGATCCATTATCTCGGATCTTGCCATTGATTTTACGATAATTTCAGGTCCGATTCCCGCGGGATCGCCCATTGTAATAAAAATTCGAGGTTTACTTGTAGTCAATATACGCATTTTCTCTTTTTTCTTTAAGCCACTCCATCAATTTTTCTTCAAATCTCTTCATGTATAACTGTTCTCTTAGAAAATCACTTACCTCCGCGAATCCAAGGGTTCTGGGAGTCTGTATTTCTTCTACTAAAAAGACATGAAACCCGATATGTGTTTCGACAATGTCCGAAAGTTTGCCGGCTTCCGTCGAAAAAATCGCTTCTTCCATTTCTTCCAGCACCTGTCCGCGCGAAACATACCCCATATCCCCGCCTGCTTCGGCGTAT
>Ga0265592_1000287_pt1 | contig 28601 bp, 25 predicted proteins | sample saktaG_7_FD_190141 | JGI IMG/M metagenome (GOLD analysis project Ga0265592, IMG submission 190141) | Saline water microbial communities from Sakinaw Lake, British Columbia, Canada - sak_2010_1_5_120m | ecosystem: Environmental > Aquatic > Non-marine Saline and Alkaline > Saline ... | reverse complement strand
TTTTGCCGTTTCTTGAAAAAAGGTCAAAAAATAATAAGTAATAATTTATCATTAATAAAAAATGGAATTAGAAACAATGAAACAGCTGGCCGCGGCGCTGGCCATCGGTATTGGCGCCATCGGTCCCGGCTTGGGTATCGGTTTGATCGGCAAAGGAGCGATGGAGGCGATCGGCCGCAACCCGGAGGCATCGGGGAAAATCAGCACGAATATGATTTTAGCCATCGCGTTCACGGACGCCATTGCGATTTTCGCGCTGGTGGTGGCCTTGATCATCCTTTTTATTTAGTTTTCGCGGAGTTTTGTTCTCCGCGGCCTGCTTGGTGTGTGTGCGAAGCAGGCCGGGAAGCGCAAAATTTTAATTTTTAACTAATATCATTATGGAAGGCTTGGGGATAGATTTCAAAATTTTAATCGGCAATATTGCCACCTTCGTTATTTTGGTGGTGGTTTTGAAAAAGTATGCCTATAAGCCGTTTTTGGCGGTTTTGGAAAAACGGCGCAAAGAAATTGAGTCGGGTGTGGCCAAAGCCAAAGAGGCCGAAGATTCGCTGGCCAAGATTCGGGTTTTGGGCGAAGAAGTGAAGTCCGCGGGTGAAAAAAAAGCCAAGGAATTGGTTGCCGCCGCCGAGGGGAAAGCTAGGGACAAGGCCGCCGCGATTTTAACTGCCGCCGAAGAAGAAAAAACGAAAACAATTGAAAATGCCCGCGTTGCAATGGAAAAAGAACGCCAGCGGGCCGAAGATCGGCGGCAAGGCGAGGCGATGAGTCTGGCGCTGGCGGTTTCGGAAAAATTTTTGGCGCAGAAAATCACCAAAGATCAAGACAAGAAATTGATAGAAAAATTGGCGGCGAATCTACAATAAATTCCCTATTGCAAGGGTCTAACCCTTGCGATTACGCGAGGGATAGACCCTTTTATGGATAGCAAAAAAGCGATTAAAATTTGGACCGCGGCACTGATAAAAGAATGCGCCGGAAAAACCGCCGTTGAACAAAAAAAGATTATCCTGCGTCTGAAGGAGATTTTGAAAGTTCAAAAGAGGGATTATTTGCTGAAAAAGATTGTTGGCAACACGCTGGCCCAGATGAAAAAGCAGGCAAAATTTGAAATAATTTTGGCGCGCGAACAGTCCGCGGAGGTTGTTGCCAATCTTGAAAAAATATTGGCGAAACAGCTGGATATCGGCGAAGATGCCGATGTGGCAATTGATCCGTCTATTATCGGCGGGTTTGTGGCCATCACGGATAAATATCTTATTGATGCGTCTGCCAAGGGGTATTTGGAACAATTGGAAAAGCTATATCAAAATTAAATTCTAAATTCCAAGCATTAAACTCTAAACAAATCCAAAACTCAAATTTTCAAAATCAAAAAATAATTTGTTTTTAAGTTTGGAATTTTGAATTTTGGATTTGTTTAGAATTTAGAATTTAGTGCTTGGAATTTATTTAATAATCTATGGACAAAATTGAACAATTCAAGCGGCAATTGGAGGCTGCCGAGCCTTCGGCCAAAGTTGATGAAATCGGCCAAGTGGTTGAGGTTGGCGATGGCGTGGTTAAGGCTTCGGGGTTGATGAATGTGGAGAATTTTGAATTGGTTGAATTCCAAAGAGCCGAAACTTTTGGATTGGCGCTTAATCTGGAGGAATACGAAACCGGTATCATTGTTTTGGGGCCGGACGACGCGATTAAAGAAGGCGATGTGGTGAAGCGCACACAAAAAGCCATTTCCGTGCCGGTGGGTCCGGAAATGGTCGGCCGCGTGGTTGACCCTCTGGGGCGTCCCGTGGATGGAAAAGGGCCGATTAATACCAAAGAAACCTACCCGATAGAGCGCCCCGCTCCCGGGGTGATTGAGCGCCAGCCTGTGGACAAGCCGTTGCACACTGGAATTTTGGCGGTTGACAGCTTGGTGCCGATTGGCCGCGGCCAGCGCGAATTAATATTGGGCGACCGAGGATTGGGAAAAACGGCGATCGCGGTGGATATGATCCTGAATCAAAAAAACGAAAAGAATCGTCCGATTTGCGTTTACGTCGCTTGCGGCCAAAAAAAATCAAAGATCAAGCGGCTGGTTAAATCTTTGGAAGACGCCGGCGCGATGGAATATACGATTGTGGTGGCGGCATTTGCCGATGATCCGGCCAGTTTGCTTTATCTGGCGCCCTATGCCGGATGCGCGATGGGAGAATGGTTCCGCGATCACGGCCAAGACGCCGTGGCGGTTTATGATGATTTAACCAAGCAGGCATGGGCTTGGCGCGAAGTTTCGCTGGTGTTGCGCCGTCCGCCCGGCAGAGAAGCCTACCCGGGTGATGTTTTCTATCTTCATTCGCGGTTGCTGGAGCGCGCCGCGCGATTATCGGAAAAATTGGGCGGAGGATCGCTCACCGCTTTGCCGATTGTGGAAACGCAGGCAGGCGATATTTCCGGGTATATTCCGACCAATGTTATTTCCATCACCGACGGCCAGATATTTTTGAATTCCGCTCTTTTCTACAAAGGCCAGCGCCCCGCGATTGATGTGGGAACTTCGGTTTCCCGCGTGGGGTCAAAAGCGCAGACCGCGGCGATCAAAAAAATTGCCGGCACGCTCAAGCTTGATTTGGCGCAATTTCAAGAGCTGGAAAGGTTTTCCGAATTCACCGAAGAACTTGACGCGCAAACGCGCCAATTACTGGAGCGCGGCAAGCGTATGCGCGAATTGTTGAAGCAGGCGGATTTGCGGCCTTTGCCGTTTGAAAAAGAAGTCGCGGTGATTTTTGCCGGGGTGAAAGGGTTTTTGGACGATTTGCCGCTGGAATCGGTTGCCGGGTTCAAGGAAGATTTGTTGCGGGAAATTGAAGATTCCGCATCTGATTTAACCGATAAGATTCGGGAAAGCGAAAAATTGGAAGGCGATGTTGAAACCAAGCTGGAAGAAATAGTCAAAAAAGTAAAAAAGAATTATGGAGCTTAAGGAAATTCGTTTAAAAATCCAATCGGTTTCCAATATTTGGAAGCTTACCGGCGCGCTGGAAACTTTGTCGGCGCTGAAAATGAAAAAAGCGCAAAAATACGCGCTGGAATCGCGGCCGTTTGCCCAAAAGCTGGGGAAGCTTGTTCGCCGGATGGAGCCGACGCTAAAAGACAAAGTGTGGCTTCGCAAACGAAAATTGCGCGACGCGCTGGCGGTGGTGATTGCTTCCGACCGCGGGTTTTGCGGATCTTTTAATCAAAACATTTTGAAATCCGCCGAAAAACAAGTAAAGGAGTTGGAAAAGAAATCGCCGGTGAGCGTTCTTCCCGTGGGGAAAAAAGCAATTTCATTTTTCAAAAAACGCGGCCGCAAAATCGAGCGGAGCATCACCGGAATCGGCGACTATGGCACCTTGGAAGAGTTGAAGCCTTTGTCGGATTTTATCATCAAATCATACATCGGCAACGAATATCAGCGTGTTTATTTGTTTTGGATGGATTTTGTTTCCACTTTTAACCAAAAGCCGAAAATGATCCAGCTTTTGCCGCTGGAATGGGACGAGTTGAAAGAGTTTGCTTGCGCCGATGATCAAAGCGTTGAAAACGCGGAAACTTTGATTGAACCGTCGCCGGATATGCTGGTCAAAGAGATTATCCCACAATTGGTGGAGTATCTTATTTATCATTGCGTTTTGGAAAGCAACGCGTCGGAACATTCGGCGCGGATGACCGCGATGCGCAACGCGTCGGATAACGCGCGCGATCGGGTTGGCGAGCTCACGCTTGATTACAACAAGGCCCGCCAAGAACAAATCACCCGCGAAGTGTGCGAAATATCATCAGCCAAGGAAGTACTCGGCTAAATTAAAATCCTAAACCTTAAACACTAAATCCTAAACAAATCCAAAATCCAAAATTCTAAAATTATAAGAAAGCCTGTTTGCAATTTTGAATTTTGAGTTTTGAATTTGTTTAGAGTTTGAAATTTAGTGCTTGGAGTTTTATTAAAATTGTATGGCTAAAATTACGCAAATTATCGGTCCGGTGGTGGACGCAAGGTTTGAAGAAAATAAATTACCGGCGCTGGGCGGTTCGCTTGAGGTTGCCGGCGGCAAGTTGGTTTTGGAAGTCCAGCAGTATTTGGGCGGCAACACCGTGCGCTGTTTGGCGATGGGGCCCACGGAGGGCTTGCGTCGCGGCGAAGAAGTAAAAGACACCGGTAAACCGATCACGGTTCCGACGGGGAAAGCGGCTTTGGGGCGGCTTTTCAATGTGCTGGGCGAGCCGATTGATGAAATGGGCGAGGTGAAAAGCGAAAAGCGTTATTCGGTGTTTCGCCCGGCGCCTGATTATGTGCAACAAAAGGGCGAGGTGGAAATTTTGGAAACTGGCGTTAAAGCGCTGGATTTGCTCTGCCCCATGCCCAAGGGCGGAAAGATTGGGTTGTTTGGCGGCGCGGGAGTGGGCAAGACAGTTCTGATCCAGGAGCTTATCCGCAATATTGCCAAGGTGCATAAGGGAGTGTCGGTGTTTGCCGGCGTGGGCGAGCGGACGCGCGAGGGCAATGATATTTATTTGGAAATGAAAGAAAGCAAAACATTGGACAACACGGTGTTGTTTTTTGGACAGATGTCGGACCAGCCGGGAGTGCGTTTTCGCGTGCCGTTTTCGGCGGTGGCGGTTTCGGAATATTTCCGCGACGAAGAAAAAAAGGATGTTTTGCTATTTGTGGACAATGTTTTCCGGTTTGTTTTGGCCGGTTGCGAAGTGTCGGCGCTGATGGGGCGTATTCCATCGCAGACCGGTTATCAACCCACGTTGTTCACGGAAATGGGATCGTTGGAAGAGCGGATCACCTCCGGCCAGGATGGGTCCATCACTTCAATGCAAGCGGTCTATGTGCCGGCCGATGATTACACTGATCCGGCCGTGGTGGCGATTTTTTCGCATCTTGATTCGTCGCTGGTGTTGAGCCGCAACGTTGCGTCGCTGGGACTTTTCCCGGCAGTGGATCCGCTGGCAACCACGTCATCAATTCTGAATCCCCACGTCGTGGGCGAGCGGCATTATCGCGCGGCTTCGGGCGTGGCGCAAATTCTCCAGCGCTATAAGGAATTACAGGATATTATCGCGATTTTGGGCGTGGAAGAACTCTCTGATGAAGACAAGCTTACTGTGAACCGTGCGCGCAAGATTCAAAAGTTTTTAACCCAGCCGTTTTTCGTGGCCGAGGTATTCTCGGGCAAGCCCGGCAAATATGTGAAGCTTGAGCAAACCATTGAAGGGTTTGAAAGAATTATCGCCGGCGAGTTTGACGACCGTCCCGAATCGGATTTCTATATGAAAGGCGGTATTGAAGAAGTTATCAACGGCTAACGCCGAAATTACAAATTTCAAATTCCAAATAAATCTCAATATCCAATATTTAAATTTTAAAATTTAAGATTTGGATATTATTTGTCACCGCCAAAGGCGGGGTTCCGCTGGAGGCGGGAGAGCTTGAAATTTGGTTCTTGGAATTTACAACTATGTTGATTGAAATTTTAACTCCAAAAGGAATGGAATTTTCCGGTAAAGTGAAAGAGATTATTGTGCCCACGCGGGCGGGACAGATTGCGGTTTTGCCGCATCACGCGCCGCTGATTTCGGTTTTGAAAGCCGGGAAAATGAAGGTTATCACCGCCGAAAAAGAGATTGAGAAAGAGATTGAAGGCGGGATTTTGGAAGTGGATAAAACCAAAGCCGTCATTCTCCTCAAAAAATTCTAATCCGGTTTTTATTTTTACCAAATTTAAATTGCGTGGGTCGGACCCACGCAATTTAAATTTGCGCTTGTTATATAAAAAAAGAATGTACCTTGCGGTACTACACAACAGAATAACTGATGCGCCGGACAATTTTCATTGTAGTTCCCCACGGATCAATGACTATTTGTTGAATTTGGCCTACTTCTTCGTTGTAAACAATTACTCTGGTTTGAGTATATACCTGGCTTTCATTTGCGACGGAGTGTCCTAATGAGCCGTTTTTGTCCATAAACATAATAGGTGGGGCTTGGTTCCATTCCTTAATATAGACAGTTACGCTCATTGCTTTACCCAAATCGGATAGGCGGTAAATCGTCATTATCGCGCTTGGGTCTGTAATTGTTATAGGTATCCCAGCGTTGGACAACTCTTCAAGCGTAATGTTGATGACTGGCCAGACCTTGGCTTCTTCTCCGATGGTTTTTGTTATAGTCTCCGTCGAAAAATCGTAGGCGTTACTAGTGGTTGTTGCTAGTAATATGGCCACTAAGATTGTTAAATAGCTTTTTGTCAAATTCGTTCACCTCGGGTTTAGATAATCATATTTTTGGGGGAATGTCAAGTTTTTGTTGGGGGTTGGGGCGGCGGGGAAAGCGTGTCTAGGTGTCACCTAGACATATTATTGGCTTGCGTTGGGGGGGATTTTTTGGTATGGTGGAAAATGTTAAACCAGCACCACGATGATACGGCTCATTATTTTTGATTTTTCCGGCACTTTGGGTTATTATGATCCGGCGGAACATCGCCGGGTCTTTGAAAAGTTAAAGGATTTCAATTTGCCGGTCAATGAAGAAAAAGCCGCGGCCAAGCTGGCCGAAGTTTTGCCGGATTATTTTTCGCGCGCGAAAAGCTGGCAGGAGATTGCCGACAAGATCATTCAAAAACTGGGAATGGTTTTGGAGCAAGACCGCCGAGAGGCGCTGGCCGCGTTTTTGGAAAGAAAGCTCACTTGCAAATTGTTTGGCGATGCTGAAAATGTTTTGAATCTTCCGCAAGACAAAGCCATTTTGACTTTGAGCGGCAAATTCGCTCTCGCGGGAATTTCCCAATTGCGGAATTTTGAAATTTTTTCGCCTGATATCGCCGGCGTCAAAAAACCGGATTTGCAAGCATTTTTGGCGGTGCTGGAAAAAATGAAGGCCGACCCCGAAGAAACCGTGATGGTGGGCGACAGCTTGGAAAACGACATTTTGCCCGCGCTGGCGCTGGGAATCAAGCCGATTTTGCTTGACCGGCAAGGCAAAGTTGAGATAAACGATTCGGCAATCACCAAAATATCTTCTTTGAAAGAATTGAAAAAGTATTTGTAATCCGTATTTCATTTTAAATTTTGATATTTAGATTTTTGCGCCATAGGCGTATCCGCCTTTGGCGGAGAATTTGTTTAGTAATTAGGAATTTGAAATTTGGATTTTCTCCCGCTTTTAGCGGGAGAGTGGGGCCCGTAGTACAGTGGTAACACGCTACATTCGCATTGTAGAAGCGGGAGTTCGATTCTCCCCGGGTCCACAAGGTAGTAGATTTTGGAGCATCCCGCCAAAGGCGGGATGATACGCGCAAAGCGCGCTTCAAAATTCACTACCTTGTCCACAAGGTAGTAGATTTTCGGCTCGCTAAAGCGATTTCTGATTTTTCTTGGAAAAATCAGGCCGAAAATTCACTACCTTGTCCACCGTAGTATGTTTTATACCTATGTGCTAAAAAGTGTTTCAAGAGGAAGTTTATATATTGGTTATACTAATGATTTAAGAAGGCGATTTCGAGAACATAACGATAAAGTAAATTTTTCAACAAGATTGGGTGCTCCGTGGCAGTTAATATACTACGAAGCATGTCTTAACGAAGAGGACGCAAAACGGCGAGAAAAATATCTTAAGACAAATCAAGGAGCAAGGCTACTCAAACGCAGATTAAAAGAATGTTTTTATCAACTAAAAATGATTAACAATTAACTATTAACGATTAGCTATTCCGCGTTGGCGGAACTACGCCGAGGTAGCCAAGTCGGTCACGGCGGATGACTGAAAATCATCAGATTCCGGTTCGATTCCGGACCTCGGCACAAAAAATCGCCCCCTATATTGAGAGGGCGTTTTTAGCTTGTTGTTTTACCGTTGCCTGGATAAAAAAAGGAGGCAAGCGAGATTCAGCTTGCCCCTGCTACTTCCAACCATGTAACATTGATTGGAACGCATCCGTCTCCCTCTATTGAGAGGCGGGAGACGTCCACTATGCCGTGGATGGTGATGTTATATCCTTCGTAGGATATAACCATTACTCCCTCCCTTTCTATTGGAGGCAGTTCAAACTCCTTTCCCACGATCGAACCGTTGTAGAAGTTTCGGATTGAGTCGCTTACCCTAGTGGACCCCTGTTGGATTTGGGGGCCAGTTTCATTATCTGACTCGTTCCAGAAACTTCGGAACGAGTCTCCTATCCTGGAGTTGTCGTCAAACTCGGCCGCGCTTGCGCAGCATGCACAACACGCCGCAAGCGCTACTATTAATACTTTCCAATTCATTTAATTCACCCTCCTTCTAAATTATGGCATAAATATATTGTTTTGTCAAGGCGTGGTCGAAAAACAAAAAATCCACCATACCTTCGCAAGCGTTTCGCGAAAATATGATGGTAATAACTTATTTTTGGCCGATATGATATGTATCAGGCTTTTCTCCTTCGGTGTGATATATGCCGGGTTTTCCTCCTTGCAAATTCGCAGTTTTTGGCACCTCTCCCCGCAAATTCACGGCTCTTTTTGTGGCTTCACAGCAGAAATCGGGTAAAACAAAAGTTTTCGATTCGGGCGGGGCGGGGGCGCTTGTTTCATTGGCAGATTGCTCGGATGTTTCCGTTTCCGGAGCGGTTGTGCCATCGGAGGCGGGTGTTGTTGGTTGCTGATCGGATATCGGGACATTCGCTATTTCGCGTCCTATTTCCGATGCGGGTTCCGATATCGGCTCCGGCGAAACCGGCGCGTCAATTTTTTCGCCGACAACTCCTTTTGCTATCTTTGCTTCCGCTGTTGTTGTTTCTGTAGAAACAACAACAGGTTTGGAAATGGCTTCGCCGATAGGTTTGCTCGGATTGTCGACATCCTCTTTTGCCGGAACGATTTGCCCGATAAGCGCGGTATTGCTTGGCTCGGAAACATATTCCTTCGCTAGCGGCTCAATCTCCGGCGTGATTTTTTCTTCGGTTTCAATCGCCGGTTCGGGTTGGAAAGCTTCCGACGACGAAGACGAATGTTTGCTCCGGCCGATCCTCTCGGGTACATACCATGGAACGGTTGAAGTTTTGTTTTCAACCATTGCCACCTTGGTAAAAGCGCCATTGTTGTTCGTGAATTCGTTGCGGCCGATACCGACACCAACACATCCAACGGGTTCATTGCCAATTAGTGCGGGTTCATCTTTTTTTGCGCGGTCTATGCAAGACGGCGCAACAAGCACTAAAAGCAAAAGCATCAAAATTACCAAAATTACCACTATCGCTCTTGCTGTAATCTTTCTGTCCATCACCCTTCCTCCTTTTAAATTTTCAAAGGTCTTTCCCGCGGCGGCAATGCCGCGTGCAAGGAACAGCTTTTTGTTTCTTGCTATCAGAAAAGGATATTTATTCCTATTTGTCAAGGGCTGACAAGGAATGGTTGGAGGGTGTCCTATGGGGGGGTTGGCGTAAATTTGTTGAGGATTGGCCTCCCAAAAGCTGAGGTCAAACCTCCACAAATTTCCCGGGAGGGGTGAACGGGGGTAAGACCCCGAAATGCGGACGCGGCAAATTAGTGGAACATCATAACAAGCGAGTTTGTTTTGACAGAAAATCAGCGGAGGTGGTAGAGTTAAGATATCAAGGATTTTTTTGAATTAAAAATTATGGACGAAACAAAAGAAATCTTGGAAAAATTGAATGGGCTGGCAAAATCATATGCCAAAACCGATGAAAAGATTGATGCTTTGGTTAAGCAAACCGACGCAAAGATTGACAGTCTTGCCAAGCAAACTGATGCAAAGATTGACAGCATTGCCAAGCAAACCGACGCAAAGATTGACAGTCTTGCCAAGCAAACTGATGCAAAGATTGACAGCATTGCCAAGCAAACCGACGAGAAGATTGACAGTCTTGCCAAGCAAACTGATGCAAAGATTGACAGCATTGCCAAACGAACCGACGAGAAAATCGCGGGTTTTACCGATGAAATAAAACGCCATTTTGGCGTGGTGGTTGAGGGTTTGGAAGATCAAATTAAACTGATTGCCGAAGGGCATATGGATACGACTCGCCGTTTGGACAGCATTGACAATCGGATGGATAAAATGGACGGACGATTTGATGGCATTGACAATCGGTTGGACAAGATGGATGGACGATTTGATGGCATTGACAATCGGTTGGATGTTGCGGGAGAAAAACTTGATTTCATCAGCGAAAAAACCGTTGCCAACTCGCAAGATTTGGGGATTGTTAAAAATGATTTGAACTTCATCAAACAAGATCTTAAACGCAAAGTGGATTATGATGAATTCGCGGCGTTGGAAAAAAGAGTGCTGGCGCTGGAAAACCGCGGCCAGAAAGCCCGGGCGATTTGACAAAAGCGGGGAAGCGGCGTTATGATTGATTTAGTCCGATGAAAATCGGACATTATTTTTAAATTAAAAATGTAAAAATCAAAAATCAAAATGACAATTTAAAATGTAAAATCGGATAATTTTGAAATCTGTTAATTTTTAATTTTGCATTGTAATTTTTAATTTTGATTTTTAAACTTTACATTAACTATCGTGGATCTTAAATCATTCGCATCGGCGGTGAACCAGCTGTCGCAGGAAAAGGGGCTGGCCGCGGAGAAAATCATTGAAAGCATTGAAACGGCCTTGGCCGCGGCCTACAAAAAGGAATATGGCGAAAAAAGCCAAGTGATTAAAGCCAGCCTTGATCCCAAAACCGGGCAAGCTGATTTTTGGCAAGTGAAAACCGCAATGGACGAAACGATGGTTTTTTCCGAAGAAGAGCTGACGGCAATGGAAGAAGCGCGCGCTTCCGGCGCGGAGGGTTCCGGCGAGCCGAAAGCCGTTGCTGTAGCCGGAGAAGAGCCGGAAGTTGAAAAGGTGAGATTCAACCCCGAAAAGCATATTATGATTGAGGATGCCCGAAAGGACTATCCCGATATCAACCCGGGCGATGAGATCAAGATCGGGCTGGAGCAAAAGCAGGATTTTGGCCGGATCGCGGCGCAAACCGCCAAGCAGGTGATCATTCAAAAAATCCGCGAAGCGGAGAAAGAAACCATTTTTGCCGATTTCAAACTCAAAGAAGGTGAAATAATTTCGGGCGTGGTGCAGAGAGTTGAGGGCCGCGCGGCTTATATGGATATCGGCAAGACCACCGGTATTTTAAACCGCGAAGAACAGGTGCCCGGAGAGTTTTATCGGCCGGGCCAGCGTTTGAAGGCGTTTGTGCTCAAAGTGGAGCAAACTTCCAAGGGGCCGATTATCTTTTTGTCGCGCGCTTATCCGAAATTCGTGTCCAAATTGTTTGAATTGGAGGTGCCTGAAATCGGCGCTGAGCAAGTGCTGGTTAAATCAATCGCCCGCGAGGCCGGTTCGCGCACCAAAATCGCGGTGGCTTCCACTGTGCCCGAAATTGATCCGATCGGCGCGGCTGTGGGCCAGCGGGGCACGCGGGTGAGCGCGGTGATCAATGAATTGGGCGGAGAGAAGATTGATATCGTGGAGTATTCCGATGACACGCAAAAATATATCACCAACGCGCTTTCGCCGGCCAAGATTATGGAAGTGCGGGTTTTGCCGAAAAACCGGGCGTTGGCGGTGGTGCCTGACGATCAGCTGTCGCTGGCAATCGGTAAAGAAGGGCAGAATGTGAGACTGGCGGCCAAATTGACCGGTTGGAAAATTGATGTTCGCAGTCCGGAAAACTTGGGCGAAGCGTTGGCAAAGATTGAGCAAGAAATTCAAGACGAAGCCGGGCCGGATGAAGACGCTGCAAAAGAAGCTGCGCAAGCGCCGGCCGAAACCGAAGGCGGCCAAATCAAAGAAGAAAAAGTAGAAATCAAGGAAGAGGATAAAAAAGAAAAAAAGGCTAAAAAAACCAAGAAGGCCGAGAAAACCGAGGAAGCCAAGAAAAAAGCCGGAAAAACAAAAAAATCAGCGGCTAAAACCAAAAAAACACCAAAAACAAAAAAAGACAATGAATAAATATACAATTACCAAATTACCCAAGTCTCAAGTTGAAATCAAAGTGGAGATGCCGGCGGAAAGCTTGGCTGAATTTGAGCAAAAGGCGCTTGATGAAATTGCCAAAGAGGTTGATATCGCCGGTTTTCGCAAGGGGGCGGCGCCCAAAGAAGTGGTGAAAAGCAAAGTCGGGGACCAAAAGATTCTTGATCGCGCCGCGATGATGGCCGTTGAAGATTCTTTTCCCAAGGCGGCGGCGGAAAATAAAATAGAGCCGCTGGGCTATCCGGAGGTGAGCATTTTGAAATTGGCGCAGGGTAACGCGCTGGAATATAAAGCCGTGGTCGCGGTTTACCCGCAGGTGGATCTGCCTGATTATAAAAAGATTGCCGGTGAAGCCGAATTCAAGGCGCCGGAGCTTACCGATGAGGATATCAACCGTTTGAAAATGGAAAAAGAACGCCATGCCCGCGAGCATTGGCGCCGCGACTTGCTTGATTCGCTGGCGCAAAAATCCGCGATTGAGATTCCCGATGTTTTGGTCCAGGGAGAAACGCAAAAAACGATTGCGGAATTCAAAGGAAGAATTTCGCAAATGACAGGGATGTCTTTTGAAGAATATTTGAAAAAAACGGGCAAAACCGAGAGCCAAATCCAAGATGAAATTGCCAAAGACAGCGAGGTGAAAATTAAGAATTTTTTGGTCTTGCAGGAAATTGCCAAACAAGAGAAAATTGATGTTAATGATGGAGAAGTGGCCGCGGCGATGGCTAAAAGCCGCGAAGCGGGTCAGGAGGAAGTGCCCGATAATGGCCAAGAGGAGCAGTTGAAAGCCTATTGGCGGCAAAACTTGCAAACCGAAAAAGTTTTTGAATTGCTTGAAAGTGATTCCAAAAAACTTTAATTTAAAGTGTAAAAATCAAATTCATTTTTCAATTTTGCATTGTAATTTTCAATTTTGATTTTTCATTTTTCAATTTTCATGAATCTTATTCCCACGGTTATTGAGAAAACCCAATATGGAGAGCGGGCATATGACATTTATTCGCGCTTGCTTCGGGAGCGGATTGTGTTTTTGGGCGGACCCGTCAATGATATAATCGCCAATTCAATCATCGCCCAATTTTTGTTTTTGGCGTCAAAAGACGACAAAAAAGATATTCAATTGTATATTAACAGCCCGGGTGGTTCGGTGACCGCGGGACTGGCGATTTACGACACTCTGCAATATATCAAATGCCCGGTGTCCACGGTTTGCGTGGGCATGGCCGCGTCAATGGGCGCGGTGTTGCTGGCGGCGGGCGCCAAAGGCAAACGGTTTGCCTTGCCTAATGCCGAAATTATGTTGCATCAGGTGGCGGGCGGCGCGCAAGGCGTGGCTACGGATATTGAAATTAACGCGCGGCAAATCATCCGCATCAAAGAGTCGCTGAACAATATCATTGCCAAGCATACCGGCCAGAAAATTGAAAAAATTACCGTTGACACCGATCGCGATTTTTATCTCACCGCCGCGGAAGCCAAAGAATATGGCATTATTGATGAAGTGATCCAGACAAAAGCGTAAAGCGTAAAGCGATTTTCTGTAAAAGGCGGGATTTTGAGTTGCGGCTATTTGCACAAAAAAATGGATGTGGTATGCTCCAAGAAAGTGGCAAAAGGTTTGATTTTATGTTTTTTATTCGCTTTAATCGCCTGCGTTGGCGCCATTTTGGCAAAATCGCGGCCAAATTATTTTGAAAAAAACAAATCGTGTTTTTTTGGTTTGTGCGAGCATTGTTTTGTTAATGTCGGGCGTGTTTTGCGTTGGCAGGGTTTTTGCCGGCGCGGAGGACAATGTTGGCGGCTGGGCCTGGTCGGATACCATTGGCTGGGTTAGTTTTAACAATGTCGCGGTTGATGGAGTCACCGGCGGCGGCGGTGTTGATTATGGCGTGAGTATTGACGCGGATGGTTTAATGTCGGGATACGCGTGGTCGGAAAATATCGGATGGATATCATTTAACGCGGCAGACATGGCGGGTTGCGGCGGATGTTCGGGAAATGATTGCCAAGCGGAAGTGGATAAGAATAGCTATGAGGTGAGCGGTTGGGCAAAAGTTTTAGCCCATGGCGAAGGATGGGACGGCTGTGTGAGTTTGCGCGGACAAACAACCGGCGGGGATGATTATGGCGTTTCCATTGATCCGGCGACTGGCGATTTCCATGGTTGGGCGTGGTCGGATATGGTTTTGGGCTGGTTGAATTTTAACAGCGTGGATCCTGACGCGGCCGGCGGACCATACAAGGTACACACGTCATTTTCGTTTGGACCGACTGCTAAAATGGAGTGCGATGATACTTCGTGCCCTTATGGATTGTGCGACAACAATGGTGGAGCGACATGGGAAGCATATGATCAGACGCAAGAATGTCCGATGTGTATTTTTTCCGTTGACAATGTGTCAACGGGAAGTTTTAAGTGTTCCTATTGGGAATTAGAACAAACAGACGGTCCCGCGTATTATCCTTGTACCGGGACGGGAATTGCGGGAGAAAGGATTAATTTGGGTCTTTTCGCGAATGATATCGTGGCGGGAAATTACGAATTAAAATTGACGGTAAGTGATGATGATGCCAACGCAAATTGCACCGCGGGAAATAGCGACACGGTGACGCATGCGATTACAATCAAGCAAGGTATAGACGCGGATTTTGAGTGTGCCTTGGGCGATCCGGTTTATAACGAAGAAACGAATCCTGATCCGGCGCCATGGCAGGACTGCACCAGCGATTCGGATGAATTTGCCAAAAGAATTGTGAAGGGCGGAGTGATTTATGTTAAGGATATTTCCACGCCTTCGGCGGGCGCTGGTGTTATCACAGATTATAACTGGAAATTTACTATTGACGAGGGCACAGCAAACGAGCAAATTGTCACCAGCAATGACTCAATTGCCAGCTTTACCGCGGGGAAGAACAATAAAATTGAGCTCAAGGTGTTTGACAATTATCCTCGTACAAATTGCAAGGATGTCATTTTTGGCGCCCGTTCGTTGCCCAAGTGGGAAGAGGTGCCGATCTAATTATTGCAGGTAATTTTAAAAAATTCTCGCCAATTGAAACGCGGCATTGTTGTTTGCTTTGCGGTTGGTTTTGAGTTGAAACAGAAAGACCAAAGCGCGCGGATGTTGGGCGGGATAAAGATTATGGATTTAATTGTTGTTTTTCTATTGATTTTGGCGCTTTTTGGCGGAGCTTTGGCAGGATACTACGCGCGGCAGGCGATTGCCAAAAAGCGCGCCGGCACGATTGAAAGAAATATCTCCGGCAAATTGGCCAAAGCCAAGATTGAAGCGCAGAGAATACAGGAAGAGGCGCAGGGGAAAGCGGGCAAGGTTTTGGACGATTCGCGCCAAGAAGTTTTGTCGCGCCAGAGGGAGATTGCCAAGACCGAGACGCTGATTTTGAAACGCGAGAGCAATTTGGAACAGAGGATTGCTTCGTTTGAAGTTGAAGAAAAGGAATTGCGCGAAAAAGTGCAGAAGCTGAAATCGCTTAAAGAAAATTTGGAGGAATTGCATCGGCAGGCGGTGGAAGGTTTGGAGCGCGTCGCGGGCTTGTCCAAAGATAACGCGCGCAAGGAATTGATGGATGTTTTGGAAAAAGAATGCGCCAAAGATTTGTTGGAAAAAACGCGCCGATTGGAAAAAGAGGGTATGGAAGCGTTTAAAACGCGCGCCCGTGAAATTTTGGCGCAGGCGATTCAAAAATTCGCGCTTTCACAGGCCCAGGAAGTGACCACTTCGGTGGTGAGTTTGCCCAGTGATGACATAAAGGGCCGAATTATCGGCAAGGAAGGCCGCAACATTAGGACGTTGGAGCGGCTTACCGGGGTGGAGATTATCGTGGACGAAACTCCCGAAACGGTGGTGATTTCGGGATTTGATCCCACTCGCCGGCAGATTGCCAAGATCGCGCTGGAAAAGTTGATTCAGGATTCGCGCATCCAGCCCGCCCGCATTGAAGAAACCGTGAAGGTTGCCGAAGAGGAAATTGCCGCTCGCATAAAAAAAGCCGGTGAGCAGGCTTGCTATGACGCAAATGTTTTGGGTCTCAATCCTCGCTTGGTCCAGTTGCTGGGCAGGCTTAAATTCCGCACCAGCTACGGGCAAAATGCTTTGCTTCATTCAATGGAGGTTTCTCTTTTGTCCGCCGCGATTGCCGCGGAGATCGGCGCTAATGTCAAAATCGCGCGCAAAGCGGGGCTGTTTCATGATATTGGCAAATCCGTGGACCAGCAGATTGAAGGAACACATGTTGAAATCGGCGTCAAAATTTTGGAAAAATTCAACATTGAGCCGGAGGTGGTTTCGGCGATGAAATCTCATCACGAGGATTTCCCGTATGAAAGCGTGGAGGGGATGATTGTGCAGGCCGCCGATCAGATTTCCGGCGCTCGTCCGGGCGCGCGCAAGGACACAGTGGAAAATTATTTGAAGCGTTTGGGGGAATTGGAGGCGATTGCCAAGGGGTTTGAAGGCGTGGAAAAGGCATGGGCCCTGCAGGCCGGCCGTGAAATTCGCGTGTTTGTTCGGCCAAAGGAAATTGATGATTGGCAAGCGCAAAAAATGGCTAAAGAAATTGCCGGGCGCATTGAAGAAGAGTTGCGCTACCCGGGAGAGATCAAGGTGAATGTGATCCGCGAAACCCGGGTTACCGAATACGCAAGATAACTAACCATTAACTATTAACGAATTAACGAAAATCCGCCATTGGGCGGATTTTCATTAAACTGAGCGGGCAACGGGATTTGCACCCGTGCCGAAACCTTGGAAGGGTTTCGTGCTGCTACTACACTATGCCCGCAATCGCAAGTTCCAATTTCCAAGCAAATCATAAGTTCAAAATTTAAATATTAAAAATCTGTTTTAATATTTAAAATTTTATGATTTGATATTATTTGGGATTTGGATCTTGATGCTTGGAATTTATTTATGTCGGGGTGCTCGGACTCGAACCGAGATTAAATCCTCCCAAAGGACTCGTGCTGCCGTTGCACTACACCCCGGCGAGATTATCCTATCGCGGAATTGTTTTTGCGTCAACGGCAGGTTATAATGATTGTGTGATTATTTTTACATTTTTCAAATGAATAAATTTTTAAAGGATGTTTTTGATCAATTGAATATTGTCGGCCAGTGCCGGAAATATAACGTTCCTCTTAAACAGTGTCCGCAATTCTTATTTTTGGTGATGGGCAATATAAATATCGCGGCGATGCTCGCGGCTTATTTTATCGGCATTCGCTATAATAGCGATCCGGAAAAAATTGCCTTGGTGGCGATTTCGTTGTCGTCGGCCTTGTTGGTGATTTCATTTATTATTGTGCGCAGTTTTGAACAATTAGCCGAAACCAATCGTTTGAAAACCGAATTTGTGAATATTGTTTCGCATCAGATAAGATCGCCGCTCACGAATTTGAAATGGATTGTTGAAATTTTAACATCGGGAATATTGGGTAAAACAGAGAATAAACAAACGGAATATTTCAGGATTTTGAAAGAAAATTTGGAGAGGATGCAAAAATTAGTGAGCGAGCTTTTGACGGTGTCGCGGATTGAAGCCACCAAGCTGGTTTTGAAAAAGGAAGATTTTTCCATGGAAAATTTGGTGCGCGATTTGGCCGCGGAATTCGCGCCGATTGCCAAATCTTCAAACGTGGAAATCAAAACCGATTTTTCCGCTCGTATCCCCAAGGCGAGCGGCGATCCGTTTCAGGTTTTACAGGTGGTGGAGAATTTGCTTTATAACGCGATTCGTTATATCGGATTTGCTTCCGGCGATATCGCGCGAGGTAAAGACCCGGGCAAGGTGGTGATCAAGCTTTATGCCAAAGGCGGTTACGTTTATTGCCATGTGTCTGATAATGGCATTGGTATTCCCAAAGACGATCAAAAATATATTTTCCAGAAATTTTTCCGCGCGGACAACGTGCGGCGCTATCAAACCGGCGGTTCGGGATTGGGGCTGTATATTGCCAAAAATATTGTGGAAAGATCCGGGGGAAAAATCGGTTTCACCAGCTGTCCGGGACAAGGAGCTTCTTTTTGGTTTAAATTGCCGGCGGCAAGCAACAATAAAAAATCTTCGCCAAAGGCGAACGCGCCTATGGCGCAAAAATTCAAATAAAGTTCCAAATCCTAAATCCTAAATTATAAATTCTAAACAAATTCTTCGCCAAAGGCGAATGCGCCTATGGCGCAAAAATCAAAAATTTAAAAATTAAAACAAAAACGCAAAAAGTATTTGGTTTTGAATTTTTGATTTTGAAATTTGAATTTGTTTAGGATTTAGATATTAGAAATTAGGATTTGAATTAATTTTATGAAAAACATACTTTTTATTGAAGATGAAGCGGTAATGCAAAAGGCGGTGAGCGAATTTCTGTCCGTTAAAGGCTATAATGTGATTTCCGCGCTTGACGGCGAGCTGGGTATCAATGCCGCACGCCAAAAGTTGCCTGATTTGATTTTGCTGGATATCATTTTGCCGAAAAAAAGCGGCTTTGACGTTTTAAAAGAGCTCAAAGACGACGAAAAAACCAAATCAATTCCAATTATTGTTTTGACCAATCTTTCGCAAATGGGCGATGTGAGCAAAATGATGGAGATGGGTATAACGACTTATTTGGTGAAAAGCGATCAAAGTTTGCAGGACATTTTGAATATCGTTAATCAGACATTGGGTGAATAAAATGGAAAATTAAAAAATCAAAATGAACAATGATCCTTCGGCATTTTAGGATCATTCCGAGTCCGGCGAACAGATTACAAATAAAAATTGAAAATTGGTAAATTCTGAAATTTTTCCAATTTTGATTTTTGCGTTTAAATTTTTTTATGGAGGTTGAACCACAACAATTGAAAACTTTTTTGATTGACGCTGATTTGATTAGCGTCGCGCAATTTGACGCGTGCGTGCAGCAGGCCGAGGAAAGCGGCCAACGAGTGGAGGAAGTTTTGGTCTCTCGCAAGTTTGTTGATGCCGAGCAGATTTTAAAATTAAAGGCATATATTTTGGGGATTCCTTTTGTGAATCTTGAAAAAGAAAATATCCGCGCCAATGTTTTGCATTTGATTCCCGAACCAATCGCGCGCACGAATAACATTGTGGCATTCCGCAAAAACGGCAATTTTTTAGAAGTTGCCATGCTTGATCCTGAAGATTTGCGGGTTATTGAATTGATTAAAAAAACCACCGGATTGTCAATTTTGCCGCGCATGGCTGATTCTCAGGGAATAAAGAACGCGATTTTGTGCTATCAAAAAACTTTAATGGCCGAGGTGGGCGATCTGGCGATTGCGTCCGAGGATGACGGCGAACCGATGAAAATGACGGATGTGCCGGATGACGGGCAGTCTCGCGGAGACAGCGGCGAATTAAAAAAGGCCGCTCAAGATTTGCCGGTGATCAGAATTGTGGATACGTTAGTCAAGCATGCGATTCTGGAGCGCGCTTCCGATATCCATATTGAGCCCACTGAAAAGGAAGTGATTGTGCGGTACCGCGTTGATGGGATATTGCGAGACGCGATGATTTTGCCCAAGGTTGCCGCCGCGGGTATTGTGGCGCGCATAAAAGTTCTTTCAAATTTGAAATTGGATGAATGCCGCTTGCCTCAAGACGGCCGCTTTAAAGTGGAAAGCGACCAATGGAAATATTCGTTGCGCGTTTCCACTTTGCCGGTGTTTTATGGAGAAAAAATTGTGATGAGGCTGCTCTCGGAAAGCACTAAGGCCTATCCGCTGGAAAAATTGGGTTTTCACGGTATGGGATTGGAGAAGATCAAACATTCTTTGCATAAAACCATGGGGATGGTTTTGATGACCGGTCCGACCGGATCGGGAAAAACCACAACGTTGTATTCAATGATGGATATTTTAAATGAGCCCGGAGTGAATATTTCCACTATTGAAGACCCGATTGAATATCAAATGCCGCGCGTCAATCAAACGCAAGTGAATGCCAAGATCGGTTTAACGTTTGCTTCGGGATTACGCACTCTTTTGCGCCAGGATCCCAATATTATTATGGTGGGTGAGATTCGCGACAACGAAACCGCGGCGCTGGCGATTAACGCGGCGCTTACCGGTCATCTGGTGCTTTCCACTTTGCATACCAACACCGCCGCCGGCGCTATCCCGCGTTTGATTGATATGAAAGCCGAACCGTTTTTAATTGCGTCCACGATTGATGTGATCATTGCCCAGCGCTTGATTCGCTGCTTGGCTGATTCCCGCGAAGAATATCGTCTAAAAGACATTGATGTGGAGCATATGAAAAATTATTGCGATACGGTTAAAATTTTGAAAATTCTGAAAGAAGAAGAGGCGGTGCCACCGCAAGCGACATGGAAAACGATTCCCTTTTGGCGTCCGCGCTTGTCAAAAGAATCGCCCGATGGCTATAAGGGTAGGATTGGCATTCATGAGGTTTTGCAAATAACTCCCAAAATCAAGGATTTGATTGTTAAAAACGCAACGGCCGACGCGGTGCAAGAGCTTGCGATAAAAGAAGGAATGATCACAATGTTTGAAGACGGGTTCATTAAGGCCGCACTTGGCAAAACGTCAATTGAAGAGGTTTTGCGCGTAATCACCGAATAAATTTTGATTGTCGCAAGCTGATGTAAGATCAGAAAAATTTATATGTTTGTTGAGTATCGGATATCCGGAAATTTTGGTTTTTGATTCAACTAACTATCTGTAAAAATTTTCTAATTTTTACAGATTTTTCGTATGGTTTTTTTATTCAATTTTACGAATAGTATTGCGTAACATATTCGGCAACAGACTTATTAAAAATTTTTTACTCATTTTGCCCATACATTGATAGAGCGCTTGCAAAATAGTATCGGTTATCCGATAATATATGTATGGAGGCAAAATCCGCTGATTTTATATCTTTGAGAGACGCGGCTTTAACCTGCGGCCATTCGCAGGAGTATTTGAATTTGCTGGCATGCAAGGGGTATTTGAAGGCCGTAAAAATCGGGCGGAATTGGGTAACAACACAAGAATGGCTGCAAAACTATTCGCAAAGAGTCATGAAAAAGAAAACACACTCAACGCAAGATAGAGCTCCAATGCTTATTGCCGAAGTTCCGGTGTCAGGGAAACCTGCTCCAAAGAACGTGGCGCAAAAAATACCGCCTAAAAATTTGCCGGCTAAATCGTCATCACAACATTTTGCGCTATCATTGCCAACGAACCGGTTTGCGGCTTTTGCCTGTTTTATAATTTTTTCCATTGTTTTAATGAGCGTTATGCTTTTTTCTCAAGAAGAGATTTTAACCGCCGGATTTGTTGCCGGAATTTCGCGTGTTGCCATGCCGCAGGAAATGATCCGGTTTTCGGATTTTGGCACGCGAAGCAAAAATCTTTTTGCGTCGCTGGAGCAAGCCGTTCAGAAAACAAAAGATTTTTTTTCCGGGGTTTGGCGCCGGAATTTTGCCGGAATTTTTAATTTTTTATTTCGCGGTAAAACCGAAATTGTTAAAATCTCGGAAACCGAATTGCCCGCGATTGACAAAACCGTTTTGCAAAACAGCGCCGATGTTTTGGAGGGCAATTTGCTGGGCGACGCGTGGCAAAGAATGGACGAATTTCGCGCCGAGTTTGGTTTGTCGATTAAGAATGACGCCGAGACAGCCGGGCGAGGAATGGTGGTGGTGCCGCTTTCCGGAGATGGAGATGAAGAGTTGATAAAAGCAAAAATTCAGGAATCATTCTCTGACGAAATAACCATTGATCCGACTGATGAAAATTCCGGAATTATTACACCGCGATTTAAAGATAGAGATGGAGGCGGATACATGTATATGATGGTGCCGGTTAACGGCAAATAATTTTTTAAAATTATTTCTTGCGTTGAAAATTGATTTGAAGAAAAATGAAAACAATATTTAAAATTATGATCATGGCGGCAATCATGACGGGGATGTTTCCTTGCCGGGCGCATGTGATGTCCAGCCAAAATTACCGGATTAACGTTGATTCAATCAATATTGGCGGCGGCAAACAAGCTTCGGGAAATTATAGAAATGAAAACACCGCAGGTGAAATTGCCACCGGAATTTCCAGCAGTATAAGTTATAAAATGTCGGCGGGTTATCAAGCAATGTGGGATTATCCGCCCGGGCTGGCGTTTGTTATCAGCGACAACACGGCTGATTTGGGGATATTGAGTATTATCGGCGCATCAACGGATACCACTTCTTTTTCCGTTTCCACCAACGCGGTTGGCGGTTATGTCGTGTGCATCAGCGGTGATACCCTAACCTTGAATGTCGGCGGGCATGACATTGACGCTTTAACCGGTCAGACTGCGTCGTCGCCCGGAACGGAACAGTTCGGAATCAATTTGGTTGCCAATTCCAATCCGAGTGTTGGCGCGAATCCTTCGGGAGGCCGGGGAGTTGCCGCGTCTGATTATGACACGGCCAATCAATTCAAATATGTTTCCGGCGATACAATTGCTTCCGCCGATATTTATTCGCAAAATACGGATTTTATAATTTCTTATCTGGGGAACATGAGCAATGCCACTGCCGCCGGAAATTACAGAACGAATCTCACGCTGATCGCCACTGCCAAATTCTAATTCAACAGACAGAATAAAATAATAGATAAAAATATGAAAATAAAAAATTAATAGAAACAGGCAGTAAGAAATAAATAAAAATAAATATTGCGACAGCAAAAATACAAACGGACCAATTTTTATTGTTTGAGTCGACGAGCAAAAAATAAAAAATTATGTTTGCAATTGGTTAAGCAATATTTACGAAAAATATGAAAAAAATAAAAATCATTAAAAAATTAACCGCGATTTTTATGGTTGCGGTCATGATAGGATTGTTGCTACCGGCGCAAACCCGTGTTTTTGCCGGAAGCTTGGCCGATGCCCGCGTGTATCTGAACACCTTGGATCCTGATCAAAGTTCGGGCGTTGAGATGATAATACTTTTGAAGCCGTCCACTACCGATACCGAAGCCAAGATACAAATCGAGTTTCCCACCGACAGTACCAATGATGATACAAAATGGTGTCGTAATGCCACCACGGTAACCGTGGCCGCGGATGCTACCAAAGAATCGGCAACGGAATTGCCCGGCAGTTTGTCGGCGTCTTGCACCCAATCGGATGATGTGATCATCATTACCGGAGTTACGGATTTATCGGTTGGAACAATGTATGGGGTAAAGCTTTCCGGAAGCAATATCGGCACCGGCTTGGCCGCGACCGATGGCATGATTACGATCTCAACATTAACTTCGGGCGATGCTACGATTGACAGCAAATCAATCGCGGTGGATATTATTTCCAGCGACGCGGTTTCGGTAACCGCGGCAGTGAATCCGTTTTTGACTTTTGCAATTACTGACGCGGCGGTGGATTTGGGAACGCTCACCAACGTGTCCACGGGTTCGGATACCGCAACCTTTACCGTGGCAACTAACGCGGGATCGGGATATGTCGCGGATATTTCCGGAAGCACTCTAACTAACGGCGATTCCGACACAATCACCGCGATCGGCGGATCAAAAACCACCTCTTCAACCGATAGCGAGCAATTCGGACTTAATTTAAAAGACAATGCCACTCCTGATGTCGGTTCCGAGGCTTCGGGTGGTTCAGGCGCGGCCGCCGGAGAATATGCAACGGCGGACAGCTTCGCGTTTCAAAGCGGCGACACGATTGCGTCCGCTTCCGGGCCGTCAAATACCACGACTTTCACGGCATCTTTCATTGCCAATATTGCGGGAGCGACCGAATCAGGGGCATACGCTACGACATTGACTTTGATTGCCACCGGAAAGTTTTAATCATTAGGCGCGGAATCCGCCAATTAAAAAAATGAAAAAGATTTTATTTGCCGCGATACTTGCAGCGGGGGGATTTTTGCCGGCGTTCAATGTTTTAGCAATGACTGTTTCGCCGTCTATTTTTGAGTTTGGCGGTGATCCGGGGAATGTTTTAACGCAAACGATCAAAATATTCAACGAAACCGGCAGTCCGGTGGATCTGTATACTTCCGCGGCGGATTTTACCGCCAAAGAAGGTGAAGAAGGATCGCCGGAATTTTTGCCGCCAGTTGGAGAAAATATCGGTTTGTCGTCATGGATTGAAATTGAATCCGGGCCGATTACGGTGATGCCTTTGGAGCATAAAACGGTATCATTCGCGATCAATATTCCCCAAAACGCGGATCCGGGCGGCCACTACGCGGCGGTATTTTTTGCCACTCAAGCGCCGCAAACACAGGGATCAGCAGTGGGATTGGCGGGTAAATTGGGCGCGCTTGTTTTGTTGACGGTTTCCGGAGATATTAACGAATCGGGCCGAATCGTTGAATTCGGACTAAAAAACCCAAAGATGTTTTATGATCGTCTGCCGGTGGAGTTTTCATTGTTGTTTGAAAATTCCGGAACTGTTCACTTGAAACCCCAGGGAGAAATTACGATCACGAATTTTTTTGGCCAAACCGCCGATAGCATTTTATTCAATCGAGAAGAAGTAACGGGCGGCAAGAATGTTTTGCCCGATACCCGGCGGCATTTGGACGCGGTTTGGACGCGCGGCCCGATGGAAAGCGAAAACAATAATTTTTTGCAAAAAGCGAACAATGAGATTGCCAATTTCGCTTTGGGGCGGTATAGGGCCGATTTGGTTTTTGCTTACGGCACACAGGGGCAAATCGCGCGTGCCAGCGCGGTGTTTTGGGTGTTTCCCTGGCATTTGATGTTGGTGCTGGCAGTTGCCGCCGGAATTTTAATATTTTTGGCGATTGCCGCGATCAGAGGATACAATAATTGGATTGTAAAACGGGCATTGAAAGAAATGAATCGCAAAAAATAGACAAATCGGTAACGTATTAAATTGAACATTTAAAAAGAATGGCAACAGGGGGAGAAAAAAGCATAGCAATCGCGGCAATTTTGGCGTTTTTAATTTGGTTGCCGGCTTTGATTTTTGCTGATACCGACGGTCTGGGTAATGTTGATGTTCGCGCTCGTGTTTTTGAAGAAACACAGGAAACCATTGGGCAAGTGCCGTCTCCGGGCGCGACCGGATCGTTCTTCCCATTGATTTTGGGAAATCCGGCGATGATTATCAACGGAGGCGCGGCTAAAACCGGAACGCGCGAAGCGGGAATTTTGTTTAATGTCCAAGGAGCTTTTCAGATGCAGACAAGCAACCGGCGTGGTTTTGGCAACGCGGATTGGGAGCCGTTTGACAAATTCAAATTATGGCAGCTGGAGGCCGGCGACGGGCAAAAAACCGTTTGGGCGAGGTTTAAAAACTTGAGTGGAGTTTCTTCAAAATCGGTTTTTGCAAGTATTGTTTTGGATACCACCGCTCCGGCAAACATCAGTGGATTTTTCGCGGAGGCCGGAGATAGACAAGTGTTTCTTTATTGGGAAAATCCGCCGGATGATGATTTTGTAAAAATCCGGATTATGCGTCGGGAAGATTTTTATCCCCAAAATTCGCAGGACGGAATTGCTGTTTATGACGGTCCGGGCGAATTCTTTACGAATTCGGGTTTGGCCAACGGGAAAACATATTATTACGCGGCGTTTGCTTATGATGATCTGGGCAATCAATCTTCGGGCGCGCTTGCCGCGGCGATACCCGGCAAGGCGGACGCGGTCATTGAAATTCCAAAAGCCCGGATTGTGCCGGATGAGATTGAAAATCTTGATTTGACTCATTTTGAATTTATCCAAAACGGCGAAAAAATTATTCCAAAAGACAATCAAATATCCGTGGATCGTTTTCAGCCGTTTAAAATCTCCATACCGTATGAATCCGTGCCCGAGGTTTTAAAAACGATAATGGTGACGCTCGGGCGGAATGATGAAGTTTTTTCATTTTTATTGAGGATAAACAAAGAAAAAACCGCCTATGAAGCGGCGCTGGTGCCGCCGGACATTGGCGATTATGATTTTTGCATCACGATTCTTGATTATAAAAACCAAATGTTAAAAAAAATCGGCGCCGGTTTGCGAGTGTTTAAAACGCAAACCGTGCCCAAAACCAAAATTATTGAATACGCGGTTATTAAAAAATTGCCCCCAATCATATATATATCAATTATTTTATTCACTGTTTTTATGAGCTGGAAAATATATCATGCGGTTAAAAAAAAGCGCAAAAAATCACAAATCACAAATCACAAATTACAAACAAATCACAGCGAACAAATTACAAACAAATCAGATTGAACAAACAATAAAAACAATAAATGGGACACAAAAGCAAAAATTATCAGAATTTAGAAGATAGAACGTTAATCTTCGCAAGAAAAATAATTCAACTTTGCAAAAAATCAAAACAAATACGATAAATACAGAACTGATAAAACAAATAATTCGTTCGTCAGGATCAATTGGCGCGAATTATCGGGAAGCGAATGAATCATTGGGAAAGAATGATTTTGCATATCGGTTGAGAATCTCCCGTAAAGAGGCGAAGGAAACGAGCTATTGACTGGAATTAATAATGGAAGAAAGTCCCCTTTTAAAAGAATATTGCCGACTTGTCAAAAGAAGTGCGTGAAATAAGGAATATCCTTTCATCAATAACAGCGAAAACCAAAAAATAAAGATATGTGCTTGCCGTCGCATAAACTTGGTGTGTGTGTTGCAATATGTTTGTAATTTGTGGTTTGTTTGTTATTTGTAATTTGTAATTTTCAACATGTTGTTTTGCCGGCTATCCCAAAAATTAATAACCGCTACCGCTGCCATTGTTATCCTGGCTGGTTTTGGTTTGGCCGGTGCCTCTTTCAATCCTCAAATAAATTATCAGGGCAAGCTCACCGATAACAGCAACGTTCCGGCGCCCGACGGCGATTATACGATAATTTTTAAATTCTATGACGCGCTCACTAGCGGGAATTTGCTGTGGACCGAAAGCTGGGATGGAGAAAGCGGCCGGTCAAAGGTTGCAATTTCAAACGGCCTGTTTTCCGTGATGCTGGGAACATATGAAAGCTTATCGGGCATTGATTTTAACCAGACAATCTATTTGAGCGTGCAAGTGGAAAGCGACGACCCCATGACTCCGCGCAAAATAATCGGCGCGGTTCCCGCGGCTTTCCAAGCGCAGGAACTGGGCGGCTACACGTGGACGGTTCCCGGAACCATCGGCTCCACTACGCCCAATACCGGCGCGTTCACCACATTGTCGGCGGCATACAGCGGCGCGTCAACCGCATTAACGATTAACCAATCTGGCGCGGGGTGGCTGGCGGATATCCAAAAGAGCGGCGCGCCAAAATTTATGATTGATAACTCGGGTAACGTGGGTATTGGCACCACGTCTCCCACCGCGACACTCCATCTGAAGGCCGGTACCGCGGACGCAAGCACCGCGCCCTTGAAATTCACCAGTGGCACCAACCTTACCAGTCCGGAAGCCGGGGCCATGGAATTTGCCGGAACAAATTTATATTTCACTCCCAGCGCCAGCAGAAAGACATTTGCCTTCACCGATTCTAACATCACCGGCACGGCAGGAGGATTGAGTTCAACCCTGGCTGTTACCAGCGGCGGCACGGGCCTTTCCACCATTGCCGCCGGCTCAATTGTTGCCGCCAATTCAGCGGATACGTTAAGCGCGATTACCTCTGCCAGTGGTACAAAGATTTTAACCAACACCGCCGGCACCATCAGCTGGGAAACGGCCGGCGGAGGCGGAGCCGACACCGCGCTCTCCAATTTGGCAAGCGTTGCCATTAATGCCAGCCTTCTGCCCGGCTCCAATGATTCCATTGACATTGGAGACAATACCCACCGCTGGAAAGATCTTTATCTTGGAGGGGAGACTCTGCATCTTGGGGCCTCTACCGACGACGAAAGCACGCTCTCCTACGATGCCGAAAACAACAAGCTCTATGTGGGTGTGGGGGGTTCCACCCAATTGACCATTGGCCAAGACGGCAATGTGGGTATTGGCACGAGTTCGCTTGCGGATGCCAAATTCAAGATTGTGGCGAATAACATCATGGCATCGGATAGTTACGACACTCAAGGCAAAATCGCCAGCATTGGCAATGCAACGGTATTGGACGGCAAGCTTCAGATTGCCACTTGCGGCGTTTTCACCGTCGAAGGCGCGGGCGGATTAACTTACGGCACCGTGGTCGGTCCCGATGGCGAGTGCTGGCTGGATCGCAATCTCGGCGCGGCGCAAGTAGCCACATCCTCGAGCGACTCCGCTTCTTACGGATACTACTACCAATGGGGCAGGCCGACAGACGGACACCAAATTTCCAGTAGCGGAACAACAACCACCAATGCCACCAGCGATATTCCCGGCCACGCGAATTTCATCAAAGAATCCAGCTCGCCTTACGATTGGCGCGTCCCGCAAAGCCCGAACGAAGCCACTCTTTGGGCGGGCGAGAACGGCGGATCCAATAATCCGTGTCCGTCCGGCTGGCATGTGCCGACACAGTCGGAATGGGTGACGGTGGCCGGATATTTTTCGCCGCAAACCAGCGTTGGCGCGTTCAATTCAACGCTTAAATTGTCGCTAGCCGGCTACCGCGCTCGCGCCGATGCCTCGCTTTACGGTCAGGGCA
>Ga0265592_1000285_pt1 | contig 28943 bp, 22 predicted proteins | sample saktaG_7_FD_190141 | JGI IMG/M metagenome (GOLD analysis project Ga0265592, IMG submission 190141) | Saline water microbial communities from Sakinaw Lake, British Columbia, Canada - sak_2010_1_5_120m | ecosystem: Environmental > Aquatic > Non-marine Saline and Alkaline > Saline ... | reverse complement strand
AAAAGAAAATCCTGAATGGAAAGACCTATCTGAAGAATGGTTTGATGAATGAAGCTGAATAGTCATGTCATGCATATAAAGCACTCATTGCATCATTATCTTATGATAATACTGGATTCCCGATCAGGTCGGGAATGACACGGCTTTTTTATGAGCTCAATATTCTTTAAAAAAAGCAAAAGCAAAAGTTAGTAAAAAGATGCTTAAAAGTAAACACTATTGTTCACCTAACTCGGATAGACCGATCCAAAAAGAATTCACCACAGAGAACACCCCGATACAGTCATTCCCTGTTAAATATTGCCCGCCCTGTGTAATTGCTTTGCACCACTTCGTGGATTACACAGGGCAAGCATTTCACAGGGTAAACTTCCTTACGGGGCAGGCAGATATCACCGAGAAAGATAAAAAAAATATATAAAAAGTTGGAATAAAATGTAAATGGTATAAACACTTATCAATAAAGGCATCACAGAATTAGATGAAATTATTTTGCCAAAATATAGCAGAATTATAGAATTAAGTGACTAAATTGGTAAAGTTATATTTATCTCAATAAGAGAATTTTGGGGGAATTTATGAATTTATTTTTACTTAATATATTGCAAAGATAAATACCGTTTGCAGCTTTAAAGCCGTACCGATCGCAGCAGGACCATACAAAGGTGTATGTTCCACTTACATTTTGTTCACAATCGAGTTCCACAACTGTTTGTCCTTTGATATTTGTAATAATGCATCGGAGTTCCTGCAAGGGTTTTTCTGTATGGAAAGATATATTCACAGATGCTTGAAAGGGATTCGGAGAAATGACAAACGATGAGGATGGGAATGAAGGATCTTCATCAGCACCTGTGATATACAGAGTGTTTGACTGCACATCGTACTCACCATCGCTGAACTGCGCCTGAGCGTGAGAGCTAATTTGTGATGTGGGAATTGTAAGTGTAAAAAGACTGCCGGTTTCATAAGAATGGTCCCCTGGTATCATAGTAAATTCAATCGAATCGTCAACAACAATATTGTGCACCGTTGGCAGGTTGTTGTCTGTATCTGTATAGGTGATGAAAAAAGTAATTGAGTCATTATCAGAACTGTATGCGAGATCAGAAAGCTGTGGCGGCGCATTTACGCCAATGGTTCTTTCTTCATGTGTTGGATAAAACAGCACAGCTGGAGTGGAGTCATTAATAGTGACAAGCGGATTCAGACTTATCGTAGCGGTTATTGCATCCATTGCAAGGCAGCCGTAGCTATTGGGCCAGGGACCGAACTGCGGATCGGAAGTAAGGTCATCAATATCGCAAGCCAGATAGAGTTTTCCATTGTAAACCTGCGCTTGAATGTTGCCGATCTGCTGGTATGATGAGTCTGCGATATCTCCCTTATACAATCCGGTCTGCACACCAAAAGGAGGGATGTCAGCATAGACAAGAGCATAACCGACAGAATCTTCTGTTTCCGGATTTATAAGACCAACCATATACACATACCAAGGCGGGAGGAAAGAGAAAGTTTCATAAAGTGGCCACTCTGTGTCGTTGTTGTTGAGAGTAAAATAGAATTTATCATCGGAATAGGAAGCCCAGAATTCAGTCAGATCAAGAAAAGGACTTCCAGTCTGGTCTCCGGTTTCTTCCTGGCAGACTTCTATCATATAATTGTCCGGCGGCGGGAACAGGTCAAGGGAATTCTCGGGAGTCATGGAAAGATAGAGGTTCAGGAATAGCGTATCCAGCCAGGTAGAGAAATTTGATTGCAAGCCATAATGGAACATACCCGATCCCGGCAAGCCAAGTGTATCGGAAAGAGTATTCATATACCCGGGTAGAAATAGCGGCTGCATGGTCTTATCAGTCCAGCTTTGTTGGTCGTCAGTTGAGTAAAAGAGCATGGTTTCGCAGGAATCCACAGAAATGGACTCTATATCCACATTGACAACTATGTCCTCGTTCGGTACCAGCGCTGATGTGCAGAAGTTGCTCCATAACTGAATATTTTGTGCGGAGAGTAGCAGGGGGAAAGAGAGAATTATGAATATGAGAAAAAACCTTTTGTTCATATATGATCCTTATTTAAGAAATATTATTTTTCTTAAGTAACTCCCTTGTTTTGTGTCAAGTTTACAAAGATACAATCCAGCACTTACTTCTTTTCCGGTTTCATCCCTTCCATCCCAGGTAACAGAGACGGGGAGACCGGGAGAGGGGGCGACAGGGAGAAATTCGTGTACGATTTGTCCTTTTATATTATAAATCTTAATTTTAGATAATTCGTGTGAATTCAATTTTCCTGTAAACGATATGGTAGTTGTGGTAGAAAATGGATTAGGTAAAGCCGTAAACCGAGAAATTGCATAAGCCGGTTCGTCAATACTGTAACACCATATTCTTTCTACAAATTCAGGATGATCAATAAATGGGTTTCGGTTGTGCTGCCAGTTTGTGTAGATTTTTTCATTTCTTGTCATTTCAAAAGGATCAACTGCATCATCGAGATGCCACTGAATGAGCGTGCTCTCTTTTGCATGATAGGGCTGTCCGTCCGGTGAAGAGGGAATATAATCAACCATTTCCAGGTCGGGTTCGCCATTCTCACCTTCATAGCGGACTGCCATGTACATGATCATGCGTGCGATATCGCCCTTTACCTCGTCACGGGCTTCAAAGGAATCGCTGTCCGTATTGCCTGCATAATCTCCATAATAGCCATATACTGCACTTCCGCCGTTATCAAAATCCTTATTCCCGCGTATTGAGTTGACTCCTACATCACTTGGCCGCACATGATGAGCATCGGTTCCGCAAGGGGGTACCGTGCCGAAATCTCCGTGTGACTTTGCCCAGACATGTTCTCGATTCCACTCGCCAAGCAGTCCACCAAAAGTATCTTTGCCTTGGGATCGTCCGGTGTATATTAAGATGACATTATTAGAATTATTTGGATCTTCATCGGTATTCGTCAGAATGTAATCACGAAGCGCATCATAGCTGTAGGTGGTATGACCTTTGATGATGTTGTAGAGAGCTGTTTTGAGTTCATCTCCATACAATCCTTCCGTGCCGTCGTAATAATCTGCAAACAGAAATGATGCGAATACAAGAAAAAAAACAATGCTAAAAACTACTTTCTTCATATAAAAAAACCTCGCACTGTCATTGCTGCGAGGTCGAATTCTTGTAAAGTTTATTGAGTTCTACAAAATCATACGGAATAAACTTATGCTCAAATTATGCTTTCTTCTTTTTTATTTTAAATACATATACCGTGACAAAAGCTGAAGCTAAAAAGCTTGATATAATCGCTTTCCACCACGGAATAAGTGCGTCTGCTTGAAGAATTGACAATGTAAGATTACCTGTGGTCATAAAGGACATCCAAAGAAGAGCAAACGATATCACAAAAAACAGCATCCAATTATCGATCATCTTAGTTCTTAATTTTTCGAAAATCATCTACTCCCTCCCGTTTTTTTTATAGAATTTCATAAGATCCTATCTTATTAACACAACCTTCTGCACATTCCTATCTTTGCCGTTTTGCAAAATACAGAAATACACCCCCGCGCTTACATCTTTGCCATTCTCATCCTTCCCATCCCAGACTGCATAAAATCCTAAATCCGAAGTACTAAATCCTAATTCTCTAATCATTTGTCCTTTTATGTTGTATATAGAAATCTCGGTGTTCTCTGTGCTCTCTGTGGTTTTATTGAATGATATTGTGGTAGAGGTCGAGAAGGGATTTGGTGTGGCTGTCAGCAGGATTGTTTCTTCAGGATGCTCAGGTTCGACGGCTACCGGGATATATCCAAGTGTTCCGTTTGTATTTATATTTTGCGCATAAATGTCTCTGCCGCTTCGCTCGTCTTCCCATGCAACGATCCACTGTGAAGAAGATAATTTTCCAGCTGTCGTGTGCGGCTTAAACGAGCTGACAGAACACATTGTTACTTTGTCGCCTGTCCATATAAAATCACCATTGGAGTCCATCGCCATAGCTTTTATATAATTTTCAAGCGTTCCTTCGGTGTAAAAAACGGTCACGTCAGTAGTTGTATGCCCAATGCCAAATGGATAGACATTGACAGCCGAAAGAGGAATGATACTTCTTCCAGCGTCTTCCCATTCTCTCGTACCCGCCATATCGAATTTCTGTCCATAGATCCCCCGATTATTCTGATCGGCATCCATTTCATTCCAATAAGTATAGAGTATTTGGGTATCCTCAAGATATGCGAGTTGAGGATAGTAATGCTCATTGTATTCATTTGTCGATGCGATGACACCATTCGTGGTAAAGAGACAAATTCCGCCGGAATCAACATGCTGCACATAAATATCAGCATTGATGTTAGAATCTCTGTCATCATACCAGCCAATGAAAAAGCCGTAATTTTCATCAGGCACGATCGGAAGTACCTGAGTCCAAGCAGTAATAGCACCGGCAGTGGATATTGCACATGGCTGAGCCCAGACAGTATTTCCGTTTGCATTATATTTCTGAGCATAAATGTGGCGGGTAGGATACATTATAGACCCCGAGTCGTCAAAATATTTCACGATGATATTGTCATTTTCAACTGCAATTGGCTGGGGCCATGAATACCTATTTGCTCCGGAAATACTAATCCCTGTTGCACCCCACTGGAGTGTGCCATCAGGACTTATTTTTTGTAATCGGCTGATATCTCCGGAACCCCAAGCAACGACAGCATTCCCAGCGCTGGTGACTGTTACTTTTGGAGATACATCAAAATCAGTCGTGTTTGATAGTTCAAGCCCATCTGGTCCCCACACGAAGCTGCCATCAGGTGAAATGCGGTAGGCGTAAACATTATTATTGCCGGCATTTCTGATATCCTGAAAAGTAAGGATCGCATAATTGTCCTGATCGACTGTCATATCCCAGTCCGTAAGCCATGACATAGACGTGTGATCACTAATGAGTATTCCGTTGGCTACCCATTGCGGATTTCCTGTAGAATTATATCTCTGCAGTCGCACATTATAGTTACCTTCCGCACTTGAAAAATATCCGATATAGATATCGCCGGTCGGTCCGGCAACTACTTTGGGAATTGCATCTTCTCCTGAAAGATTACACACTACAGTGTTTATTGATGGGTCGGAAGACCACTCTGCATACAGTGCAGCAACAAATAGTGCACAAAACAAAATCGTAAGAAAAGCTCTTTTTTTCATACAACCTCCGTGTCTTTGTTTGTATTGAAAAATTTTAGGTTAACTCTGGATAAAACTTTCAACTCATTTATTTGTATTTTTGATAGAAAATTCACCTTTGCTGTCAAGAAATTGTACAAATAACATTGGCATACCCCCAAAATTTTTCATATTCATGACACTTTAAGTAAAACTTATTGAATATCATCCGTATAAATAGTAAAAGAAAGAAATAACCATAATAGTTACAAGCACTGTCACACTGATGTTCTCGAAGTGCAAAGTGGGACAGACCCTTCGACAAGCTCAGGGTGACAACAGCAAGGATAGATACAAAGTTAAAAGCACTGTCACACTGAGGTTATCGAAGTGCGAAGTGGGACAGACCCTTCTCCGCCAGCTGGCGGATCAGGGTGACAACAGCAAGGATAGATAAAAATCAACAGTGTGCTATATGTTATTTTCCACAAAGATTTCTCCGCAAACACTTTATTCATGCACTATCCAGAGAATCTTCATCGAATTTTTGGGGTATCCCTGATTGTACAAATAACATGCGTATCCCAAAAATGGGAAAGGGAGAACGTATACAATTTTCGATTTTCAATTAATCTCTAAAAATAACATGAGACATGTTGAAGAGCATGTCTTAAGTTGAGGAATGCTTTATGAATTACTTATCACAAGCTCTGCGACTTGTGACAAGGTAATTCTTTGATACAATGACATTTTCTTTTGTTTATTGAAGGATTTCCACTGAGATTGAGCAGTAATTTTTTGCATAAAAAAAAGACGCACCGAAGTGCGCCTTTGGAAGAAATAATTGAGTATTCCTTATTTCATCAATATCATTTTCTTTGTAACAATTTCCTTACCTGTATCAAGAGTATATAAATAAATTCCGCTTGCAGCAATTCTGCCACTTTCGTCCAGCCCGTTCCAGGTTGCAGATTGATCTTCCGGAATGAGGGTTTTTACAAGCTGTCCTTGAATATTGTAGATCTTTATCTGTCCGACTACAGTATGCGGAAGTGAGAAGGAGATTGTGGTCGAACCACTGAAAGGATTCGGATTGTTCTGTATAACGAGCTCACTACCGGGATTAGGATCAACAGACACATTAGAAATAATATCACTTGCATCTCGGGGATTGATGCGATAATGCTCATCCGAGTAATTCCAGTCAACCACACCGATAATATCGTAAGGGTCACCGGACGCAACTGCAGAATCAAGAAGTGTGCCTGTGACAGCGTAATTATAATCAACAGCATCGCCAATCACAAATGTCGTATTCCAAGCATCATCAGAGCCAACATAGGCATCTGTATCAATGCCTTGTATGATAGCATTATCAATCATAATGAGCTGACCTTCCCATATTTCTGCAGGATCAGTATTTGCAGGGATTGTCCAATCAATAGCGGATCCACTAATAATAGTTGGCGTTATCTCAGTTCCAGTCTCAAGGTCTAAGAGAACCGGATCTACCAATTCGGTTTTATTGTTGTACTCATCGCGTGTTGCATAGAAAAGAATCTCGTCATTCACTTCTACAAGATCAATAAAATCATAATCGAAAATATGTACGCCATTATATGCACCCGTGTCATCACTTACCCAAACATCGCTGAACGCATCGTTTGCAGTAACAGTAGCAGAGAAGGTTGCCACTCTGTCATTCAGGATATGTCCCTTACTGGGATTATTTGTATTTGTCAGCGCAATTGGTATGATACCTGCATAGAAATCATAATCTGTATCACTGTTGGAATCATAGATATTATCAAGAATGAGGTCCCCGATCATGTCCTGAGATGAGCCCGAGAGGTGTACTATACGGGGTTCATCCCCATCTATCTCGACTGTGCTAAAAGTAATAGTTGCTGTTCCGGTCAGGTAATAGCTGCTTGGTGATGCGCTTGTTATATCAAGGTCATAGAGCACGTCCATGGCATCTGTGCTAAGAGCCCATGCCTTGATGACGCTCGGTTCACCGCCACTTGGAATTATATCGTCTGCATCACGGGGATTTATACGATAGTAACTACCGCTGAAGCCCCAATCAACTACACCAACTATACCAACAGGATTACCTGAAGCAACTGCTGCATCAAGGTTAGTGCCGGTAGCTGCATATGCGTTATCGACATTATCACCTATCACAAAGGATGTTACCCAGCCGTCATCCGAGCCCATGTAGAGATCTGTTTCAACGATTGCTGCAACTACGACATTTTGAATTTCAACAAGCTGACCTTCCCACTGCTCGGCAGGATTCGTATTTGCTGCGATTGTCATATCAATATTCGAGCCGGGAATGACTGTAGGGGTAATGGGAAATCCGCTATATGAATTTATGATAAAAGGGGTTGTAAGTTCTGTCAGATTATTATACTCAGTTCGTTCGGCTATAAAGAGAACCTGATCATCGACAGCAACATCATTAATAAAATTATAATCATAAAGGGTTACGCCGTTATACGCACCCTCGAAATCACTCACCCAGACATTACTATAATCATCGTTGGCAGTGACGGTCGCATCAAAGGTTGCCAGAATGCCGTTTTCAATATGCCCTTCGCTGGGGTAGAGCGTGTTTGTCAATGCAATGGGGGTTACACCTGCATAGAATTCATAATCTGTAACATTTGCTACATCTGTGATAGTATCAAGTATCAGATCGCCGATCATGCTCTGAGACGCATCGGTAAGATGTACAAGGGTCGGGTCTGTTCCGTCGATAGTTGCTGCTGTGAAAGTAATCGTTGCAGTTCCTGTAAGCTGGTAATCGGCAACGGAAACTGATGTCATTGACATGGAATAAAATACATCCATATCTTCAGTTCCTATTGCATATGCTTTAATAATAACTGCTGTGGCTGCGCCAAAGGACTGATTATTATTAAGCGCACCGGGTGTTTCAGGTGCAGGTTCCAGCCAGAAAAAGTCAGAATATTGGGTTCCTGTTCCTGATAATTGAAGCGATTCTCCAATTTCACCTGGTTCTGAAACTCCAATATCTGTTGACGTTAAGCCAATCGCGGGACCGTCTGTCGCAGTCAGAGTACCTTCATAGGATAAGAATTGAATTACTGTTCCCTGATAGTCAAGAGAAAGACCGTCATCAGGTCCGTTTTGAATTCCATTTTCAGGATAAACATAATAATAAAAAGTATAATTGCCACTCGTATTGCCGACAGTGAAATCATTAAGAGTTTTAGAATTATACACCGCTCCGTTGTTTCCGTTATAAAGACTAACAGTAAAACCGCTTAGTGTATAAGAACCAGGATTTTCAATTACAATTTCAAGAAACTCTCCTACATCTGTACCGAAATTGTCATAGTGAATTTCATTGAGCCATGCATTCTGTCCATAACAAAAGAACCCGATAAGCATAGCAATAAGTAAAATAGCTAATTTTTTCATGCTACCTCCATATAAGTTTTTTTTGGTTTCATTCTTTTTTTTCATACATTTGTTATATTAAATTTTGATAAATTTCTGTCAATATTTTGTGCATTTAAAAATTTTTAGAGGAAAACACCTTGAGAGTGAAGCCGTTTGCGAAGCCCATAATAGGTGTTTATAAGAATAAGTTCATGATGAACATGTCCGTTGATCATGCGCTTGCCTTCTTCCAGCAAAATAACTATATTTTGAATGATCCTGTCGGAAATTTGATACATATCCAGAAATTCCTGCAGCTTTTCTTCATGATCAATATTAGAGATCGTTTCAGAGCCATGCGTATATCTGCACACATCATCGAACCATATCGCGAGAAAATCCAAAATATCTTTTAGAAGCTCTTCATTGCGATTATTAACAAAATTTTGGGCGATTCTTCGGATTGTTGCGAGATTGTCCTTCATCAGTGCATCAATAATATCCAACGCCATTTTGCGGGCTTCGATGAAATCGGTCTTTGAAAGCTGAATTGCTTTTGCCATACTTCCATTTGCGATTCTTGCACTAATTCGTGCTAAAGCCGGCTCGGTATAATAGTGTTGAACAAGATGATCCTCAATGATCTGCGACGGAATTGCATTAAAGCGGACTCTCTGACAGCGTGAAATGATCGTGGGTAGCAGTCGGGAATAATTGGTTGTTGTGAGAATTATTGCTGCATAAGAAGGCGGTTCTTCGAGGGTTTTCAGAAAAGCATTGGCTGCCTGAACTGTCATCTCCTCTGCCTGAACAATGATCACGACGCGATAATTCCCTTCATTCGGACTATAGCAAAGTTTTCGTTCTATCATGCGGATCTTATCAATGTGTATTGATGTTGATTTTCCAAACTGCATACGTTCATAGGGAGTGAGTTTTAGCTGCTCGATATATGCCTGCACCTGCTGTTGTTCTTCCTGCTTTTTATACTCGCCTTCATCTGATATATCGAACTTTGGAGTGGGGAAGATCAGATCAACATCTGGGTGGATGAAGGAATCAATCTTATGGCAGGAAGGGCAGGTTTCATCGGCTCCATTGTCCGGATGTTTGCAATTGATGATCTTTGCGAATTCAAGGGCAGTGGCAAGTTTTCCCACACCTGCGGGACCGTAAAAAAGATAGCTCTGCACTGCTTTTTCTTCATTGATGAGTTGAGCAAGAATTCTATGTGCCTGCTGCTGTCCTTTTATTAGTTTAAACATTTGATGTTATTCTTGTTTCTCCACATTGATCTCACCGGCTTTCTGCAGAGCAATTTTCGTGAGAATAGGACCGATGATCTCAAAGAAAATACAGGTGGCTGTCACGGTAGTAATTACTATCGTGCCAATCTGATCGCCGCTTGTGATAAGAGTTTTTCCGATACTTTTCCCTAATCCGCTGAAATCCTGTTTTACGATAAGTGATAGCCCAATAGCCACACCTGCCTGGGAAAGTATGCCCAATCCGATATAATTACGCACGTTTTTGGAAACATTTCCAAATAGCGCCCCAAGACGCGAACCACCAATCAGTCCGACGGACCGTGCTATGATATACACAACTCCGAGCAACCCAAGTGAGGGCAATGTACCTATTTGGAGATTTGTCCCGGCGAGAGTAAAAAACAGAATAAATAGAAGGGGAATGACATTCGTGAGTTCCCTGTGAATGGTCTCAATAAGATTGCGCCGCTGGGTGTTTATGATCAAAATGCCGGCAGTCATATTGGTGAGGATCAATGAAAGATGAAATGCGCGGGAGAGTCCGACCATAAGAAGCACTACGCTGAATATATGGATGAAATAATCGCTTGAGCTTTTCAATTTTCTCACCAAAATACAGAAAAGAGCTCCCACGATCAATCCGATTATAATGCTCAGTGCTATTTCTTTCATCGGTGTAAGGATCAGTGCAAAGAATCCTCCGGTTGAAGTTCCTGTCTGGTTCATAAGAATATTTCTTGCAATAGCTGATGCAAATCCAAATATGATAATTCCCAGCCCATCATCAAATCCGACAACTGCGTACAGGGCTTTTGTGAGCTCTCCTTTTGCACGGTATTCTTTTATGACAGCAACAGTGCCGGCAGGAGCGCTGGCAGGAGCTATCGAACCAAAAATGAGGGCAAGAGGAATATTTTTTGTGACAAGCCATACTGCAAAGAAAACAAGTATAAATGTACCAAAGGATTCAGCAAAAATAATTGAAATAATACCCGAACCCTGCTTTTTAAGATCGTTCAGATTGAGTTCGAGACCAATTGTAAGTGCAACAAAACCAAGAGCGATCTCAGTAATAAAGGAGAGCTGGCTCTGTATCGATTGTGAGAAAATTCCAAGAAAAGAAGGTCCAATTAACACACCAAAGAACATATACCCGATGATTAAAGGCAAGCGAATTGCTTTGGTGAGTTTCCCGAAATAAAAGCTCATCAGTGCCACTAAACCGATCAATGCAAGGATTGGCAAAGAGTGTGCCTGAAAATAGTGCTGGATTGAAGTAAAAAAGTTCATTGTGTGTATTTCTCTATCTGTTTAAACTGCCTGAAAAATAGCCCACGTCATTGGTTATCACGAGAATGCCGTCTTTGTTTTTCAGTCCGCTCATCATAGTTTTTATCTGGCGTAGAACTTCATTTGAGAGCTTTTTTGGAACAACTGCCACGATGATCTTATTAAATCCTTTTTCGCTTTCGTTCCAGAAGCTGGCAAAAAGTGGTAGCGCATGCAGATAGTATCCCGGATTGTTTGCATCGATTATTGAAACATGAGCTTCTGCGATCTCCGAAAATATCTGAAGCAGATCCTCGAATTTATCATCGATCTGAACAAATACATGAAAAAGTGTGTTCTCTACACTCGGCTTATAATCAGGTTCCTCTTTGAGAGCGATATGCTTGTAGAATATTTCATAGACTTTTTCGGGACTGATCTGATTTACGATCTCATCCACTGTTTCGCTGGATTGTAGTATCTGTGAAATTCGCGCAAGAAGACTAATATGGTCATTTCGTTTGGATTTCGGAGCAAAAATGAATATGAAAAGTTTAACATTTTTCTTATCGATAGCTTTGAAATTTACTCCCGAATGCACGATTAGAATCCCGATCACAAAATCTTCAAGGTCATCCAATGTGCAGTGAGGAAGTGCAATACCATTTCCAATTCCCGTAGAAAGCAACTCTTCTCGTTCTGCCAGTTTATTATAAAGTTCTTCGGGCTTGTAACTGGCAAGTCCCGGACAGGTCGCAGCCATATCCGCAATTTTATGAAGGACTGCATCTTTGTCTTTCAAAGAATCATCGATTGCGATCGAATCTTTGCATAGGATTTTTTGTAGGTCCATAGTTTACCCCTTCTTCATAGCTTTTTGTATTTTTGACCAGTCATCCTTCAGCGTGACAGTTCTGTTGAATACAAGCTTCTTATCTGTTGAATATTTTTCATCAACACAGAAGTAGCCCTTACGCTCAAACTGCATTCTATCTCCAGGTTTCACATTTGCAAGAGCAGGTTCGAGTTTGCTGCCGACGAGAATCTCCAGCGAATCAGGATTTATATTTGATATGAAATCTTTACCTTCGGGAGCATCATTCGGATTTTCATTTACGAATAATTTTTCATAGAGCCGTACTTCGGCATTAATGGCATGAGGTGCAGAGACCCAGTGCAACGTTGCTTTCACTTTTCTTCCATCGGAAGCAGAACCACCCTTTGTTTCCGGATCATAAGTACAATGCAATTCGATCACATTTCCATCATCATCTTTTACAAAACTGTTGCATTTCAGGAAATAGGCATAGCGAAGCCGCACCTCGCGCCCGGGAGCAAGGCGGTAGAATTTTTTCGGTGGATCTTCCATGAAATCATCTTGCTCGATGTATAATTCTTTTGAGAAGGGCACTTTCCTTGTTCCAGCAGATGGATCTTCCGGATTGTTGATAGCTTTTAGTTCTTCCACCTGTCCTTCCGGGTAATTATCGATAATAACTTTCAGGGGTTTAAGAACAGCCATATAGCGGTTCGCTGTCTTATTGAGTTCTTCGCGAATGCAGTGCTCAAGAAGTGCATGATCTACGATGTTGTCACTTTTTGCAATACCTATCCTGTCCAGGAAATCCCATATAGAATCCGAAGTGTATCCTCTTCTACGCAGCCCGGAAATTGTCGGCATTCTCGGGTCATCCCAGCCGTCAACATACCCTTCTTCCACGAGCATGATGAGCTTCCGCTTGCTGAGCACGGTGTATGAAAGATTAAGCCGGGCAAATTCGATCTGTTGAGGATGAAAGATATCGAGTTCATCGAGAAACCAGTTATAAAGCGGGCGGTGATTTTCAAATTCAATGGAGCAGAGTGAGTGAGTGATCCTCTCAATCGAGTCCGATTGCCCATGAGTAAAATCATACGTCGGATAGATGCACCACTCATCACCGGTTCGATGATGGGTTTTGTACATGATGCGATACATCACAGGGTCGCGCATATTCATATTGGGATGAGCCATATCGATCTTGGCTCGAAGTGTCTTTTCACCTTCTGCGAACTCACCGTTCTTCATTTTATGAAAGAGTTCGAGATTTTTTTCTACAGGGCGGTCACGAAATGGGCTGTTCTTGCCGGGCTCGGTAAGTGTGCCGCGGTATTCGCGGATCTCGTCAGCGCTCAGATCATCGACATATGCTTTCCCCTTTTTGATGAGCTTCAGTGCATAGTCATAGAGAATTGGAAAATAGTCCGAAGCATGGAACAGCCGGTCTTCCCAGTTGGTGCCGAGCCATTTCATATCTGTGAGAATTGCCTCAACATACTTGGTCTCTTCTTTTATAGGATTTGTATCATCAAAGCGGAGATTGAATTTACCTTCATACTGTACCGAGATTCCGTAGTTCAGGCAGATCGCTTTTGCATGTCCGATATGAAGAAAACCGTTGGGCTCCGGTGGGAAACGCGTGTGCACGGCGCCGTTATGCTTCTTGTTGTTTCTGTCTTCTTCAATGATCTGTCGAATAAAATCTTTCGATCCTGAATCTTCATTCTTTGTAAGCAGTTCTTTTATTTTTTTATTGTCCATTGTGCTCCTACGAATTACGCATTCAAAACGCTTTTCAGGCGTGCAATTGCTTCTTTAGTTCCAAGAATGTCAATTAATGTAGGAATATCCGGTCCGTGAACTTCGCCAAAAAGTGCAAGGCGCAGCGGGGAATAGAGCTCTTTTCCTTTCACGCCGATAGCGATGGTCGTTTCTTTGACCAGATCTTTTATCTCATCTTCTGACCAGCTTTCATGTGAGCTCAAACGCTCGATCCAGAACGCAAACAGTTTTTGAGCATTTTCTTTGGAAACGATGCCTTTATCTTCAGCAGAAAATACAAGGTCGTTGTAGAACATCTCGGAATGTGCGATCATTTTTGGGATCGTTGTTGCGCGGTTGCGTGCATTATCCACAACTTTTAGATATTTTTTATGATCCGAAATATCGAGTCCTGCTCTTTCAAAATATGGCTTTGCTCTTTCTGCAACATACTCGAGATCGAGATTTCGCAGATACGAGCCGTTCATCCAGTTGAGTTTTTCCACATCAAAAACTGCGCCGGATTTGCTGATCCGTTTGAGAGAAAATGTTTTGATAAGTTCCTCAAGCGTGTAGAATTCTCTGTCATCATTGGAATGCCAGCCGAGCAGTGCTACGAAATTAATGAGTGCTTCCGGCAGATATCCTTTTGCGAGATAATCTTCCACCGCAACATCGCCCTGACGCTTGCTGAGTTTTGTTTTATCGGGATTGAGCAGCAGTGGTAAATGCACGAACTTTGGCACTTTCCAGCCGAGGGATTCGTACATAAAAATATGCTTCGGTACGCTGATTAGCCATTCCTCTCCGCGTATTACATGGCTGATCTTCATGAGATGGTCGTCCACCACATTTGCCAGATGATAGGTTGGGAAGCCGTCGGATTTCATGATGACCTGGTCATCGACAAGTGCGTTATCCACTTCCACGCGTTCGCGAACCACATCATAAAATACTGTTGAGCCCTCTTTGGGAATTTTCAGGCGTACCACATGAGGAATGTTCCGTGCGAGTTTTCCCTGTACTTCTTCCAGAGAGAGGTTTCTACATTTGCCATCATACATGACCGCAGTATTATTTTCTTTTGCTTCGTTGCGCAGTTTTTCCAGACGCTCTTCAGGACAGAAGCAATAGTAGGCAGCGCCCTTGTCGATCAATTCCTGTGCGTATTTTCTATAAAGATCACTTCTTTCTGATTGGATATAGGGTCCGTATTCACCGCCGATGACAGGACCTTCATCGTAGTCCAATCCAACTTCTTTTATGGTTTTCAGCAGGTCTTCCTGGGCGCCCGGAATGTAGCGTTTGCGGTCAGTATCTTCGATCCTTAAAATAAATGATCCGTTATTTTTTTTTGCGAACAGGTAGTCGAACAAAGCGGTACGAAGTCCGCCCACATGCAGATAGCCGGTGGGACTCGGGGCAAAGCGTACTCGAATATCAGGATTCTTTGATGTGGACATAAAAATGTTCCTTTTTGATTTTTTTATACAAACCTTTTTCAGGTTTTCTTTGTCAAGAATGGGAGTAGACTGAAGAGTAGATTATTACCTCGTGCCTAAGTTGAACTTTGACACGCTTCAAGGTTTCAATCGCAATATGATTTTTCACAAACTAAATTTGACAAAAATATTTTAATTATACAAATGGGATTCGACATAGGCGGTGTTTATGAAAAAAATATTTATTTTGTTGTTTTTACTTCTTTGCGTTACACTTTCCGTGCAAGGCAATCCGATTATGACTGCATTTTTCAGCGAAATCTATTTTGATGATAACAACGAGTGGTCAATTGAATTATACGATTATTACCAAGTTGGTATTTACACTCTCGACGATTGCTACATAGAGAGCACAACTAATATGGCATTCTTCAACATTGGTATAACATTTACCTCAAACGATACCCTTGTGGTTACGAATGACGACATGCAGACCGATCTTACCATTAATCGGGAAGGAGATTGTCTTGTAATGGGCGGATATACATACGATGAGATGAGTTGGGGTGATTATCCTTATTCGCTGGTCAATGCACCAGATCCCGGTCAGTCGTTGGTTCGTGTTGTTCCATATTATGATTATTTCTTACTCGCAAAAGAGAACCAGCCATCCCTTGGGTATAATCCTTTTGATGCTCAAACCTTTGGCAGCTTAGAGGGAATTGTTACGTACAGCAACGGCGAAATAGTAAGTGGCGCAGAGGTTTCCTTTTATCCTGTTTATTACAGTGTGATTACCGATGAATGCGGGTATTTCTGTATTTGCGATATGTATGGAATGAATTACATTCTTACCGTTACCCTGAATGATACAATAATATTTGAAACTACTGTTACTATAGAACCCGAAGGAACAACTTATGTTGAACTTATACTTGATTATGATATTGATCCACAACCACAATATAAAACCATCTCAATCTCAAACCATCCCAATCCTTTTTATGATGCAACTACAATTCACTATTCACTTCCCCAACACATTGCAGGCACGATAACGATCTTCAATAGCAAAGGACAGAAGGTTAAAGAAATTCCGGTTTCTTACATTGAAAATTCTGTTTCATGGACGGGAATAGATGAGCAGCACAACCAGGTGCCGAGCGGTGTGTATTTCTATCAATTAGAAAGCGGGAATGAGACATTGGCTTCAGGCAAGATGCTGTATCTGAGATAATAGTTTTACATTAAAAGAACATCATCTTAATGCAGAATAAGATACTTCTTTTATTGATTTCTATTTTTATTTGTTCGATTGTTCATGCAGAGATCGAGTTCTTCAAAGAAGACCTGCAGTTCGAGCTTCAGGATGGCTATTTCATAGTAGCCGGGAATTATTATTTCCGAAACACTTCAAACCGCGATATACAGGCAACATTATTTTATCCGATCCCACGAGATAGTATGCTGGTCAACTATGATTCTGTGGAGGTAAAGGATTCATCTCAAGATTCGGATTCTCTTGTTACTGCAATAAGGGAGAAAGGATTTTTTTTCAATGTTGAGATCGGAGCGAATTCAACAGCAAAATATACTATAAGATATCGTCAAAAACTCCTTGGGAACAGGGCAAAATATATTTTCACTACAACGAAATCATGGGGTAAACCATTAGAAAAAGCGGACTTCCAATTAACATTTCCCAAAACCCTCAAGATCGATTCTCTCTCAATGTTGCCGGATAGTTTACAGGAATATGAAGATACTTACACACTTTTCTGGACAAGAGAGAATTTCATGCCCCAAGAGGATTTTGTTGTTCATTACCATAAAAAGAAATACAAAAAAATCTCGGAATTACCCAAAGAAAAATATTCCATTAGGAAAGATTTCTTCTATCTTCGACTCACTCCTTATGTTATCCCCGGCGCTGCTGTTGGCTATACCCGTAGAATTCGATTACTTGATGGAGGAGCTATTGATTTTACCCTCGCTGTTCATCATCATTTTTTAGGCGAATCCCACAAAACCTATGGCCTGTCTTTAATTTCTGAACATTTCGGAAACATCCAGGCAAAAGGTTTATTCTTTCGTGCTAATGTGGGTGCTGAATATGCAGGAATGCAGAATCCTTTTGATGATGATCCCGAACCAGATAAGAAGTGGTTTCCAAACGTAACTGTCGGTTTGGGATATAGCATGATAATTTTTGATAGTTCCTATTTGAGATTCTCAGCAGAATTCGGTTATACTTGGTTCATAGGCAGAATAAATTGTGAGTTTCTGTTTTAAAGAACAAACAATTGTGCAGGATGAACCTGCACCTCCTCCGCTAGCTGGCGGATACTCCTCTTGCTATAGGAGAATTTTGGAAAACACCCCAGAACAGTTCCCCACACGACCGACGTGTGTGATGCGATTTATTTACTTTTTTCTTGCCATTAAAATTGTTGTTTTACAATCTCGAAAAAAAGAAATTAGGAATCATGCTCAAAGAATATTTAGATGCATTACAGGAAACCTTTAATCGAGGTGATGCCCGCGAGGAAAGTTATTACTCTCAGCTCGAAACGCTTATCTTGACTTATGCTGAAAAATACAATATAAAAAATGTAGATATTACAGTATTACCCAAACAAACCGAAGCCGGCAATCCGGACTTTCGTGTCTGGGATGGAAAGAATCATATCACCGGCTACATCGAAGCAAAAGCACCTACAAACATAAACTTAAATGCAATTCAATATTCGGAACAGCTTAAACGATACTGCTCGACCTTTCCTAATGTAATCCTTACGGACTTTTATGAATTCAGATTGTTTAGAGACAGTCAGCTAATAGACACAGTGCAGATCGGAAGACCTGAAATTGCGCACAGATTGAAAACAGCTCCTCCTCCTGAGCATGAAGAGGAGTTCATAAAACTGATGCAAACCTTCTTCTCTTTCTCATTGCCTAAAGTTAATACTGCCAAGACCCTTGCACAGGAACTGGCAAAAAGAACCCGATTCCTGCGCGACGAAGTGATCAGTATTGAGTTGAAAGAAAAAGAACGAAAGGGAAATAAAGACATACTTGGCTTTTATGAAGCTTTCAAAAAATATCTCATTGGAACGCTCACACATGAGCAATTTGCAGACCTGTATTCCCAAACTATTACCTATGGACTATTTGCAGCGCGAACAAGAACAGGAAAGGATTTCAATAGACAGCTTGCATATCAATATATTCCTCACACGATTGGTATTCTTCGGGATGTTTTTCGCTTCATTTCTCTGCAAGACCCGCCCATAGAACTAAAAGTGATCGTTGATGATATTTCCGAAGTGCTTAGGGTTACTGACGTGAAAAGTATCCTCAGTAGATTTTTCCATGAAGGAAAGGGAAAAGACCCGATCATCCATTTTTATGAAACCTTCCTTTCCGAATATGATCCGAAAATCCGTGAGCGGCGTGGCGTGTACTATACTCCCGAACCTGTTGTGCAATATATCACTCATTCTTTACATCAAATACTGAAAAAGGAATTCGACCTGTCGGATGGTTTTGCTTCCGAAAATGTGACCGTGCTTGACCCTGCGGCAGGAACACTTACCTTTCCTGCAGAAGCGATCAAAATTGCAGTTCATGAATATCATGAGAAATACGGACAGGGCGGACTGCATTTCCTTATCAAAAATAATATTCTGAAAAATTACTTTGCTTTTGAGCTGATGATGGCGCCATATGCCATCGGACACCTCAAGATCGGATTTTTGCTTGAAGAGCTCGGGTACAAAATGGGAGATGACGAACGATTCAAACTCTATCTTACAAATACCCTTGAAATGGACGAACTGGATTCGGTTAATATTCCCGGGCTTAGTTCATTGAGCGAAGAGAACCACCTGGCAAACAGAGTAAAACAAGAAATTCCAATTCTGGTCATTATGGGAAATCCTCCCTATTCGGGAATTTCTTCAAATACTAATGAATGGACTGAAAAACTTCTCAAAACCGATATTGATGGTGCGCAGAGCTACTACGAAGTCGATGAGAAACCATTAGGAGAAAGAAATCCAAAATGGCTTCAGGATGATTATGTGAAATTCCTTCGCTTTGCTCAATGGAAGATACAAAAAGCCGGTCATGGTGTCATCGGCATGATCACAAACCATAGCTATCTGGATAATCCGACTTTTCGTGGTATGCGGCAGAGTTTGATGAAAACCTTTAATAAGATCTTCATCCTCAACCTGCACGGGAACAGCTTGAAAAAGGAGACTGCACCTGATGGCAGTAAAGACGAAAATGTCTTTGATATTCGGCAGGGCGTGGCAATCTGTTTTATGATAAAGCACCACGATAACAAAGGGTGTGAGGTCTTTTATCACGACCTTTATGGTTTACGGAATACAAAATATGGATGGCTTGAAGAAGATAAAGTTGAGCCCTATAAATATGAAGAGATTTTACCAAAAAGCCCCTATTATTTCTTTATAAAAAGACATACACAGAATATTCAACATTACCTGAAATGGAAAAAAATATCTGAGATATTTCCAGTAAATAGTGTAGGTATTGTCACAGCAAGAGATAAATTAACTATCAGTTGGAATGAACATGAAATATGGAACAGGGTTAATCAATTTGCGAAGATGGATCAAGAGATAGCACGGCATACATATAATTTAGGCAAAGATGCAAGGGATTGGAAAGTGCATCTTGCTCAAAAAGATATCCAAAAGTCCGGACCAGATAAAGATAAAATACGACTAATATCATATAGACCTTTTGATACAAGATGGACATATTATACAGGTGTAACACGGGGTTTCCATTGTATGCCTAGACCTTCAATTATGCACAATATGCTTGATGGTGATAACTTAGGAATTTGTACTGTAAGACAAGTAAAGGTGGGAGCTGTCTGGTCTCATATTCTTGTTTCAGATAAAATAACCGAAAGCTGTTATATCTCAAATAAAACTAGTGAAATAGGATATATATTCTCTCTGTTTACTTACTCAAATAAAGATGATGTCCATCTTTTTGAAAAACATCAAACCGAACGGAAACCTAACATTGCTCCTGAAATTTTTAATATGCTCAGAACTGCTTACGGAAAAGAACCTTCACCGGAAGAGATTTTATATTACATTTATGGAGTTTTTTATAGCAATATGTACAGGGAAAAGTATGCGGAATTTCTTAAGATAGATTTTCCGCGTGTGCCCTTTACTTCTGATCTTGAACTTTTCCGAAAGGTGGGCACACTTGGCAAACAGCTTGTGCAGCTTCATCTTTTGGAAAGTGACGAACTGGATACGCCGATTGCAAAATATCAGGGAGTCGGCGAGAATGACCGCATCGAGAAAGTTGTGTATAATGAAGTTGAGCAACGTGTATACATTAATGAAGGCAAATATTTTGAGGGCATTAATTCTGAGTTGTGGCAATATCATATTGGCGGGTATCAGGTTCTGTATAAATATTTAAAGGACAGAAAAGGCAGAATACTTGAGGATGCGCGCCGTTACTGCAAGATCGCAACAGCGTTACAAAAGACTATCGGGCTGCAGAAAGAGATCGATTTGCTTTACCCCAAAGTTGAGGAAAATATTTTAGAATAATTTAAATTTAACACACCTCCCGGCTAAAGCCGTACTCCTCTTTTTAAAGGAGATTTTTTCGTTGATTTACATTCTTTCGATCATTAATATTAATAGCTGTTTTATTGATCTTGAAACGTAAATTAATGTGATAACCTTGTTTTTTCCCATCTAAAAAGAGGGGTGGATTCCGATTTATCGGAAGACGGGGTGTGTTATTTTTTCCATTTTTAATCTTTCATTTCCTCCTCCAGCTCACTCAAACTTGACACAAAAACAACTTGGAAAGTTTCTATAAATTAATTACATTAATATTAAATAGTATATATTCTAAAATATGAAAAAAAGATGTTTGGTTGTAACAGGTGGTGGTGACTGCCCGGGTCTTAATGCAGTTATCCGAGCCATCGTAAAACGTGCTTCCCGGGAAGAAGACTGGGAGATCGTTGGAAGCATCGACGGTTTTAATGGTGTTCTCATGGAACCTCGTGAGCTTCGTGTGCTTACCAATCGTACTGTTGCAGGAATTCATGTGCGTGGAGGAACGATACTCGGAACGACAAATAAAGGCGGCCCCTTTGCATGGCCCCAGCAGGACAGGGAGGGTAATTGGATAGAGATCGACCGCTCAAAAGAGATGCTGGAAATCCTGAAAGAAGAGAATATCTGCGCAGTTATAAATATCGGCGGGGACGGCTCGCAGACCATTTCGCAAAATCTTTATGAAATGGGACTCAACATTGTTGGCGTTCCTAAAACAATTGATAATGACCTTTCCGCAACAGATTTTGCTTTCGGTTTCCAAACTGCTGTGGAAGTTGCGACCGATGCAGTCGACAAACTCGTAACCACAGCGGAAAGCCATCACAGAATTATTATTCTCGAAGTGATGGGACGTGCAGCCGGTTGGATAGCGCTTTATTCATCTATAGCAGGCGGCGCAGAAGTATGCCTTATTCCGGAAATTCCTTATGATATTCAAAAAGTAAAAGAAAAGGTGGAAGAACGCACCGAAGACCGGAGAGGTTTTGCAAATATCGTCATAGCCGAGGGTGCTTATCCCAAGCATGGAAGCGTTGTGGGGCAGGAAGTTGATGAGATCGGTTACCACAATTTCAAGCTCGGCGGTGCAGGCATCCGGCTTAAACAGGAACTTGAAAATGCAGGCGCACAAGCAGATATTCGTGTGACCATTCTCGGGCATTTGCAGCGTGGAGGAATTCCCTGTGCTTTTGACAGAATTCTTGCGACACAGTTCGGCGTAAAAGCATTTGAAATGGTGCTTGAAGGAAAATTTGGCGAAATGGTTGCTTATAAAAATAATGATATAAAATGTGTCCCAATCAAAGATGCCATCGATACCTACCATCTTGTGAGCGTGCACTCGAATCTTGTGCATACTGCCAGAGGTGTTGGAATCAGTTTTGGTGATTTAAAAGCATAATGGAGTACGCTACATGAGTGAGAAAAAAGACAGAATCGCAATTTTGACATCTGGTGGAATAGCTCCGTGCCTTTCAGCATCTACAGGATTGCTGATCACCGAGTACACTCGGCTCGTGCCGGACATGGAGATCATCGGGTATCTGAACGGCTTTAAAGGACTGCTCACAGGCAGCAGCATACTTATTTCCGAAGAGGTAAGAAAAAAAGCGAAATGCCTTCAGAAATACGGCGGAAGCGTGCTTGGCAACAGCCGTGTGAAGCTTACCAATGTAACAGACTGCGTGAAAAAGGGCTATATTCAAGAAGGCGAGAATCCCCTGCAAGTTGCCGCAGAGCAGCTTGTCAAAGATAATGTGTCCATCCTTCATACTATTGGCGGTGACGATACGAATATCATGGCATTCGAGCTTGCATCCTATCTGAAAATGAACGGTTATGACCTCACTGTGGTAGGACTTCCCAAAACAATCGATAATGATGTAATTCCGATATATCAGACTCTCGGTGCTGCAACTGCTGCGGAACAGGGCGCAATTTTCTTTGAGAATGTTGCCAATGAGAACACGACCAGTTCACGCCAGCTCATAATTCATGAGGTAATGGGACGACACTGCGGGTGGCTTACTGCTGTCACTGCACGGGAATACCGAAAACGCCTTCATAAGAAAAAATTCCTGCCGGACATCCTTCTTGCGCGCGAACGATGGGATATCGATGCGATTTACATTCCGGAAATGGGCATTGATATTGATGAAGAGGAAAAGCGTCTGAACGAACTCATGGATGGAAAGGATTCCGTGAACATATTCCTCAGCGAAGGCGCAGGTTTGGAAACGATTGTGTCGGAAATGGAATCAAAAGGAGAGCCGGTACAGCGCGATGCATTCGGGCATGTTCGTCTTGACGAGCTCAATCCGGGACAGTGGTTTGCAAAACGCTTTAAAACCATGCTGAAAGCAGATAAAGTGCTCGTACAAAAGAGTGGATATTTCGCACGTTCTGCGCCTCCGAACAAGGAAGACCTCGATCTCATTCAGAGAACCTGCGCGGAAGCAGCTCGCTGCGGACTCAACGGACAGAGCGGCGTAGTCGCCCTCGACGAAGATAATAATAACGAGCTCCGCTGTATAGGATTCCAACGAATTAATAGCGGAAAACCATTTGATATTCATCAAAAATGGTTTGAAGATATGCTCATAGATATTGGACAAATCAGGTAAATTATGAATATAAAATTTAAAGACATAAACACAGGTATCGTCCAGGCACGAGCTGTTATCGAGATTACAGAAGGTGTCTTTCTTAATGAGATCACCATTTTGAAAAAAAACAGAGATATCATCGTGGAGCTTCCCCAGAAATCCTTCCGAGGAAAAGATGGTAAGATGTATTATATGAATATCATCACCTTTGCGAACGAGGATAAGGAAAATTTCTTCAAGCTCGAAGTTAAAACAGAATACAATAAATGGCGGGGACAAAATCCCAAGATCCTCGTGTATGAAAATAATTAATTTTTGAAAGGTATAATATGAAACACGCATTATTTTTTTCGCTCATCCTTCTCATTGCAAGCAACTTGTGTGCAAACACAACACCCGCAGCTCAGAACATTGAAGATGTTCGGGAAATCTATTTCAGTTTTGAAATATCAGCAAAAAGCGAACTAGAACAGCTTACTCGGATCGTATCCATTGATAATGTCAAGGGCAATACCGTGTATGCCAATGCAATTCCGGAAGAACTCGCCGAACTCATAAATCTTGGCTATAAAATCGAATATATTCCTCTATACGGTTCTCCTGAAGATCTCACTATGGCAACCACTATTGCAGAAATGGCGAACTGGGATCGTTATCCAACTTATAGTGTTTATATTGATATGATGTATCAATTTGCCAACGATTTCCCATCTATTTGCAGATTGGAGAATCTTGGATATTCCATCGACGGTCGCGAGATATTAAGCGTAAAAATTTCCGATAATGTTGAAGTCGAAGAAGATGAACCCGAGTTCTTCTACACTGCTCAAATGCACGGAGATGAAATCGTCACATATATTATGATGCTGAGATTGATAGATTATCTTCTGTCAAATTACGGAACAGATGCTGAAGTCACCGAAATGGTGAACGAAATTGAAATCTGGATCAATCCATTATCGAATCCCGACGGAACATACCATGTAGCTGATACAACTGTAGTAGGTGCTACTAGGCGTAATGCAAATGGAGTTGATCTGAACAGAAACTTTCCCGATCCCAGAGAAGGACCTCATCCTGACAACCATCCTTGGCAACAGGAAACAATCATTATGATGGATTTCGCAGATGAACATAGTATAATTCATTCTGCAAATTTGCATAGCGGCGCAGAAGTAGTGAACTATCCATGGGATACTTGGTATACGCTTCATGCAGATGATGATTGGTATATCGACATTTCAAAAGCATATGCAGATACTGTTTTTGCAAATTCTACTGGAGGATACTTCCAAGGCGTAAGCACAAATGGTTACATTAGAGGCTGTTTGTGGTATGTTATCGCTGGTGGTCGCCAGGATTATATGAACTATTTCCAGGCATGCCGGGAAGTAACGCTTGAATTATCTCACGATAAAGATTTATCATCAAATCTATTACCTGCACACTGGACGTATAACAAGCGGTCGTTCATAAAATATATTCAAAATGTTTATTACGGTATTCGCGGAATCGTAACTGATTCACTCGACAATCCGCTCGAGGCGATGATCACAGTCGTTGATCATGATTTTGATAACTCCGAAGTTTTCACCGATCCTGATGTGGGAAATTATCATCGTATGCTTTCTCCGGGAGTGTATGATATTACAGTTTCAAGCTACGGCTTTATTCCACAAACAATAAGCAATATTACGGTTGTAGATACCGGAGCAACGAGAGTGGATGTAGAATTGCAGGAAGCAGAAACAATAGATATAACCGGAGTAGTTCGTGATGGTGACACAAATGCACCGATCGGAAATGCAACCGTGGAGATATTGGATTCTGTTCATGCACCGGTTCAGACCAATTTTACAGGTTCTTATGCAATTTATAACGTGCTGGAAGGCACTTATACATTTAAAGTTTCTGCGTCCGGATATAGCACTTTGACAGAAAATATTACTATCACACAAGATAACCATATCATCGACTTTGAACTCTTTGCGCCATATTTGTTCTGGGATTTTGAACAGGATGATGGTGGATTCACCAGCGATCCGCCAACTGGCGGCTGGCAATGGGGAGAGCCCTCTGCGGGAGGCATCACTGCATATTCAGGAATAAAGGTCTGGGCTACAAACCTCAGCGGTTTCTATGTTGACAATGCCGACTGGTATCTTGATTCGCCAGCGATCCAACTCGGCAACAATCCAATGCTCGAATTCTATCACCTGCATAACTTTGAGGGAAGTTCTACGCTGTGGGATGGCGGAAATGTAAGCATTTCAACTAACGGAGGAGGTTCGTTTGGACTTATAACTCCTATCGGCGGCTATGACGGAAATATTTATGCTCTTGGTGAACAAGGTTATGGTGGCACCCGTGATGCATGGACGCTTATGCAATTCGGCTTAACACCATATGCAAATCAGGAAATCGTGCTCCGCTGGCACTTTGCCTCGGATGGTTCAGCGTGTAATTATTACGGCTGGTATATCGATGATGTTGCTCTCATCGAGCTTGCCGGAGTTGATGATCCTGCACACGGAAATGAACTAATCCTTCATCAGAATTTCCCGAATCCATTTAGTGGGTCCACCACAATTACATTCTCTATGCCCAAAAATCTAACAGATCCAACATTGAAAATCTATAATCTGAAAGGACAACTTGTTAAATCACTTACCTCGTTCCCAAACCCCAGTTTGGGAATGATAGAAGCGGTTTGGGATGGAAAGGATGAAAAGGGCAAAGAAGTAAGTGCTGGTGTGTATTTCTATCGGATTCAATCCAAAAGTTATTCATCAGAAATCAAAAAAATGCTATATTTGCAAAAATAAAATCTAAATGGAGGCGTAATGGCAAAAATATTAATTAGCGATCCTGTTTCCGCAGAATGTATCGAACTGTTGGATAAAGCAGGATTTGATCTTGACATCAAAACGGACAAAAAAACCCCTGAAGAATTAGCTGACATGATCCAGGGATACGATGCAATCGTGATCCGCAGCGCGACAAAAGTCCGCAAGGTTGCAATCGATGCAGCAGACAAGCTCAAACTCATTGTACGCGGTGGAGTGGGTATTGATAACATCGATCATGAGTATGCCCGTTCAAAAGGAATCACGGTTTCGAACACTCCGACTGCATCTTCACAATCTGTTGCAGAACTTGCACTCGCCCACATGCTGGCGCTTTACAGATTTCTCCCTCAAACGAACATCACCATGAGAAATGGCGAGTGGAACAAGAAGCAGTACAAAGGTAAAGAAGTAGCAGGCAAAGTTCTGGGCATCATCGGCTTTGGCAATATTGGTAAATCCCTGGCAAAAAAAGCGATTGCACTCGATATGACAGTACTCGCCTATGATCCTTATATCAAAGAGACAGATATGAACGTGGAGATCGTTGATCTTGATACATTACTGAAGCGCTCGGATATCATTTCACTGCATATTCCCCATACTGACGGCACACACTATATCATTAATGCAGATGCAATTGAAAAGATGAAAGACGGTGTAATGATCATAAACTGTGCACGTGGCGGCGTAGTAGATGAAAAGGCACTTCTTGATGCGTTGAACTCAGGCAAAGTTGCGTTTGCAGGAATCGACTCTTTTGAAGAGGAGCCGACCAATAATACTGAATTGGTATCTCACAAAAATGTATCTGTTACTCCCCATATTGGTGCTTCGACCAAAGAAGCACAGGGTCGAGTGGGAGTAGAAGTAGCAGAAGTTATCATTGGCTTCTTTAAATAAACATAGTAACATTATGATAGAAAAAAAGTACGACTCGATCTACTGTATCAGAATGCTTCATGGCGAGGATTTTCTGGCTCAGCTCAATTCCCTTGCAGAGAAGCAGGATCTGAAAAATGCGATTATCATAAACGGTGTGGGTATGCTCAAGGGCGCTAAGATCGGCTATTATCGTGATGGAACTTATCAGATAAAGACGATCAGCGATCCGGCAGAGCTGGTTTCCACCAGCGGTAACATGTATATCAATCCTGCAGGCAAGCATGAGTGGCATGTGCACGTAGCACTTGCAGTGCGGTCTCACGAAATGCTCGGCGGGCATCTGTTGGGAGGAATTGTGTGGAATACCGCAGAACTTTTCCTTCAGATCGTTCCCGATGCGAAATTCGTTCGCGAGACCGAAGAAGAAAATCTTCGATTGAATTTTAAGTAGCATTAAACCTTTGGGCGGGTTGATCTGAGAAATATGGTCGCCTGCCCGTTTTTATTATAGTTATTGGATAAATTGTGCACCATAAAAAATTGCCCAAGATAAACGAATCCTGTCATGTCCATTTTATCACTACTAACACTTTTAATCATCAACCCTTCTTTTTGAATCACAAATGTTGTAATATTTTGTTGAGAAATATCGGAATGTACCGCAAGGAATTGAAATTTAGGCTTTTCGGATTTTCCATAATGCCCGATCATTTTCATGGATTGTTCTGGTTCGAGGTTGAAGAACAGGAAATGCTTACTTCTCCACGAAGGCAGGGTAAAACTGCCTCTACCCGGATTGGGGTAGGTTCGGGTTTATCCCGAACCAATATGATTGTGCAGCAGGATGAACCTGCCCCTACCCTGGAAAAGAGGGAGATTGAATACCCCCATAATAACTATAATCTTTTATCCAAAGATGCTCCATTAAATATCTCCAAAATCATGCACCGCATCAAGGGTAAAACCGCCATTGATATCAGAAATGAATTACAAATAAACTTCAAATGGCAAAAATATTTCTATGATTTCAATATTTATACCCAGAAAAAATATCTCGAAAAGTTGAATTATATACATAATAATCAATACAAAGATAAACGTATTACCAATCCTGATGTATATCCTTATTCATCAATGATATTTTTAGAAACCGGTAAAGGTGTCTTTAAAATTGACGAAATCGATCTATAATGGAAATATTGATAATGTGAATACCCTCAAACAACGGGGTAGGTTCAGGTTTACCCCGAACCAAGAGAGTAGTTAATTTATAGATCAGGAGGATCATATATGAAAAAAAGGTTATTTGTTTTAATATTTTTACTTGTTTTATCAACAACTCTCTTCGCAGATTATCTCCCCCGCGAACTCTTCCATAAAACCGTTGCTCAACAGCATTTTTACACCCATCGCGCTGATTCCCTACACGGGTTCGACATGCAGCACTACGATATCACGATTGAATTATTCCCAACCGCACATTATATTGAAGGCAACGTATTCGCAGAGATCACTGCCACAGAAAACGGTCTGTCCGAGATCGCCTATGAACTGGAAGGGCTCACTGTTACTGATGTGTGCGTGAACGGAATTACGGCAGCATACACCTATGCAAACGGCATTCTGACAATTACATTGGATCAGACCTATTCGATTGGGGAAAATTTTACCACACAGGTTTCTTACGAAGGATATCCTGTGCTCAGCAACGACGGCTACAGCACAGGCATACACTGGTCATCATACATATTCACTTACTCCGATCCAAATGGAGCGCGTTACTGGTGGCCCGGATACGACCACCCGTGGGATAAGGCAACCACCAAAGCCATCATAA
>Ga0265592_1000281_pt1 | contig 29100 bp, 27 predicted proteins | sample saktaG_7_FD_190141 | JGI IMG/M metagenome (GOLD analysis project Ga0265592, IMG submission 190141) | Saline water microbial communities from Sakinaw Lake, British Columbia, Canada - sak_2010_1_5_120m | ecosystem: Environmental > Aquatic > Non-marine Saline and Alkaline > Saline ... | reverse complement strand
CCTCGTTAGAACATGCAACATCATTGAATCCAGGTTTTGGACCTCTTCGACCCATCTTGCTACACCCACAATGAGATAGGACGTAATAGTATAATAACATCAACTCACTGCTGGTGCACTACCAGATCATCGAGGGGGACGTATGGGGACACAGAAAGGATATCGACGAATATTACACCGTCGACGACAAGATAATAGACCGAATAAGCAATCTCCAGTCCGAAGGGATAAACGTCGACGAGATCGCTGGAAGGGTCTCCAGGGAATCGAAGCTCTCTCCGGCGATGGTCAAGTACATGATCAAATTGACGGCTTGAGATAGTCGAAACGTCTCCAGCCATAATCGTCTGGACCGTTACAAACGGTTTACAGTCGATGGATTCCCCGACAATTCGAGGCCGGGACCTCCAAGAGGCATCCCAACGGGAAGCCGAGGAATCGAAATTCACCGGTGGCAGGCCGACTGGGTGTGGTCCTTTGAAGACAGCCATATGCCGACCACCGTTCCAAAGGCTGGAAGGGTCTCGTTATCAAATTTATCATAATTTGGGTGTAGTTCTATGATGAAGATCAGGATAGTAAGCTCCAAGGATGACATAAACGATATCACGAGAAACGATCAGACAATCCACCTGGCTTTCAGGGCCTCCAGCACCGACATGTTCAAACTTTTACAGTCCAGTCCCAGGCTCCGGGTCGTACAGGTCCCGCCCTCGTACTACAAGAACATGCCCAATACCGGTCGAGCTTTCCTGGAAACTCAGGGGGTAGAAATCATCGAGGGAGACGTCTGGGGCCACAGAAAGGACATCGACGAGTATTACGTCATCAACGACAAGATAATAGACCGAATAAGCAACCTCCAGTCTGATGGGCTGAACGTCGAAGAGATCTCATCGAGGATATCCTGGGAGTCGAAGCTCTCTCCGGCGATGGTCAACTACATCATCAAACAGTCAGCTTGAAAGGGACCAAACCTCAACGATTTCCCATCCCATATCCCGAAGGGATGGCTGATAATTCCAAGAGACCTCCCGAAACCTCTATTTTCCATTTTTCGTGCAGATCTGGCCGACCATCGAAGAGATGGCCGGAAAGGTCTTTGGAGATTACGGGCAAAACCGGCAGTGGTTCAATCGACTGGAGAGTTGAGCGAAGGCGTCAGATATCACCGGAATCGCCGTATTCTTCGCCGACTTTTTCCAGCATCTCCACCATGCGGTCCAGGACCTCTGCCACGCCCACGCCACTCAGGGTGGACATGACCATGTCTGCGCCCTCGTAGGCGGCGAGGTCGCTTTTGTTGGCCACCACGAGCACAGGAAGGTGAAGCCAGCCCTTTACGTCGGCCAGAAGTCTGAGCTGGTCGGCCAGGGAGAAGCCGCAGTACTCGCTGGGGTCCAGGATGTAGAGGACGGCACCCCGAAGGTGACGGAGGGCAGCTATCGCCTGAAGCTCGATCTCGTTTCTCTGGGATAAGAGCCGATCCAGAAGTCCTGGAGTGTCCACCACCTGGTACCTCTGATGATCGCGGATGAAGTGGCCCACGCCCACCCCTTTCGTGGTGAAGGGGTAGCTTGCGATCTCGGGCCTCGCTCCGGTGACGGCGATCATGAAGCTCGACTTGCCGACGTTCGGATATCCTGCGATGATGATGGTGGGAACGTCCGGGTCCACCGTGGGCATAAATCTCAGCTTCTGGCGGGCATCGTTCAGGAAGAGGAGGTCCGGCTCGATCGACTTCATCACCGAGGCCATCCTGCCGAAGGCGGCCCGTCTCACAGATGGCCTGTCGGCAGTTCCCTTCATCCTCGTCAGGTGGTCCAGGGTGATGGTCTTGATCTGGGAGCCGGCCCAGGATACCCTGGATAGGTGGATCCTCATCTCGTCCACCCCCACCACAGCGTCGGCTAGGTCGTGATAGAAAGGCGGGATGTTCTGGAAGGAGGGGTACTTTCGGACCAGGTTTGTCAGGTTGTCTGAGAGGATGTTTCCGGCGGTCATGAGCATCGATTCGTCCTTTTTCTGGCCCGAAGCCGCCCTCTTCGACCTTCTGAAGGCCCGGTCCACCAGCTCCTGAGATGTGGGGACGGTTGGAAGCCTTTCGAACATAACCGCTATGGACGTCCCTGAAAGGAGATAAACTTTGAGTCGTGGGCAGAAACTCATCAAATAAAATGTTTGCGGAACGTTTATATAGGATTAAACCGAACAAGTTGGGGTGAGGTGACCGGTTGAAAAGGTTGGGCACCACCCTTCATTCAGTTCAGAAGAAGTTGATTGTGCGCGGAGAGCCGATAATTGGCGGAAAAAATGCAGAGCTTCCGAGGATCAATTCTGTTGTTGTAGATCACAAGAAAGCAAGGATCGGCCGGGTTTTTGACATATTCGGTCCGACGGATCACCCCTACATCGTCGTCAAGCCTTATCGAAACGTCGATGCGGCAGTTCACCTGGGAAAAAGACTCTATTTCGAGGAGCGCGGATTTAGTGGAAGAAATAGAAAAGATTAGGGAGATCGAACGGTCTGAGAAAGAGAAGATCCAGGAGAAGATCAAGCTCAGGCGAGAGAAGGAGAAGGTAGACGAGTTCGAGAAGTTCATCGTCGAGTGTCCTGAGTGCGGCAGTCACGCCCTGGTCCACGACTACGAGAGGGCGGAGCTCGTCTGCAGCGACTGCGGTCTCGTCATAGACGAGAACTTCATCGACCAGGGGCCTGAGTGGAGGGCCTTCGATCACGACCAGAGGATGAAAAGGTCAAGGGTAGGTGCTCCCATGACCTACACCATCCACGACAAGGGCCTATCAACCATGATAGACTGGAGGAACCGGGACTCCTACGGCAAGACCATCTCCTCCAAGAACAGGGCCCAGCTCTATCGTCTGCGAAAGTGGCAGCGGAGGATCAGGGTCAGCAACGCCACCGAGAGGAACCTCGCCTTCGCGTTGTCTGAACTCGACAGGATGGCTTCGGCTCTGGGCCTTTCCAGAAACGTGAGGGAGACGGCCGCTGTGATTTACAGGAAGGCCGTCGACAAGAACCTGATCAGGGGGAGGAGCATCGAGGGCGTCGCAGCCGCGGCCCTTTATGCAGCCTGTAGGCAGTGCAACGTTCCAAGGACCCTCGACGAGATTGCCGAGGTCTCGAGGGTGAGCAGAAAGGAGATCGGACGAACCTACAGGTTCGTATCAAGGGAGCTATCCCTCAAGCTTATGCCCACAAGCCCCATCGACTACATTCCAAGGTTCTGCTCAGGGCTGAACCTGAAGGGAGAGGTCCAGGCGAAGGGGATAGAGATACTCCGCCAAGCAGCCGAAAAGGAGCTTACCAGCGGCCGGGGCCCAACGGGCGTTGCGGCTGCGGCTATATACATCGCCTCGATCCTATGCGGCGATAGAAGAACCCAGCGAGAGGTTGCGGACGTCGCCGGTGTGACTGAGGTCACCATCCGGAACCGTTACAAGGAGCTGGCCGAGGAGCTCGGAATCGAGATCATACTTTGAGCGCCTCAGACGAACATCGCCCTGGTGAGGGTCCCTGCGGCCTCCGCCAGGGCCATCTCTCTTTTCCAAACTTTGGATAACCTCTCCTGAGCCATCCTCATGGAGTAGGGCTCAACGGTCCACTCGACGCCGGAGTAGCCGACGTCCATCAGGATCAGGCCCTCGGCCGGGGCTGCGGCAACGCCCTGTTTTATCCGAGAATCGAGGAGGTCGCTTACCCACTCCAGATCTCGCTGACCAGACCCCACCTTCTCCAGTACGGATACGATCTTTCTCACCATGTTCCAGAGAAAACCGTCGGATCTGACGTCCAAGATTATGGAATCGTTCAGCTCCGAAAGATCGAGTTTCATCAAATTTCTGGTGGTGGGCCTCCTCTTCTCCGAGGAGAGGTTCCTAAAGTCGTGGACCCCGAGAAGTTCGCGGCTGGCCTCTCGCATCAGGTCGAGATCGAGGCCGTCCTTGGGAAGAACGTACCTGTACTCGCGCCAGAGGGCGGCGTGCCTGGCGCTGAAGTTCTCGGGAACGACTGCCCATGCCCAGGTCCAGACGTCCGTAGGAAGCCTGCTGTTCACCACCCTTGGAACCGCGAGGTCGGCCTTCTTCGGATCGATGAAGAAGTCTATCACCTGGCCGAGGGCGTTCACCCCCCGGTCGGTCCTCCCGGCGTAGCAGAATCTTCCGTCGTTTAGGGCCAGGGCCCGGAGGGCCTCTCTGACGACGGACTGGACGGTCAAGACGTCTGGCTGGAGCTGGAAGCCGTGGTATCCGCCGCCGAGGTAGCCGAGCTTGAAGGCGACTTTCATGATCCTCGATATATTCAGATAAATTTCCAGATCAGTTTCCAGATCGGATGCGTCGAGGTCAGATCTCTCTCGGGTCGGTGATCTCGCCGGTGATGGCTCCTGCGGCCGCCGTCGCCGGAGAGCAGAGGTAGACGAAGGCCTTGGGGCTTCCCTGCCTTCCCTGGAAGTTGCGGTTGGATGTCGAGAGGGAGACCTCGCCGTCGCCGAGAAGGCCGAAGCTCCCGCCCATGCAGGGGCCGCAGCAGGGCGATTCGACGGTGGCGCCCGCCTCCATGAACTTCTCGACGAGACCGGCTCTCAGGACCTTCATGTACTCGGTCCTGCTGGCAGGGATGACCACCATCCGCACGCCCCGGGCCAGGGGTTCATCCTTCATGACCTCGGATGCAAGCAAAAGGTCCTCGAACCTCCCGTTGGTACAGGAGCCGAGGAAGACCTGGTCAATCTTGGTTCCGGCCAGATCGCCGACGGGCTTCACGTTGTCGACGTTGTGAGGCACGGCCACCTGGGGCTCGAGGTCGTCGACCTCCCAGACCCGTTCTTCGAAGACAGCATCGCCGTCGCCGTGGGGAACCTTACTCTCGTCGAACCCCTCCACTCGTTCCCTGATGTAGCTGAGGGTCGTCTCGTCCGGGTCGACGAGGCCGGCCTTTCCGCCCATCTCGATCGCCATGTTGGTCATCGTCATCCTCTCGGGAACCGACATCTTCGAGACGGCAGAGCCCGCAAACTCGCAGGCCTTGTAGGTGGCACCATCGGCCCCGATGTCGCCGATCATCCTCAAGATGACGTCTTTCGAGGTGACGAGCCGGGAGAGCCTCCCCTCGGCCCGAAGCCGAAGCGTCTCTGGGACCATGAACCAGAGCTTTCCGGTGGCGAAGGCAGAGGCCATGTCGGTGCTCCCGATCCCGGTCGAGAAGGCGCCGAGGGCCCCGTAGGTGCAGGTGTGGGAGTCGGAGCCGACTATAAGATCGCCGGGGAGGGCATGCCCCTTCTCCGGCATCACCTGGTGGCAGACGCCCTCGAAGATGTCATAGTTGAGGATTCCCTGCTCCCCTGCGAACTTTCTGAGCATGATGTGGTTTTCGGCGGCAGCGAGGCTGTCTGCCGGGACCTGATGATCGAAGAGGATCACTATCCTTGAGGGGTCCCATACCATCGCGTCCTCGCCTGCGATCTCGTAGAACCCCTTGACCGCCAGGGGGCCGGTGATGTCGTGGACCATGGCCCGGTCTATATCGGCCATGACGAACTCGCCAGCCCTAACTTCTTTTTTTGAAGCTCTGGAGAAAATCTTCTCAGAGAGGGTAAGGCCTGCCATGGCCATGGAGATCTCCGCCAAAATAGATAAACCTTGACCCTGGCCCTTCCGGGGTCGAGACGATAGGGGGCCGGGCGGCGCGGAAAGAAGAAGGATTTAATTCGTCTTCGAAAGCCAAGATATCAGTTTGCCGTTTTCGATGCCCATTATGTTATCCACCTAAACGAAATTTCATAAAAAACGAATAAATATGGTAAGTTGATCATAGACAAAAGAGTTATGAAGGTTTCAAGTTATGATTTAGCCCCAGCTTTACCAATCAATATCGTGATGTTATGATGACCGAAGCCATTCCCGCAAATCCTAAAGTGATTAGAGAGGCGCTGGAGCTATCCGAGACGATACTTAGGGATATCGAAACAGGGGAAATACCTTTGTCAGGGGTTGCATTGAAGACAAGACGGCTCGTGCGCATTCTAAAGGATACAGATTATCCAAAGATTCTGGACGATATTGAATCTATAGAGGCGCTTGAACGTGATCTACAAACCAGCATTTCTAAGCTTGAAAAAATACCCGAACCAAACCTGGAAGGCTCGTTGGGGCCTACAATAGCTGCAGTTTGGGAATGTTCGGGAGAGGGTGTGAGGAAAAATATTTTGCAGCGTGAAATCTCTGGATTACATCAGCGTCTTTCTAGCAGAAAAACATCCGTTTATGATTACGTATCAAGGAAATATTACGAACTTAAATTCTCAGATTTGGCTGAAGACGCATTTTCTCGAATACGGGAATTTGTTGATAACTCTATTGGTTCGTTAGTTCCTACAGGCGATCAAAAAATTAATTCTATTTATAAAAATTTGCAATCTGATAGCCCCGAAGACTGGTCAATGGCAGTACACGGTTGTAGAAGAGTTCTCACAGCTTTAGCAGATGCTGTATTTCCACCTCGGATCGGGCCTAGATACAAAAACGTAAATGGTAAAGAAATAAAAATCAAACTGGGACAGGAAGAATATAAAAATAGACTTATTTGTTTTGTTGAGGATCATTGCAATTCAGAACGATTCAAGGATTTGGTAGGATCTCACTTAGAATTCCTGGAGCATCGGCTTGAAAGCGTTATCGAGGCTGCAAATAAGGGTACCCATTCGATCATAATTAGTCGTGAAGAGGCAGATCGTTATGTAGTGTACACATATATGATCGTTGGAGATATCCTCTCTTTATGGAAGGAGAAACAACAGGCCCCAGAAAATTAAAGTCAAAAAACGCACCCCGCTGCAAGTTGCGAAATGCTCAATTTGAATTAAAAACCGCTAACTATCATACCCCAAAACCCTTAAATAACGCCGTCATCATTACCCTAATGCACATATGAGCACATCATGACTCATCATTTCTGGAGGGATAACTTCTGCAAACTAAAATTCTGCTGGATGAAGAAGAGCTGCCCAAGCGATGGTACAACGTCGCCGCCGACCTTTTGACGCCCCTGGACCCGCCCCTGAACCCCCAGACCGGAAAGCCCCTGGCTGCGACTGACCTGGAGGCGATCTTCCCAAAGGAGCTGATCAGGCAGGAGATGAGCGCCGAGCGGTGGATCGACATCCCAGACGAGGTCAGGGAGATCCTCAAGCTCTGGAGGCCGACCCCCCTCTATCGGGCTCATCGGCTCGAAGAGCACCTCAAAACCCCGGCGAAGATATACTACAAGTACGAGGGCGTGAGCCCCGCCGGGAGCCACAAGCCCAACACCGCCGTCCCCCAGGCCTACTACAACATGAAAGCCGGGATCGAGAGGATCGCCACCGAGACCGGCGCGGGCCAGTGGGGCTCGGCCCTCAGCATGGCCACCAGCTTCTTCGACCTCCAGTGCAGAGTCTACATGGTGAGAGCGAGCTTTGACCAGAAACCCTATCGAAAGAGCATAATGCAGGTCTGGGGCGCAGAGTGCGTGGCCAGCCCCAGCGAGCTGACCAACTCCGGAAGGGCGATCCTCAAAGAGCACCCCGACACCGGCGGAAGCCTGGGGATCGCCATCTCCGAGGCCGTCGAGGACGCCGCAACCCACGACAACACCAACTACGCCCTGGGGTCGGTCTTAAACCACGTTCTCCTCCACCAGACCGTCGAGGGGCAGGAGCTTAAAAAGCAGCTGGCGATCGTCGACGACTATCCCGACGTCATATACGGATGCGTCGGCGGAGGCTCCAACTTCCCTGGGATGTGCTTTCCCTTCGTACCCGATAAATTGAAAGATAAAAAGGAGATCAGGATGGTAGCCTGCGAGCCCGCGGCCTGCCCGACCTTGACCAAGGGCCTCTACGCCTACGACTTCGGCGACACCGCAAGGCTGACCCCCCTCCTCAAGATGTACACCCTGGGCCACGACTTCATACCGCCGTCGATCCACGCTGGAGGCCTCCGGTACCACGGCGACGCCCCGCTCCTCTGCAACCTCGTCCACGACGGCGTCATCGAGGGGCAGTCCTTCCACCAGAACGAGGTCTTCAAGGCCGCCGTCACCTTCGCAAGGACCGAGGGGATCCTTCCGGCTCCCGAGTCCGCCCACGCCATCAAGCCCGCCATCGACGACGCAATCGAATGCAAGAAGACCGGCGAAGAGAAGACGATAGTCATCTGCCTCAGCGGCCACGGCCACTTCGACCTATCATCCTACGACGCCTACTTCTCTGGCAACCTGGTGGACTACGAGTACCCGGAAGAATTGGTGAAGCAGTCCCTGGCGAAGATCCCCAAGTTCTAAGTTCTGAAAGGGGATGGACAGCCTGAAGAAGGTGGGGTTTTTGATCAACCCCGTCGCCGGGATGGGCGGGGTGGTCGGCCTCAAAGGGACCGACGGCCTCGCCGAGGAGGCAAGAAGAAGGGGCGCAAAGCCAGCCGCCCCTCGCCGAGCCGAAACGGCTCTTAAGGATCTTTTGGGACTCGATGCCCTATTTTTCACCGCCAGCGGCGAGATGGGCGAGTCTGCGCTTCGAAGATGCGGCCTAGAATATCAGGTCGTCCACAGAGCTTCAGAAGAATCGAGCGCCGAGGACACAAAGAAAGCCTGCATATCTTTTCTCGAGAAGGGCGCTGACCTGGTCGTCTTCTGCGGTGGCGACGGGACCGCCCGGGACGTCTCAGGCGTGATAAGATCAAAAATTCCCATCATCGGGATACCCGCCGGCGTCAAGATGCACTCGGGGGTCTTCGCCATAAGCCCCCGGGCAGCAGGAGAGCTGATCCGGGGAGACCTCGAAGGGGATCTCAACACGAGGGAGACGGAGATCGTAGACGTCGACGAGGAGAAGTACAGGTCCGGGACCCTCGACACCAAGATCTATGGCATCGCAATGACCCCCTACCAGCCGGTCCTGGTCCAGGAGAGAAAGCAGATCTATGCCAGCCGCGACGAGGACGAGTTCAAACTCCAGATAGCGATCTTCGCCTCGGAGTTCATGCGGGACGGCTCGGCCTACATCCTCGGGGCGGGGACCACCACCGCCAAGATCGCCGAAGTTCTGGGGGTTGAAAAGACCCTCCTGGGGGTCGACGTCGTCCAAAACGGCCGGACGATCTGTCGTGACGCCTCTGAACGGGACCTGCTCGGAATCCTGGAAGAGGTCGGAAAGGCGAAGATAATAGTCAGCCCCATCGGAGCCCAAGGCTTCGTCCTGGGGAGGGGAAGCCAGCAGATAAGCCCCAAAGTCCTCCGAAAAGCAGGTCCAGAAAACCTCATAATCGTCGCCACACCTCACAAGCTGAAAGAGACGCCCCGCCTTCTCGTCGACACCGGCGACTTTGATCTCGACGAAACGATCTCGGGAAAGCGGCAGGTGATCTGTGGCTACAGGATCGCCCAGCGGAAGGAGGTTGTAGCCTCCTCAAAGGTCGGGACCGATGAGAATGATTGAGTCGGATAGTCTGAGGCAGTTAAGGATTATCGATCTCTGAAATTATAAAACTAAAATTTTTGATATGTTTATTACGTCTACATCCGTTACAGGTTAGATGGTATAGAAGGCTTTGCACCTAAAGTCGCGTTTGCACCTAAAGTATGAAGTATGCACCTAAATTCGGGTCAAAAGGTGAGTTTGGGTGCAAAGCCGGTAGAGAATAAAAGTTTATATATCAGGTTTTAGTTCTCCGCTTTTAATTAATTGAAGTTTATTCATCCTTTCTTCGAACTCATCTTGACTCAATAAAGCTCTGCGATAAAGGTTGCGCAAAAAATCTTCACCTGACGCACTACACTTTGATGAGTTACAGGAATGACAAGCAGCAACAACATTTCTATAGCTATTATCTTCACCGTTTGCTTGGGCTTCGATGTGATCGAGACCACTGTTTTCAGTTGTTAAATCACGAAGACAATAAAAACATCGACCATCTTCACGGTCAAAAATTGCTTTCCTAAATCTTGTATCTGAATAGAAATCAATAACCTCAATATCAATAGGTTTATCCGGTACATCTTCGGGCAGCGCGCCAATGATTTCAGAAGGTAAAAATACTGAGATTTTCGTCCCAGCCCAACCAGTATCTATAGTATTGATTAGACCTTTTTCAGCAAGCGATCTCAATCGACTTTTTATCGGGCTTTTAGAGCAATTAAGAGCTCCCGACAACTGTGGAATAGATATCACAGTTTCATCTTTTCCGATTAATCTTGAATGTCGCAATACATAATAATAAATGCTCTTTTCATGAGCGTCGAGTTTGAGTCTTGGGGTGAGGTAGTCTTCAACCTGCTTTATCAATTGCGTTCCTAAGTCTTGATCCATACATATATCCTCTTGTGCTATCCAACAACGAGCTTAGCGGTTGAACGATAGGACAACCAACTTGGGAAGTTTCTTGTTAGGTCTCTTTATTATATCTTACGGATTGCTTAGCGCAAACGAGAGTGATAGTTTGCACCATGCGTTCAGCAACTTCTGCTTCGCAGACAAGTTATCCTCTGTCGTCGCCACAGCTTAGCCACAGGTGGAACACCATTTAACAGCATCCCCTCCGGCGTTTCGATCAGCGGTCTTCATTTAATATCACACTTCATAAAAAATAGGAGTTGAGCGAACCTGAACCCCGAGCTGGTGGGGACCCATGTTCCCTCTCATCTCTACCTCAGCGAGTTCCAGAGGGCGATCAGATGATCGCCGTACAGAACGTAAATGAGGACGAACACCCCGAAGAGCACGTACAGGTTCGAGATGTACACGAGCCACTGTAGCAGTCGTGCCTTCTTCTCGGGGGTTCCAAACCACTCTTTTGCCTTTCGTTCAAGCAGGTTGGGCATACGCTAACGCCGTTAAGATGCTTCTGCAGCCTTGGCCTTTGCCGCAGCCTTCTCAGCCGCGGCCACCAGCTCCGCGGCCTCTGCGGCCTTCTCGGCTCTCTGGGCCTTGCTCTTGAGCATCTTCAGCTTGACAAGGTTGTCTCTTTCCATCTCTTCCAGAGCGAAGCCGATGTACCGGACGGTGTCGTTGATGTCGGGGATCACTTTGAACTCCAGAGCGTTCACTCGTCTCTTGGTGGCGTCGATGTCTTCCACCAGCTTTATCAGTACGGTCTCCACCTCTGCAGCGGTGATGATCTTGTCCACGAGGCTCTCGTAGGCGTCAGCAGCTTCGTCGATGGCAGCGCTCGTACCGATGATGCCGTATCCGCGCTCGAACATCTGCTTTTGCACAGAATCTGCCGTAATCTTCGGCACAACGACGCCCATGATGTTCCTGCTTTCCAGCTCTACAGCCGGCTCTTTCTGGAGGGCGAAGGCGACGCTTTTGATCGCAAGTGCACCCTCAGTGGCCTTGGCCATGTTGAGGCTCTGCTGAGCTCTGATGAAGTCCTCGACCAGCTCCTGCCTGATCGTTCTCGCCTGGGTGAGTACCTCAAAAAATTCGATCATCAGACCGTCACGCTTCATCTTCAGAAGCTCGTGACCGGTCTTAGCGATCTTGATTCTCTTCTTGAGGGCGATCAGGACTGCCCTAGTCGGCTTCGTTCCTCTGATTACGGCCATGATCTCACTCTTTCTTCCTGTACCTGGGGTGGTACTTCTTTATGAGGTGGTCGTCGATCCTCGTCAGCATCGTCTCGGGAAGAGCCTGGAGAAGGTTCCATCCGATGTCCAGAGTATCGAAGATGCTCCGGTCCTCCTCTCTGCCCTGGTTGATGAACTTCTGCTCGAAGGCGTCAGCGAACTCCAGGACGAGCCGGTCCCTCTCTGAGAGAGCTCCCTTACCGACGATGGCCACAAGGCCTCTAAGATCGCAGCCCTCTGCATAGTAAGCGTAGAGCTGATCCGATACCGCCCTGTGGTCCTCTCGGGTGTGGCCTTCACCGATGCCGGAGTTCATCAGTCTGCTGAGGGAAGGCCTGATGTCGATGGGCGGGTAGATGCCCTTTCGGTGAAGCTCACGAGATACGATGAGCTGACCCTCGGTGATGTAGCCGCTGAGGTCGGGTATCGGGTGGGTGATGTCGTCGCCGGGCATGGTGAGGATGGGGAACTGGGTGATGGACCCACTCTTGCCTTTGATGATTCCCGCACGCTCGTACTGGATGGCGAGGTCGGTGTACATGTAACCGGGATATCCACGCCTTCCAGGCACCTCTTCTCTGGCAGCTCCCATCTGTCTCATGGCCTCACAGTAGTTGGTCATGTCGGTGTAGATGACCAGCACGTGCATGTCGAGGTCGAAGGCCAGATACTCGGCAGTGGTCAGGCCGAGCCTTGGCGTTAGCAGCCTCTCGACGGCGGGGTCGTCGGCCAGGTTCAGGAAGACGACGGCCCTCTCAAGAGCGCCGGTCCTCTCGAAGTCGGCCATGAAGTGCTGAGCTTCCTCGTTGGTGATGCCCATGGCGCAGAAGACCACGGCGAAGGCCTCGGCCTCTCCGAGGGGCTTGGCCTGACGGGCGATCTGCAGAGCTACGTCGTTGTGGGGAAGACCTGAACCGGAGAAGATGGGCAGCTTCTGGCCCCTGACGAGAGTGTTGGTTCCGTCGATGGTGGATATACCGGTCTGGATGAAAGCTCTCGGCTTCTCTCTGGCGGCGGGGTTGATGGCAGCGCCTGCGATCTCCCTCTCGACCTCGGGGATGATCGGCGGGCCGCCGTCTTTGGGCTGGCCTGATCCGGAGAGAACTCTCCCGATGATGTCGGGGGAGAGGGGCATCTTGATCACGTCGCCGGTGAACTTGACGGCGCTATTCTTGCCAAGTCCGCCCGTTCCCTCGAACACCTGGACGACCACGACGTCGTTGGAGGTGTCCAGAACCTGGCCTCTCTTCACCTCTCCCTTCTCGGTTCGGATCTCCACGAGCTCGCTAAAACCTACGGGCTCGGTCTTCTCGACGAAGAGGAGAGGGCCCTTGATCTCGTTAATCGTTTTGTACTCCTTGGTCATTATGAACCACCCTCATGACATCGTCTTGAACTCGCTCTCCATCTGAGCCAGCACCTTCTCAAGCTCCGGTTCGTAGTCCTCAAGAAGCCTGACCTTGGCCAGAGTATCCTTCGAGGGCGTTCCGAGGATTACATCGGTGGGCACGCCGCGACCTAGGGCCTCAAAGGCGAGATCCCTGAAAGCCAGGATCGCCTTGAGCAGGTCGAACTGCTTCTTGTAGGGACAGAAAGTGTCCACCGGGTGGAAGGCGCTCTGAGCCAGCCAGAAGTTGATGATCATTCTCGCGACCTCAAGCGTAAGCTGCTGATCCTCTGGCAGAGCATCGGATCCGACCAGCATCACGATCTCTTCCAGCTCCGCGTTCTCCTGGAGAATCGCCATGGCCCGCCTCTTGTTCTTGTTCCAGTCAGGTGAGACGTTCTCACTGAACCAGGGCTCAAGGGCCAGGTCGTAGAGGGAGTAGCTGTCCAGCCAGTTGATGGACGGGAAGTGACGCCTCTGAGTGAGCTTCGAGTCGAGAGCCCAGAATACCTTCGTGATACGGAGGGTGTTCTGAGTGACGGGCTCGGTGAAGTCTCCGCCGGGGGGACTGACCGCTCCGACGATGCTGATGGAACCCTCGGTGCCCTCAAGAGTGGTCACCCTGCCAGACCTCTCGTAGAAGTCGGCAAGCCTCGCTCCGAGGTAAGCGGGATATCCTTCCTCACCAGGCATCTCTTCAAGACGGCTGGAGAGCTCTCTCATCGCCTCTGCCCACCTGGAGGTGGAGTCGGCGGTCAGCATCACGTCGTATCCCATGTCTCTGTAGTACTCCGCGGTGGTGATCCCGGTGTAGATGGAAGCCTCTCTCGCGGCCACGGGCATGTTGGAGGTGTTGGCGAAGACGATGGACCGCTCCATCAGGGGCCTGTCGGTCCTGGGGTCCACAAGCTCAGGGAACTCGTGAAGCAGGTCGGCCATCTCGTTGCCCCGCTCACCACAGCCGACGTAGACGACGATGTCGACGTCCGACCACTTGGAGAGCGTCTGCTGCATGACCGTCTTCCCGGTACCGAACCCGCCGGGGATGGCCGCGGTTCCGCCCTTGGCCAGTGAGAAGAAGCCGTCGATGACCCTCTGTCCCGTCCTCAAGGGGATGCTTGGAGCTTCTTTTGATCTTGACGGTCTGGCTCTACGGACTGGCCAGTACTGGATCATGGGAAGCTCTGTTCCGTCCTCGAGCACGCAGATCGTCTCTTCGACGGTGAAGTTCCCGGACTTGATCTCCTTTATGGTACCCCTCTTGTCTGGGGGCATCATTATCTTGTGCTTGATGAGGAGCTGCTCCTGGACAGTTCCGATGGTCTGTCCGGGCTCCACCTTGTCGCCCTTCTTCGCGACTGGGGTGAACTCCCACTTCTTCTTGTGATCAATACCATCAACGAAAAGACCTCTGCTGATGAAGTTTCCAGAAGCCTCCACCAGCTGGGGAAGAGGTCTCTGGATGCCGTCATAAATAGAGGTAAGAATTCCTGGACCGAGTTGTGCTACCAGTGCTGCTCCGGTTTCCTTGACAGGCTCGCCTGGCTTCACGCCCGCGGTATCTTCGTATACCTGAATGACATGCTTGTCCCCAGCGATGCCGATGACCTCGCTCATCAGCCCCTCTTCGCCGACCAGGACCAGGTCGTACATGTGAGACTTAAGACCTGTAGCCTGCACCACCGGCCCGGCAATTCTATGAACTTTGCCCGTGCCTACTTCCATAAATCAACACCTATTGCCCTTTTAATCTTCTCTCTCATCTCTGTGCTCTGCTCAGTTCCGATGGCTATCACAGTTGGCTTGACAGATTCGGTCAGCGTTCCCCTCAGCCTTGAGGGGAGATTGTTGAAATCCGACTGACTCAAGACCAGAATGCCGACGTCTGGATCCACCATGACCTCCTCGATCTTCGAGATCATCTCATCTTCTGAAGCGGCATCGTAAGCCTTTCGTATTCCCGCCAGAGTGAAACCGATCACGGCATCACCACTGCCGATGACAGCGATCTGCATTAGGCCACCACCTGCTCTTCGATGAGCTCAGCAGAAAGACCCGCCTCTTTGCCGCGGACGATCTTCCTGATGTTTGAAACTTCAGTATCCTTGCTGACGATGTAACCGAGCACCGGAAGGATAGACAGCGGATGATAGTTGGAGATTGCCCAAGCGTACCTCACAAGGTAAGCCCTGAGGTGCGCCTCTATCCGGCTCACTCCGCCCTCTTCACCCACGACGTCCGAGATGGCGCTCCAGAATGGATATCCCTCAAGTCCCCTGACGAACTCGTTGTAGGACTGGCCTGCCATCCGGCTCAGCTCTTCGTGGAGCTTTCCACCTGGGATCAGGTTGTCCTGTATTACGCTTGCCTCGATTCCGGCCTTGTTCATCCGGAAGAGGGTGACCAGGTTCTTGACGTCTATCTCCTTTCGGACGTACTTCAGCAGGAGACCGCCCCCAACGGAGAGGGTGCCGCCCACGGCACGTTCCATCCGGAAGTAGTACAGCTTATCCAGGGCGTTCTCCACCGAAGAGAGCATTTGTCCATCGTACTGGGCCAGAGCCACGTAGTAGTCGGTCCCATCGAAGGCCTGTATGACCTCCTCGACCCTCTCCTTCTTGGCCAGACCCTCAAGGAACTCCGGGTCCAGCTCGCCAGCAGGCACCAGGTACTTCATGATATCCTCTTCGCTGGCCCCGTAGAACTTGCCTCGGAGTATCGTTTTGATGTTCCAGATGTCCCAACGCCTCAGGTACTCGAGGATGAGGAACTGAGGTTCATCGATCGAGACCTGCAGAAGTTTCCTGTAGGTCTTTGCAAGGTTGGCGAAGGTGGCGTACTCCACGAGTTCCGCGCCAGAGTAATCCTTCGCCATCGTATCGATCTCTTCCTTGTATTGGGTCTCTTCCAGGTACCGCGTGATCTCTGGTATTTCCATGCCCAGCATTCTCTGATACATTTCATGGGGTATGAGTTTGGTCTTCATCGCCCGAACTCTACCCGTAATGTATGCGTACTTCACCGGTTTTCCGAACTTCGGCAAACGTAGTACCGGCATGGCCTCACCCAAACAGGATCTTGGAGACGTCTTTCATGGACTTGCTGAATGCTTCACTCGCCAGAGTTTCGTAGGTGTGATCGTAGCTCATCGATCCATCTTCGCTCTCTATCACGACGCCGCCAGCGGTATCAACAGTCCCTGCATAGTTGGGGGAAAGGGAAGTGACGAAGGCCTGGTCCTTCTTGCTGGACTTGACCTTCATCTCCTTCAGGTTGTAGGGCTTGACGATCTCCTTGATCAGATTCTCGTTCTCCTTCGACGGCAGCTTTGATACTGCATCGATGAGCTTCTTACGAGTTTCTTCCATGAGATCCTTGCGCACGTTCAGCTCAGCCCTCTTCACCTGAAGATGAGCGCTTGATATCACTCTGCGCTCGAGAGCCTCTACAGCGCTGTCTGCCTCCCCCTCTTTTTCGGACTTGATTTCCGCGGCACGTTCTCTGGCTTCATTAAGTATTCTTGCGACCTCTTGCTCGGTCTCGGCGTTCGTCTCCGCGACCTCGCTCTTGCTGGTTGCAAGAATGTCCTCAACCACTGCGTCTAGTGCCATTCCTCTCGACCTCGCTCAGGATGGCGAATTCACGCGAAGGGCGTCCAGGCGAACATCAGGATCAGTGAAACAGCAAGACCGAAGATGATGAGAGTCTCGGGCAGAAGCATCAGGAACAGACCCTTGCCCAGGAAGCCGGGCTCCTCTGCCACGACACCAACCACAGCAGCTCCGATACCCTGCTCACCAACACCAGCACCAATACCGGCAAGTCCGGTCGCAAGACCGGCGCCAACAGCCAAAAGTCCGTACAGTATTCCACCATCGGATATAGTTTCTACTACCATTTCCTTATCCCTCCGTTAGCTAATCCTAATCACTCAACTCTCAAGAACCTTCGGACACGTCCGAAGGGCGAATACTCAACTCCACCACCGTGCTGACTGTAGAACTTGGTGAACATCTCCACGTAGTGCAACCTGAGAGGATGCATGAAGGGGGAGAGAATTCCAAGAAGCAGGTTGATGAAGTGAACCATGATCAACACAACTATACCAACAACGATCGCTATCGTCGTGAATCCTTCGTGTGCCCCGCCGCTCAGCATCGGCATCAGCACGTAGAAAGCCAACTGGTTTGCAGCGAAAGCGACGCCCACCGATGCTAGGCCTATGGCCAGAAGTCGCAGGTAAGATATCAGGTTGCTCACAAAGAACGGTATGTGAGTCGCACCCATGACACCTTCAGGCCCCTTGATCATCATGACGATGGACGCGACGATGACCAGCGCGCTCAATAGCACCAGGGGGTTGCCCGTGCCACCGACGATCAATCCGAGCAGGCCGATGCCGAAGAAGACCTGGAAGAGAAGCACAGGAAGCTTCTCGTAGTAGGCATGCCTCTTCTCGCCGTAGGCGAGTTCGGTCTTGACGCCCAGGATAGAACCGATACCGGTGTGGACAACACCGATGAAGATGCTAACGCCGATCAACACCAGAACAGAAGCCGTCGCCAGCCTGTACATGGGGAACATCGCCCCAGCGAAGTCGCCAAGGCCGGAAGGTCCGATCCTTCCAAGAGGACCGTAGAACCCGGCACCGAAGTCAATGCCGACATCATGCGGATGAGCCACCGTTCCCAAAATGCCCACGTGGTGAGCACCACTGAATATGTAGTCCCACAGACCCAAGGGTCCGAAGATCTCGCCGAACAAGAAGCCGAATATTATGGTCCAGATGCTCGCTATGATCACGATGTTGATCAGAGACTGCCAACCTGGAGTCCTGAACTTGCGCTTGAGCATGAACATCACGATCAGGGATATCACGCCGTATGCGACATCGCCCAAGATCAGGCCGAACATCAAGGGGAAGAATATGAATATCAGCAATGTCGGGTCGAACTCTTTGTACTCGGGAATGGCGAAGAGACGCGTGATCAGCTCGTAAGGCCGGACTATGCTGGGGTTCTGCATCTTTGTGGGGATATCCTCACCGGTCTCCACCAGCTTATCAGCCTCGGCGCTCTCCAGCTTCTCAACCTTGACGCGTCCACCTGCTGCGCTCTCGAGTTCCTTCTTCAGCGTCTCGTACTGATCAGTGGGAAGCCACCCGTCGATCACGAAGGCGTTGTCGGTTGAAGCGAACCTCAGAGGCGACTCCGCTTTCTGGGACTGAATCGAGATGTACTCGTCGATGGCCAGAACCAGGTCCTCGTGCTGAGCCCTGATGTCCTTCAGCTTCTTCTGCAGCGGCGCCTTCTCTCCCTCCAGCCTCTTGGCATCGGACTCGAGGGTACTTATGGCGCCGGCAATGCTTCCGGTCGGTCCACGAGGTACGGATACCTCAGAGAAACCATGCTCAGCGAGAACGCCCGAAACTTCGCCTGCCTTGTCCACCGGCACGAATACGGCCACCGCATTTGCGCCACCGGAGCTGGCGGTGAATATCTCGTTTACGTATGAGACCTTTGATACATCGGCCTCAACGGGAGAAACTGCTGTTCCCACGAAGGCTGCAAGGGACTTGTAGCCGTATAACAGCTCCAGATCGAGCGGCAGCTCGGCCAGGGGCTTCAGGGACTTGGCCTGATCCTGCTTGATCTTGACTTCGTTATCGATCTCAGCGATTCGCTCGGCAGTGGCGATGACATCATCGCCGACGTTGTCGAGAATTCCGTCCATCTGTGAAAGCACCTGAGACTCGGGGAACTGTTTGTCAGGCATCTTGTCACTGATGTCCAGGTATCTCTCGATAGACCGAAGCTTTATGAGCTGTTCGGCGTATTCAGACGCCTTTCCGACGGGCTTGCCCATCCCGAAGGATTCATCAGCACCAGAATAGTTGACAAGGTGCAACAGGTTTAGCTCGTGCAACTTCTCTATGACAGGTTCTATAACCTTATTCGACCCGGCGACGACAACACGACTCATCTCAACGGGTCTAAGCATGCAACAACCCCATAAACTCCTTTAACAGATGTTCAACCGCAGCGTTTACCTTGCCGCTGGCGCTGCTCTTCGTTGCATTAACCTTATTCATGCCGTCGTCGATGATCGCTTGCTTCTTGGACTGAACTCCCTTCTCGGCATCGGCAAGACGCTTTTCGTAATACTCTTGCGCTTCAGCCTCAGCGTTTCTCACCATGTTCGTTGCTTCGGCAGTGGCATCGGCGATTCGCTTGTCTCGCTCTTGTTGGGCCCGCTCGATGCTGGCTTGAGCATCGGCTTCCGCCTGCTTAATCTTCGATAAGATTTCGTGTCTCGTCATCTGATCCCTCTACCCTCACTACATCCTTACCGTTTTCAGACAGCGCTACAATCACTCAAGCTGTGATAAACACTCTGAACTCATTACATGTAACAATATAAACTCTTCGGTTTTGGGGATATCGTCTCCCGTTCTGGAATATCTCATCGGGACCAGAACTTCAACGCCGCTTCCAGTTCTTTGTGACTCTTGGCGTACTCCTCCGCCGGGACGCCTGCCTTCCAGGCCTCCACCGCCTGGACCATCGCCCTCGCGCCTCCGGTGGTCCCCCAGGGGTGACCGTGAACGCCCCCGCCTGCCTGGACTATGCAGTCCGTGCCGTAGCCGTCGAGGTTGGGGCGGACTTTTCCCGGATGGACCCCACCCGAGGCGACGGGAAAGACGGGACGAAGGCCGTACCAGTCGTCCCGGAGAGCGTCCCTGCACTGGTCGTTCTCCTCCCTGTCACCGGCCATCTTGCCGAGGTAGCTTCCCGTGTGGAGGTTCGTGCCTCCGGCCATCCTGACGAGCCTGGATATGGGGACCATCGATATGCCGTGATGCCTGTCGCGGGTGAAGGCTCCATGCATCGTCCTGTGGACGTGGATCGGAACTTTGACCCCCCGCGAGAGAACTTCAAGGGCCGAGAACCCAGCGGTGAGGACATCCACCATCACCATGTTGGCGCCGCGACCGATCACGTCCTCGGCCCGCTCCAGGATCTCCTCCGCTCCGCAGGTGACGTTGACGGCGTAGAAGGCCTTCTTTCCCGTCTCGTCCTCGACCTTGGAGAGCTCCGCCATCACCGCCTCCACCCTCTCGTTCATGGGGCAGAAGGACTGGTCGGTCAGGGTCTCGTCGTCCTTGATCAGATCGAGGCCGCCCCTCACAGCCTGGCCCGCCACCTCTGCCGTGTCCTCGGGGCCGAGGCCGACCTTGGGCTTGATGATCGTTCCCACCAGGGGCCGGTCGAAGACCCCGAGGATCTTTCGAGCCTCCTTGATCCCAAACCTCGGGCCCTTGTGAGCCAGAACCAGGCTCTGGGGGAATATGACGTCCAGGAGCCGGATCTTCTTGAGATCTCCAAGGCCGAAGAGGTTTCCTGCCACGACTGAGAGGTACTGAGGGATGTTCCCCGGCTCAAAGAGCTCTTCGGGAAAGGCGATGTACGCGAAGTTCCCTTCGGCCCTCATCACCCGGGCCGCGAGGTCTGATGCCAGCTTCTCTCGCTCGACCTCGGTCCAGGTCCCAGTCGACTGCTCGGCAGCGATCGCCTCTGCGGCCTTCTCGATTGATAGGTCGGTTTCGACGTAATATTTTGCGATGACTTCCATAACCTCGAACGCTCCTCAACTGCTAAAGGTGGTTCTCTCCTGTAATAAAACTCTCTGAGACTCGGGTGATTCTCGGGTCCGAGACGAAAAAAGCGAACTAAACTGCGATTCGGGCTCGTTCATCAGGACGGCGGTCAACTCGAGTTACTATGGCCCACCACAGACTCTGTTCTGAGGGCGAAAACTGCGGTCCCGGCCCGAAATGTCGGTGCCCAAAGGCCCTTTAGGCCATCGAGCTTGCAAAAAAACGGAACCGTAACAGGTAAAAGGCTGCACGTACAGCGAGATGCAACGGAATCACCACGGCCGGTTGGCAGTAATCCGAATCAACGCGCCCCCATCGGTCATCGGCCAAAGGCGGAATGAGCCTGGTAGATACCGATTTCAATTCGAGGGGTCGACCGGATAGAGGGGATTGTAAATGAGTAAAATCACTATCAGCTTGATCAAGGCAGACGTCGGCGGATGGCCCGGACACGCCACCGTTCACCCCGCACTGAAAGAGGTTGCAGAATCGATTCTGGCCCAGGAGAAGGCCAAAGGTGAGATCATAGACTTCAAGGTGATGGCGGTCGGCGACGACCTCCAGCTCATGATGACACACCTTCTGGGAGAGGACAGCGCCGAGATCCACGGCCTCGCCTGGGACGTCATGTGCAAGGCGACGGAGAAGGCCGAGGAGCTGAAGCTCTACGGCGCGGGTCAGGACCTCCTCTGCGACGCCTTCTGCGGCAACATCAAGGGGATGGGACCGGGCGTTGCCGAGATGGAGTTTCACGAGCGCGTCGGAGAGCCGGTCGTCGCTTTCATGATGGACAAGACAGAGCCCGGGGCATTTAACCTGCCGATATTTAGGATATTTGCCGACCCCTTCAACACCGCCGGCCTGGTCATAGACCCCAGCATCCACCAGGGCTTCATATTCGAGGTCTGGGACATCATGAAGCACAAGAAGGTCCTGATGGACTCTCCCGGGGAGATGTACGACATGCTGGCCCTGATCGGCGCCAAGAGCAGGTACGTCATCAAGAGGGTCTACCCCAAGCCCGGAAAGCTTCCTGAAGACGAGCCCGCCGCCGTCATCAGCACCGAGAAGCTCTACCAGACCGCAGGCAAGTATGTGGGCAAGGACGACCCCGTGGCCCTGGTGAGGGCCCAGTCAGGCTTTCCCGCCCTCGGCGAGGTGCTGGAGCCCTTCGCCCTCGGCCACCTCGTCAGCGGCTGGATGAGGGGAAGCCACAACGGTCCCCTCATGCCCTGCGCCTTCGAGGACGCCGTATGCACCAGGTTCGATGGACCGCCGCGGGTCATAGCTGCAGGGTTTCAGATCGCCAGGGGCATGCTGATCGGCCCCGTCGACCTCTTCAGAGACCCAGCCTTCGACCTCACCAGGCAGAGGGTTCACGAGGTGACCGACTACATGCGAAGGCACGGCCCCTTCGAGCCCCACAGGCTGCCGATGGAGGACATGGAGTACACGACCCTCCCCCACGTCCTGAAAAACCTCGGGGAGAGGTTCGAAGACAGCGAGTGAGCGTTTGGCAAAGCTAGGAACTTATTCGGTGGGTCTTCCGCACCCACCCCGATGAGGATTTATGCGGCTTCAGGCCACATCTGCTGGCCTGAACCCCCTCGGACTCTTCCTCGGACTCTTTGTCCCACAACTGCCCCGTCACCTCTCCGGGACGAGAAATGATTAATAATTATGCAAACTAATTTTTAGCGTATCCTGATCGGCGAACCTGGTTATCGCGTTTTGCCTTTCAGGAGGAGAAGGTTGGACTTGGACCGATCAAGATCGAGGTTGTGAGCTGGTTTGGAGACGTCCGCGAACCCCGACGAGTTGGAGACGGTGGCAGCACCGATGAACGAGGGCGAGGCCGAGGGCGAGTCGGAGATGGCGAAGCCCGAGAAGGCGAAGAGAAAGAGGCGGAGGTTGAAGGTCGCCCACCCGGAAAGGTGCATCGGATGCCTCTCCTGCATGTTCGCCTGCAGCAGGATTAACGCGGGCCGAGCGTCCCTGGACAGAAGCGCCATCAAGGTCAAGACCCAGGGGGGCCTCGAGGGCGACTTCGCCGTGGTGGTCTGCCACGCCTGTAAGGACCCACCTTGCGTTGCGGCCTGCCCTACGGGCGCTCTCGAGCAGAAGGAGGACGGAAGGGTAGTCTTTCACAGGGACCTATGCGAGGGATGCGGCGCTTGCGCCGATGCCTGTCTAATCAGGGCCATCTCCCTGGACGCTGAAGGAAAAGCGGTCAAGTGCAAGCACTGCGGGGCCTGCGTCGCCTTCTGCCCCCACGGCGTCCTGGAGCTGGAAGAGGTGGAGGATTGAGGGCTCGACGAAGGAGGTGATACTTGATGCTTAGAAGAGTTCTCTACATCGATCTCGGCAAAGGGGAGAGCTGGGTTGAGGAGAGGCACGACCTCTTCGAGGAATGGCTCGGCGGAACGGGGGTTGCAACTCAGCTCCTCTTTGAGGAGTGCCCCGAGGGAATAGATCCCCTCTCGCCCGAGGCCCCGATAATATTCAGCATCGGACCGCTGAACGCCCTCTTTCCGGCGATAACCAAGACCGTCGCCACCTTCAAGTCGCCCCTCAACGGCGAGCTGGGCGAGTCCTACGCCGGAGGGAGGCTCGCCATGGCGATGAGGTTTGCGGGCCACGAGTCGATCGTCATCAGGGGCGCGGCAGAAAGCCCCTGTTACATATCCATATCCAACGACGATGTGAAGATCAAGGACGCGAGATCGATCTGGGGGATACCTGCCACCGTCGTCGGGTACATCCTGCGCGATGTCGAGACAGGCGTCGGGCGAAGGAGCATAATCAGGATCGGACCTGGGGGAGAGAGGCTCGTCAAGTACGCGGGGGTCGTCGTCGACACCTACAGGCACTTCGGCAGGCTGGGCCTCGGGGCCGCGTTCGGGTCGAAGAACCTGAAGGCTATGGTCATCTCGGGGACCGAGGACGTCGAGCTTCCAAACTCCAAGAGGTACAGGGAGATCTACAACAAGCTCTACAGGACCGTCGTCCAGACCGACGCCATGGAGAAGTATCACGACATTGGAACCCCCATCAACATCAACGTATTAAACCAGCTGAAGGGGCTTCCCACCCGAAACTTCAAAGAGAGCAGCTTCGAGGGGGCTGAGAGAATCAGCGGCGAGTACCTGGCCGACAACTACCTATTCCGGAGGGTATCCTGCGCCCACTGCCCCATAGGCTGCATCCACATCGGTATGCTGAAGACCTCCTTCTCCCGCCAGCACGAGTTTGAGATCAGGAAGATATCTTACGACTTCGAGCTGATCTACGCCCTTGGATCTAACCTGGGCATCTCCTCCCCCGAAGGGATGCTGGAGCTGATCGAGGCCTGCGAGCGGCAGGGGCTCGACGCCATCAGCACCGGGGTCGTCCTCGCCTGGGCGACGGAGGCCCTAGAGCGGGGCCTCATAACCCTCAAGGATACCCTCGACGTATCCCTCAAATGGAACGACGTCGAGGGCTACCTGAAGGCTATAGAGAAGATCGTCAAGATGCCAAACGAGTTTTACTCGGCCCTGGCCGAGGGGGTCGAGGCTGCCGCAGAGAAGTACGGCGGCCGGAATTTCGCCATGGCCCTCGGCAAAAACGAGGTTCCCGGCTACCACACGGGTCCCGCCTCCATCGTCGGCCTCACCGTGGGGGTGAGGCACTCCCACCTGGACAACGCCGGATACAGCATCGACCAGAAGGCCGCAAAGAAAAACCTCAGCCCCGAGGAGATGGTAGACGCCATAATCAAGGAGGACGACTCAAGAGGCGTCTATAACTCCCTTGTGGGCTGCCTCTTTGCAAGAGGCGTCTACTCCACCGAGAACATAATCGAGGCCCTGGGGTCGGTGGGGATCGAGAAGACCGAGGAGGAGCTGGAGCTTCTCGGCCGAAAGATCTTCGATGAGAAGTACAGGTTCAAGAGGCGGGAGGGCTTCGACCTCGAAAAGTCTAGGACGCCCGGAAGGTTCTACGAGACCGTCTCCACCATGGGGATGGTCGATCCCGAGACGATCGAGACGATGATGGAGATTTACCGAAAGCGGAGAGGATGGTAGTCCAAGCGGAGTTCTTGGATTTGTATTTGAGCTATGTACCAGAATTCTGCGGTGTCAGCATGATTTACACAATAACCCTCAACCCAGCCCTCGACCGAACCCTCTGGATCAACGAGATCAGAGAGGACGTATCAAACCGGATCATAAGAGAGGAGAGCTACGCCGGTGGCAAGGGAATCGACGTATCCAAGGTCCTGACCGCCCTCGGCGTTGAGAACCGGGCCCTCGGCTTCATAGCCGGCTTTGCAGGCCGGCAGCTTGAGGCCCAGCTGATCAGGGACGGGACCCAGTGCGACTTCATCCCGGTCTCCGGCGAGACGAGGATCAACGTCGTCATCCACGAGATGAGCACAGGACGGCAGATCATCCTCAACTCCTCGGGCCCCGAGGTCAAGCCCTTCGAGCTGATAGAAATCACCGACGTCGTAAAAAGGCTGGAAGAGCCCGAGTTCATAAGCGTCGGGGGGAGCCTTCCGCCGGGTGCCCACCCCAAGATCTACCGAAAGATCATCGAGACAGCTCGGCTTCGGGGTGCGACGGTGGTCCTGGACGTCGATAGGGAGGCGTTGAAGATCGGAATCGGGGGGAAGCCCGACATCATCAAGCCGAACATCCACGAGCTGAGCTCCCTGGTGGGAAGGAAGCTTGAGAAGAGAAACGAGATCCTTGAGGCTGCCCGCGAGACCAACAAGAAAGGGGTCAGGATCGTCCTCGTCTCCATGGGGCCGAGGGGCATCCTCCTCGTCTCGGATGGAAAGGCCTACCAGGCGGTGCCCCCGAAGGTCGAGGTGGTGAACACCATCGGCGCCGGAGACTCATCGGTGGCGGGTTTCATCTACGGCCAGGTCTCGGGAAAGGGCCTCAAAGAGTCCCTGATCTACGCGACGGCTGCGGGAACGGCGACGACCCTTCGGCGCGGGACCGCCCTCGCCCAGAAGGATGACATCGAAAAGCTCGTCCCCCAGGCCGAGCTCGAAATAATCTCGGAGGATTGAGGATCGTGACCATCAGAATAGGACCAGAAGACGTGTTGGTGCCCCTGGACGTTCCGCCCCAGAGGCGCGAAGAGTACATCGACAATTACCTCAAGATCACAAAGGAGAGCGGCCGGATGATGCTCTTTGCCGGTGACCAGAAGGTCGAGCACCTGAACAAGGACTTCTATGGCGAGGGCATCAGCCCCGAGGACGGCGATCCCGAGCACCTATTCAGGATCGCTGAAAGGGGGAGGATCGGAGTCTTCGCCACCCAGCTCGGCCTCATAGCCAGGTACGGGATGGACTATCAGGATCTTCCCTACCTCGCCAAATTGAACTCAAAGACAGACCTTGTGAAGACCGACCAGATGGACCCCACGAGCCGCCAGCTGATCGAGGTCGACCAGGTGGCAGACTTCGCCGATGATAGCGGGCTTGACGTTTTGGGGGTCGGCTACACGATATACCTTGGAAGCGAGCATGAGGCGGAGATGCTCCGCGAGGCGGCCCAGATCGTTTATCAGGCCCACGGCCAGGGCCTGGTCACAGTCCTGTGGATCTACCCTCGGGGCAAGGCCGTCAAAGATGAGAAAGACCCTCACCTGATCGCGGGGGCGACGGGCGTTGCCGCAGCTCTCGGATCGGATTTCGTCAAGGTCAACTACCCCAAAAAGGAGGGTGCCAAATCCGAGGAGATCTTCAAGGAGGCGGTGGCGGCCGCCGGCAGGACAAAGGTCGTCTGCGCCGGGGGCGCAAGCCGCGACCCGAAGTCCTTCCTCCAGCAGCTCCACGACCAGATCCACGTGAGCGGCGCCGCGGGAAACGCCACCGGGAGGAACATCCACCAGAAGCCCCTCGATGAGGCGGCGAGGATGTGCGACGCCATCTACGCCATCACCGTCGAGGACGCGAGCGTCGAAGAGGCTTTGAGGATATACAAAGGGGATTGAAGGAGACAGGGGCGACTTGAGGCATTGGGGTGGGTGGGAGCCCAACAATTTTTTATTCTGATCGAAACCCCTCCCCCATATTCTGATGAAGTTTTTCGGCCCAGTCCCCAATCCCGGTCCGGGGGCTGGAGAGTATAAAAGGAGTTGTCATAATCATGCAGGCTATAGTTCTCGCGGCAGGGGAAGGGGAGAGAATGCGGCCCCTCACCTCATCCCGTCCGAAGGTGATGCTTCCCATCGGCGGAAAGCCCCTCCTCGAACACCTGTTGGGAAGGGCGAAAGAGGCGGGGATCGATAGGTTCGTCGTAGTGGTGGGCCACCAGAAAGAGAAGGTGATGGACCACTTCGGCGACGGGAGCGATCTCGAGGTCAAGATCGAGTACGTCGTTCAGGAGGAGAGGCTCGGGACCGGCCACGCCCTCGAGATGGCAGAGAAGCTGGCCGAGGATAGGTTCCTCGTCCTGAACGGCGACCTTCTCTGCGACGCCGCCAACCTGAAAGAGATCATCGAGAGCGAGGGCCTTGCCGTCGCGGCGGTGAGGGTCCAGGAGCCAGACCCAGACACGGATTGGATCTTAGAGGTCGAGGAAGGCTATCTCAAATCGGTGGCCGATAAGGGCAGATCTCCGCCCTCCCACCAGATCTGCGCCGGGATATGCCTCCTTGATAAGAAGATCTTCGAAGCTCTCAGAATGGTTTCCGCATCAGAGGGCGAGGGAAAGCAAGAGAGGGACCTGACGACGGGCCTGAAGTCCCTTTTGGCCGACGGAGAGCGGATCAGGGTGACGGAACTTGAGAGCTGGATCGAGATCGTCCTGCCCTGGGACATCCTCAAAGCGAACGAGACCCTCATGCCCCCCGACACCCGCGGAATCCTCGGCGAGGTGGAGGGAGGCGCGACCCTCTCCGGCGAGGTCGCCGTCAGCAAGGACGCGGTGATAAGGTCCGGCTCCTACGTGGCAGGTCCTGTGGTGATCGGGGAAGGATGCGATATCGGGCCGAATTGTCTCATCAAAGGTCACACATCGATAGGAGACAACGTCCGGGTCGGTAACGGGGTCGTGATCGAGAACAGCACCATTATGGAGGGGACGGAAATATCCCACCTCTGCTACCTCGGGGACAGCCTCATCGGACCCGGCTGCAGCCTGGGCGTCGGGACAATCGTCGCCAACCGGCGCCACGACGGCTCGACCATCCAATCTTACGTCAACGGAACGAAGGCCGAGACCGGTCGGAGGAAACTCGGCGCCATCCTCGGCGAGGGTGTCAAGACCGGCGTTGGAACCATCGTCTATCCCGGAACGGTGATCGAGGCCGGCCGGTGGGGAAGGCCAGGCGAGGTCCTCTGGGGCTTTGTCGAGGCCGAGAAATCAGAACCGGAAGAGGCGAAAGAGGGGGACGGGGACGAAGGGGACCCCTCCGAGAAGGCCGACGCGGAAAAGAAGAAGGAGATCAAGAACGCGATCGATGAAACTCCCGCGTCCGAGGGCGGGGGATCGGAGACGGCCTGAAAGCCTGATCGGGTGATTATGATGGGAAAAAAAAGAAACCGACTGGCCTTCGAGATGAGCCCCTATCTTCTGCAGCACGCAGATAACCCCGTGGACTGGTGGCCCTGGGGAGAGGAGGCCTTCAGCAAGGCGAAAAGGGAGGACAAGCCGATCTTCCTCTCGATAGGGTACTCCACTTGCCACTGGTGTCACGTCATGGCCCACGAGTCATTCGAGGACGAGCACGTGGCGCGACTTATGAACGACTCCTTCGTCTGCATCAAGGTGGACCGGGAGGAGCGGCCAGACCTCGACCAGATCTACATGACCGTGGCCCAGATCATGACCGGAGGGGGCGGCTGGCCCCTGAACGTCATCCTGACCCCGGAGAAAAAGCCCTTCTTCGCCGCCACCTACATCCCGAAGGAAAGCAAATTCGGTAGGATCGGGATGCTCGACCTCGTCCCCAGGATCAGGCTCCTGTGGAAGACCCAGCGGGACGAGCTGCTCAACTCGGCAGAGGAGATCACGACCGCCCTCCAAAAGCCCCCCTCGGAGATCCCCGGGATGAGGCTGGACGAGTCGGTCATCAGGTCGGCTTACCAGAACCTCGTCGCCCGCTTCGACGCCGTTAACGGCGGGTTTGGAGGCGCGCCAAAGTTCCCTTCGTCCCATACGTTCCTCTTCCTGCTCCGGCACTGGAAGAGGACCGGCGATGCGGGAGGGCAACAGATGACGGAGATCAGCCTCAACGCCATGAGGAGGGGCGGGATCTTCGACCACGTGGGCTTCGGATTTCACCGCTACTCCACCGATGGAGGGTGGCTTCTTCCCCACTTCGAGAAGATGCTCTACGACCAGGCCATGATCGCCCTCGCCTGCCTGGAGGCGCATCAGGCCACGGGCGACGGGAGGTACGGCCGAATCGCTTCCGAGATCTTCGCCT